>Ga0306924_10000021_pt1 | contig 136659 bp, 121 predicted proteins | sample sta12Can44000111_FD_203756 | JGI IMG/M metagenome (GOLD analysis project Ga0306924, IMG submission 203756) | Lab enrichment of tropical soil microbial communities from Luquillo Experimental Forest, Puerto Rico - statanox.12C.anox.44.000.111 (v2)... | ecosystem: Environmental > Terrestrial >... | reverse complement strand
GCAAGCAGGCGGAACTCTTCCAGCGTAGTGTGGTCCAGTGTGCGGCCGTCTCGTTTCATGCACCATGAGACTATCACGCATCAGGCAAGTTCCCGTTCGTCGCTTAAATTACGGACTTGTGAGTAACAGGAGGACGGTATGGCACGAACCATCTATGACAAGCCAACAAGGGCGTTGCTAAAAGACATGCTCTCAGACTTGGGCCTGAAACCTGGCGAGACGTTTGGAGCACGGCGGGCGATAGATTGGTTTGCCCAAAACTACCCAAAACTCAAGCCGGGTAGCATTCACGCGCATTTGGTGCAGGCCTCAACCAATGATCGGAGTCGGCTTCACCACCCGGCGACCAATAGCACCGACGATCTGCTATTCAAGGTCGGCTCGCGCGAATACAGGCGCTATGACCCAGCGACCGATCCGGTGCCTTTGCATCAAGCGGCTAAGGTTCAGATCGCTGCTGCTGGTGGAAAAACTGTGTCGGTAACCGAAGAAGATGACGATGCAGGTGCTGTGATCGACACCGCGCTGCCTGGATCTTCACAGTTCGCTCTCGAGAAGGACCTCCAGCGATATCTGGCAGATAACTTGCAACTAATCGAACCCGGATTGACGCTTTTCCAGGATGAGGAAATAACCGGGTTCGAATATCCGGCTGGGGGCGGCCGACGAATCGATATCCTCGCTAAAGACCGATCGGGAGGATTTGTCGTCTTGGAGCTCAAGGTCGAGAAAGGCTATGACCGAGTGGTTGGCCAGTTGCTCCGATACGTCAACTGGGTCCGCAAGGAACTTGCGGAGCCTGGCCAAAGGGTCAGGGGTATTATCGTTTGTAGGTCTATGTCCGAAGACTTAGTCCTCGCCTGCGCAGGTATCAAGGATGTGGAATTGTTCGAATATCGATTACAGGTAACCGTCTCGAAAGTGCCATCGCTGGAATTGCCCTGAAGACGTCCTTATTATTCACTCTGAGCACGTGCATCTTGCATGGAGGCTCATGCAGAGGCCAAAGACCGCGTCCACGCGAGTGAAGCTGACAACGATGATCCTTGACGTTTCATACTTGATCGCGCCTAGGACCTTAAGTTGCACCCCAAGCGTGAACGCTGAGCAAAATTCGACCGGCCGCTACCGCTGCCAAGTGAAACTTAAATGCCGTGCTTCAAAGCACGCAAATGGGCTCCGGAAAACCTTCTGGACCTTTTTCTTGGAGACAGCCGAGATGTGAATTGGTGAGTGACTAATGGCAACAACATGCTCATGGTTCGCTACCAAAACAATAGCTACCTACACACATTCCACGAAGGCTACAGCCCCATATGGCATAGAGGCTCTTGGCGCCAGCCACTACGCCAGCGCAAACGCATCCATCGCCAGCATCCCGTACATCACCTCCCGGCTGAGGTAGCTCGGACGGGCATCTTCACCGGCCGCGCCCATGGCAAAGAAAATGGGCAGGAAGTGGTCGTCCGTGGGGTGCGCGCGGTGCGCGTGCGGGGCCAGGCTGCGGTAGTCCAGCAGGGCCGGCTTGTCGCCACGCTCCAACGCGGACTCCACCCAGCGGGCAAATTCGGTGACGTAGGGCGACACGGCGTCGGCACCACCGCGGAACTCGGCTAGGTTGTGGGTGATGGAGCCGGAGCCCACCAGCAGCACGCCCTGCTCGCGCAGGCCGCGCAAGGCGGCGCCCAGCGCGTACACCTGGGCCGGGCCCCAGCCCACCGGCAGGGCCACCTGCACCACGGGTATGTCGGCGTTGGGGAACAGGTGCATCAACGGCACCCAGGCGCCGTGGTCCAGCGGGCGCTGGGCGTCGGCGCGGGCGGCGATGCCGGCGGACTGCAGGCGCTCCAGCACCTCGGCGCCCAGGTCGGGGCTGCCGGGGGCCGGGTATTGCAGTTCGTACAGCGCAGCGGGAAAACCGCCAAAGTCGTGCCAGGTTTCGGGCTTGGCGGTGGTCATCACGGCCGGGCCGCGTGCCATCCAGTGCGGTGAGAGGATGACCACGCCCTTGACCGGGCCGGCGTCCAACAGTGTCTGCGCCCAGTTACGCAGGGCTGGGCCGGTGGTGCCGGCATCCAGCGCAAACAGCGGCGCGCCGTGGGAGACAAACAGGGTGGGCAACAGGGAAGCAGTGGACATGGCAGACACCTTTTCAGTTCAGGCCTCCACTGTATTCCACCGCTGCTCAACAATAAATAGCCTCGCTGGCGATTGACTGTCTCGCCAATCGAGACAATTCAATCATCGCCGCAGAGCTTAAAAACTCAAAAGGTTTCCCAGTCGCCGCCACCGTCCGTGTCGGCCTTGGGAGCCGGGGCGGATAGCCGCTTGGCGGGTGCAGCAGTGGCACTGGGTTTAGCCGTTGCGGGCTTGGCGCCGTCTAGACGTGCAGCCGGCTTGGTGGCGGCCACGCGTGGTGCCGGCGCGGGTGATGGCTTGGGCATGGGCTTCTTGGCCAGGGGCGTGGGGCTTAGACCGACGGGGCGGCTGGCCATGTCGAGCTTGAAGCTGCTGACCACGCCGACCATGTGCTCGGCCTGCTGGTTCAGGCTGGCGGCGGCGGCGGCGGCCTCTTCCACCAGGGCGGCGTTTTGCTGGGTGACGTTGTCCAGCTGCACGATGGCCTGGTTGATCTGCTCGATACCGCTGGTCTGTTCGTGTGCCGAGGCGCTGATCTCGCCAATCAAGTCGGCCACGCGCTTGACCTGGCCAACGATGTCCTGCATGGCGTTGCCCGCCGTGCTGACCAGACGGCTGCCGTCTTCGATCTTTTCCACGCTGGCGCCGATCAGGCCCTTGATTTCCTTGGCGGCATCGGCACTGCGGCCGGCAAGCGACCGCACCTCGCTGGCCACCACGGCAAAACCGCGGCCCTGCTCACCGGCTCGGGCGGCTTCCACGGCGGCGTTCAAGGCCAGGATATTGGTCTGGAAGGCAATGCCGTCGATCACGCCGATGATGTCGGCAATCTTGCGCGAGGCAGAGGTAATTTCTTCCATGGTGGACACCACCTGCCCCACCACCACGCCGCCGTTGGAGGCGGCGGAGCTGGCCGACATGGCCATCTGGTTGGCCTGGCGGGCGGTGTCGGCATTGGTTTTGACGGTGGAACTGAGCTCCTCCATGGATGCCGCCGTCTGCTGCAGGTTGCTGGCCTGGGTTTCAGTGCGCTGGGACAGGTCGGCGTTGCCGGAGGCGATTTCATTGGCGCCAGTGGAGATGTTGTCGGCGCCGTTGCGCACCTCGGTCACCATGCGGGCCAGGCCGTTGCGCATTTCCAAAAGGCCAGCCAACAACAGTTGCGTTTCTTCCTTGCTGTTGGGGCGGCCTTGGGGGATGTCACTCATCAGGTCGCCTTCGGCCACGCGCGAGGTGGCATCCAGCGCCACCTTGAGCGGCCGGGTGATGCTGGTGGTCAGGCTCCAGGCCATGACGCCGGCAAAGCACAGGATGAAGACGCCCAGGCCGGCAATTACATAGACGGTGGTCTGGTTGGCGGCGTTGGCCTGGTCGGTGGCCTCGCCGGCGCGCTGCTTTTGCAGGGCGACAAAGCTGGCCAGTTCTTCCATGGCCTTGGTCAGCAGCGGGTCGATCTTGCCGGTGATGATGGCGCCGGCCTGCTCGGTGTTGAACTGGGCGGCCAGATCGACAGCTTCCTTGAACTGGGCGTCCATCTGGCGGTCGATGTCGGCCAGGCGGGCGAATTGTTCGCGTTCCTTGTCGCCCAGGCCATCGGATTCGAGCTTGGCCTTGGCCGCCAGGTAGGCCGTGCGGTGGCGCTTGGCCTCGGCCTCGTCCTTTTGCACCGCATCCACCTTGGTCTGCAGGCCCATGTTGCGCACGGACACCGAACTGGCCAGCAGGGAGCGGCGCATTTCCTCGGCCAGATCCTGCTGCGCGCTGGCGTGCTGCAGCGTGGTCATTAGCGTGGTGCGGCTGCTGCCGTTGCTGACCAGTGTGCCGATCAGCATCACGGCGGCCGCCAGCAGGATCATGCCAAAGCCAATTCCCAGGCGCAGGCCAATTCGAATGTCACGTAGATTCATCGCACTTCGGCCTCAGGCCGCTCCAGATTTACTGCTTGTAGACGCCCACACCGATGTAGGTGTCACCCACGGCCTCGACGTACATCACCTTGGCCTCGATCTTTTGCGTGGTGGGGTTGATGAAGCGGTAGGGGCTGGACCAGCCCTTGCCCTTGCCCTTGGCCAGATCCACCAGCATCTGGAAGAAGGGATTGCCGTCGGAATCCTTCATGCCGGTCAGGTTCTTGCCCACCAGCTTGGGGTTGCCGCCATGGGCCAGCACCTTGCCGCCGAACTCGGTGTAGACCACGTAGAGGTCGCGGTCCTTGAAGGTCTTGCCGTTGGTGAACTCTTCGGCGGCCTTTTCGGGGCCATTGGCCTTGAGATAGGCCACGGCCTTCTTGACCATGGCTTCGGCTTCAGCCTGGGTGCCTTGGTCGGCCGCCTGGGCACCGCCGGCCATCAGCAGGCTGCTAGTGGCCACAAGCAACAGGCCCTTGAGCATGGAAATCAAACGCATTTGGTAACTCCTAGTAGTTCGAAAGAATGAGGTGTTTGGGCACGCAGGCCTTCGAACAGTCTAGTCATTGCGTACGCCGGCGGGGCCGAAATACGGTATTGTTGACACAAGTCAAGCAATCAGATTCTTACTTGTAGACACCCACGCCCACCCAGGTCTCGTCCACGCGCTCGACGTAAATGGCCTTTTCGGCGATCTTGTCGGTGACGGGATCGCGGAATTTGTAGTTCTCGCTCCAGCCCTTGCCCTTGGTCTTGGCCACGTTGCTGATCATCTGGATGAACAGCTTGCCATCGGGGTCCTTCAGGCCGCTCAGGTCCTTGCCGACCAACTTGGGGTTGGCGCCGTGGCCCAGCACCTTGCCGCTGAGTTCGTAGTAGCTCACGTACAGGTCGCGGTCCTTGAACGACGTGCCGTTGGTGAACTCCTGCGCGGCCTTTTCGGGCCCGTTGGCCTTGATGTAGGCCACCGCACGCTTGGTCATGGCCTCGGCCTCCGCGGCGGTGCCGCGGTCGGCGGCGTGCGCGCTGCCCGCCAGCAGCAGGCCCAGGGTGCAAATGCCCAAAGTATGTTTCAGCCAGGTCGACAGTTTCATGATCCATGCTCCAACGAAGTAATTGACGCGGGCCAGCTTACGGCGTTGATGGCATCGGCCGCACGGGGTAAACCCTGGAGTCGGGCGCCGGGGCCGGCGCGCCGTCAGTTCCGCGTCAGCCAGGGCATTCATGACCTGGGTCAACGTAGCTCGGCTATCATGTCCCGATGACCTTGCCCCGCGTTGCCAACAGCCTGGCTAGCCGCATCATCCTCATCGGAATCACCGTGGTGGTGCTGGCATCGGTACTGCGCTACTTTGTGTTCAGCAGCTACCTGCGCGAGGACATCACCGCCGTCATGGCCGCGCAGCAGCTAACCCTGGCCAACTACGTGGCCCGCGACATCGAAAACAAGATGCAGGAGCGCCAGGGCCTGCTCAAACAGATAGCCGCCACCCTACCCGTGAGCCTGCTAGACCACCCGGCCCAACTGCGCGAGTGGCTGGCCACGCGCCACGCGCTGCAGTCGTTCTTCTCCGAAGGCTTCATGGTCACCTCGTTGGAAGGCCGCCTGCTGGCGGACTATCCGCAACGCGCCGAGCGCGCCAATACCGATTTCAGCGACCGCGAACACATCCGCCTGGCGCGCAACGGGGATCTGAACATCGGCAGCCCCGTGCTGGGGCGCGCCGCGCACAAGCCCATTCTGCCCATGTCGGCACCGGTGCGCGACGCGAGTGGCCGGGTGCGCGCCGTCCTGACCGGAGCGACCGCGCTCGACGGGGTCGGCTTTCTGAGCTTCAACCCGCGCGAGCGCATCGGCGACGGCGGCGGCTTTCTGCTGATCTCGCCGCGCGACCGCCTGTTCGTCGCCTCCACCGAGCCCGGCATGGTGCTGCGGCCCACGCCGGCCGATGGCGTCAACCACCTGCATGACCGCGCCATGCAGGGCTTTCGCGGCACTGGGGTGACGGTCAATGCCAAGGGGGTGGAAGAAATCTCCGCCATCGCCTCCGTGCCAAGCACCGGCTGGTTCGTGGTGGCCCGCATCCCCACGTCCGAGGCGCTGTCGGTAGTCACCCGCACGCAGAGCTTCATCGCCCGGGCCAGTGTGCTGTCTGTGGTGGTCTTTGTGTTGCTGGCCACCGCGGGCCTGATCTACGTCTTCCGCCCCCTGTTGCACGCGGCCGACCACGCCGACCGCATGACCCGCGGCGAGGCGCCGCTGGAGCCACTGGCCGTGGTGCGCCAGGATGAGGTGGGCCATCTGACCGAGGCCTTCAACCGGTTGCTGCTGAAGCTGCAGAGCAGCCAGGCCGAGATGCTGCACATGGCCCACCACGACGTGCTCACCGGGCTGCCCAACCGCGCTCTGCTGGGCGACCGGCTGGCCCAGGCCCTGGCGCGCGCAAACCGCCACCACACGTGGGTGGCCCTGCTCTACGTGGATCTGGACCGCTTCAAGCCCATCAACGACCGCCTGGGCCACCAGGCCGGCGACGCCGCGCTCAAACAGATTGCGCAGCGCCTGAGCGCCGTGGTGCGCGAGTCCGACACGCTGGCGCGGGTGGGCGGCGATGAGTTCGTGCTGCTGCTGGCGGACCTGGAAGGGCCGCAGGAGCAGGTCCGCGTGGCGGCCAGCGCCGTGGCGGCCAAGTGCCTGGACGCGATTGAGACACCGATCAACCTGGGCGGCGAGCTGCACGCCATTGGCGCCTCCATCGGCATCGCGCTGGGTGACGGCACGCTGTCCTCGCACGACCTGCAGGTAGCCGCCGACAGTGCCATGTACAAGGCCAAGCAGGCCGGCGGTCAACGCTTCTTCGTCACCACCGCCCACGACGCCCGCGTGCCGACGCCAGAAACCAAAGAGGCCTGAGCGGGCCTATTGCATGCCGGCCAGCCCTGCCACCGCCAGCGCATAGCCGTTCACGCCAAAGCCCGCCATGACGGCCTTGGCCGCCGGCGAGATGTAGGAATGGTGGCGGAAGGCCTCGCGCGCGTGCACGTTGCTGATGTGCAACTCGATCAGGGTGATGCCCGTGCCCTTGATGGCGTCATGCAGGGCCACGCTGGTGTGGGTGTAGGCGCCGGCGTTGAGGATCACGCCGGCCAGCTTGCCTTTGGCCTGCAGAGCGCCGGCCTCGTGCAGCCAGTCCACCAAGGTGCCCTCATGGTTGGTCTGGCGGAATTCGAGCTCGAAGCCGTTGGCGGCGCAGGCGCGCTCGCACAGGGTCTGCACGTCGTCCAGGGTCTGCGAACCGTAGACCTGCGGCTCGCGCGTGCCCAGCAGATTGAGGTTGGGGCCATTGAGGACAAACACGGTTTTCATGGACGCTCTCCTGGAATGGGGGGCAGCACGCGCTGCACATCGCCGCACTGGGCGCGGTTTCGCAGGGCGTGCTCCATCACCACCAGGGCCAACATGGCCTCGGCAATGGGCGTGGCGCGGATGCCCACGCAGGGGTCGTGGCGGCCCTTGGTCACCACCTGGGTGGCGTTGCCGGCCACGTCGATGGAGTCGCGCGGGCTGAGGATGGAGCTGGTGGGCTTGATGGCGATGCTCACCTCCAGGTCCTGCCCGGTGCTGATGCCGCCCAACACGCCGCCGGCGTTGTTGCTGGCAAAGCCGGCCGGTGTGAGCGAGTCACCATGCGTGGTACCGCGTTGCGCCACGCTGGCAAAGCCGGCACCGATCTCCACGCCCTTGACGGCGTTGATGCCCATCATGGCGTAGGCGATGTCGGAGTCCATCTTGTCGAACAGCGGCTCGCCCAGACCCACCGGCACGTTGGAGGCGCAGACGCGGACCTTCGCGCCGCAAGAGTCGCCGGCCTTGCGCAGCGTGTCCATGTAGGCCTCCAGCGCCGACACATCGGCCACCGGGGCGAAGAAGGGGTTATTGGGCACATGCTCCCAGCCCTCGAAAGCAATGGGCAACTCGCCGATCTGGGTCATGCAGCCGCGGAAGGTGGTTCCGTATTTCTCGAACAGCCACTTCTTGGCCACGGCGCCGGCGGCCACCATGGGGGCCGTCAGTCGTGCGCTGGAGCGGCCACCGCCGCGCGGGTCGCGGATACCGTATTTCTGGAAGTAGGCGTAATCAGCGTGGCCAGGACGGAAGGTCTCCAGGATGTTGCCGTAGTCCTTGCTGCGCTGGTCGGTGTTTTCGATCAACAGAGCAATCGGCGTGCCGGTGGTCTTGCCCTGGTAGACGCCGCTGAGGATCTTCACGGCATCGGGTTCGTTGCGCTGGGTCACGAAGCGGCTGGTGCCGGGGCGGCGGCGGTCCAGGTCGCCCTGGATGTCGGCCTCGCTCAGTTCCATGCCCGGGGGGCAGCCGTCGATCACGCAGCCAATGGCCGGTCCGTGGGATTCACCAAAATTGGTGACAGCGAAGAGATGTCCGAATGTATTGCCGCTCATGGACTGGGATTATCCCTGACCGGCTGGCAGGCCCTTCCACAGCGCCTCTGTTTGCACTACGATGGCCTACAAGCCATCTCATCATTGGGTGCAATGTCGTTGGAACGAGGAGGCGCTATGTCATTCAACAATTTGCGCGTGGCGCACAAGCTGTGGCTGGTCGTCTTGGGACTCTTGGTCCTGATGGTGTCGGCAGCCACCTGGACGCAGGCGCGTTCGCGGGTGGCAACCGATGACACCATGCAAGCCGTTGCCAAATACGAGGATGCCATCACCGTGGCGGTGCGATGGCGCGGCCTGGCCGAGTTGGCCATCACACAGTCCATCGGCAGCATTGTCACCACCGACGAGGCCCTCAGGAAGGACTACGACGCCAAGGTCGCCGGCCTGACCGCGCGCATCACCCCCGTGCAGGAGCAGATCACCAAGAGCGCGACCTCGCAACTGGACAAGGATGCCCTGGACCACGTGGCCAAGACCCGCGCCGCCATCCGCGGCAAGGGGGATCAGGCCAAGGACATCAAGGCCTCCGGTGACGCGGCCGCCAAGCAGGCCTTCGTCGACAAGGAATACCGGCCCCTGGCCGATGCCTACCTGGCCGCCATCGACAAGTTCGTGGCCGCACAAGAGCAACAGCGCGATGCCGCGCGGGTCACGCTGGAATCGGTGCGCAGCAACCTCCAGGTCGTGGCGCTGGTTGCCGTTGGCGTGGTGTTTGCCCTGGGCATTTTCATGTGCATGGTGCTGGTGCGTTCCATCACCCAGCCGCTGGACCGCGCGGTAGCTGTAGCCCAGGCGATTGCCGGTGGCGACCTGACCCAGGAGGCGCACGATGCCCGCCAGGACGAATTCGGCACGCTGATGCGGGCCCAGTCCGACATGGCGGGCAAGTTGCGCGACCTGGTGTCCCAGGTCCGCAGCGGCGTGGAGTCCGTGTCCAGTGCCTCCAACGAGATCGCCACCGGCAACCACGACCTTTCCGCCCGCACCGAACAGACGGCCTCCAACCTGCAGCAGACCGCCGCCAGCATGGAACAACTCACCGCCACGGTGAACCAATCGGCCGACACCGCCCGCCAGGCCAACGATCTGGCGGCCCAGGCGGCGCAGGTAGCGTCACGCGGCGGCGAGATGGTGGGCCAAGTGGTGCAGAGCATGCAGCACATCACCGCCTCCTCGCGCAAGATTGGCGACATCATCAGCGTGATCGACGGCATTGCCTTCCAGACCAATATCCTGGCCTTGAACGCCGCCGTGGAAGCCGCCCGCGCGGGCGAACAGGGCCGTGGCTTTGCGGTGGTGGCGTCCGAGGTGCGGTCGCTTGCCGGGCGCAGCGCCGAGGCCGCCAAGGAGATCAAGGCCCTGATCAACACCTCGGTGGAGACCGTGGAGGTCGGCTCCCACCAGGTGGAGCAAGCCGGCCAGACCATGGGGGAAATCGTGGGCAGCGTGCAGCGGGTGAGCCAGTTGATCGGAGAGATCACGGCAGCCTCCACCGAGCAGCGTGACGGCATCAGCCAGGTGAATCAGGCGGTGGGCAATTTGGACCAGATGACCCAGCAAAACGCCGCCCTGGTGGAGGAGTCCGCCGCCGCGGCCACGGCCATGCGGGACCAGGCCCAGCACCTGGCGGACCTGGTGTCGGTCTTCAAGGTGGGCAGCGGCGCATCCCAGTCCTTGGCGCTGCCGGCCCGGTAGCCGCGTTCAGGGCGTGGGCGGCGCAGAGGCGTCGTCGCCCTCGGGCCAGTCGCGGATGTAGGCCTTGAGCATCTTGTTCTCGAAGTTCTGGCTGTCCACCACGGCGCGGGCCACGTCGTAGAAGCTGATCACGCCCATCAGCATGCGACGGTCCATCACCGGCATGTAGCGGGCGTGGCGGTCCAGCATCATGCGGCGCACCTCGTCCATGTCGGTTTCCAGGGTGCAGGTCAGGGGGTGGTCGTCCATGGCGGTGCGCACCAGGGTCTTGCCGATGGAGCCACCGTTCTTCACCACGGTCTGGATCACCTCACGGAAGGTCAGCATGCCCACCAGGTCGCCATGCTCCATGACGACCAGCGAGCCGATGTCCTTCTCGCTCATCAGGTCCAGCGCGCCGGCCAGCGGCTCGTCGGGTGAGGCGGTGTACAGGGTGTTGCCTTTGACGCGCAGGATGTCGCTGACTTTCATGGGGTTTCCTCGTGACACGGAATGGCTAAACGCACCCAAATATAGCCCACAATTGCGCCCTGAAACCAATTTGCAACGCGGAGAATGTATGCCCGGTTACGCCGACCCCGGTTTTGACACCCTGGCCCTGCACGCAGGCGCCGCACCCGACCCCGCCACCGGCGCGCGCGCGGTGCCCATCCACCTCACCACCTCTTTCGTTTTCGAGTCCAGCGAGCATGCGCAGTCGCTGTTCAACCTGGAACGTGCGGGACACGTCTACAGCCGCATCAGCAACCCCACCAATGCCGTGCTGGAGCAGCGCATCAGTGCGCTGGAGGGCGGCATCGGCGCCATCACCGTGGCCAGCGGCCAGGCGGCCCTGCACCTGTCTGTTGCCACATTGATGGGCGCGGGCGGCCATATCGTGGCCAGCACGGCGCTGTATGGCGGCTCGCAGAACCTGCTGCACTACACCATGCGCCGCTTCGGCATCGAGACCACGTTCGTGAAACCCGGGGATATCGACGGCTGGAAGGCCGCCATCCGCCCCACCACCCGCCTGCTCTTTGGCGAAACGGTGGGCAACCCCGGCCTGGACGTGCTGGACATCCCCACCGTCAGCGCCATTGCGCACGAGGCCGGCGTGCCGCTGCTGGTGGACTCGACGCTCACGTCCCCGTGGCTGATGCAACCGCTGTCCCTGGGCGCCGATCTGGTCTACCACTCGGCCACCAAGTTCCTTTCTGGCCACGGCACGGTGGTAGGCGGCATCGTCGTCGATGGCGGCAGCTTCGACTGGGCCAAGGCCTATGCACAAAGCGGCAAGTTCGAGGAACTGGCCGCCCCCTACGAGGGCTTCCACAACATGAACTTCAGCGAGGAAAGCACCGTGGGCGCCTTCCTGCTGCGGGCGCGGCGCGAAGGCCTGCGCGACTTCGGCGCCTGCATGAGCCCGCATACCGCCTGGCTGATCCTGCAGGGAGTGGAGACACTGGGCCTGCGCATGGAGCGCCACATGCGCAACACCGAGAAGGTGGTGCAGTTCCTGGCCAGCCAGCCCTTTGTGGACCGCGTCGGTCACCCGCTGCTGGAGAGCCACCCCAGCCACGCGCTGGCGCAGAAACTGCTGCCGCGCGGCGCTGGATCGGTGTTCAGCTTCGACATCAAGGGCAACCGCGAACAGGGCAAGAAGTTCATCGAAACGCTCAAGGTGTTCAGCCACCTGGCCAACGTGGGCGACTGCCGCAGCCTGGTGATCCACCCCGCCAGCACCACCCATTTCCGCATGACCGACGAGGCCCTGGCCGGCGCCGGTATCACCCAGGGCACGATCCGCCTGTCCATCGGCCTGGAGGATGCCGACGACCTGATCGACGACCTCAAACGCGCCCTGAAGGCCGCAGAAAAGGTGGGAGCCTGAGCATGGAACTGCAAGTCAACAACGCCACCGCCTACTGCTACACCGGCGGCAAGGCCTTCGACGCGGCCAAGCCCACCGTGGTCTTCATCCACGGCGTGCTCAACGACCACAGCGTGTGGATTCTGCAAAGCCGCTACCTGGCCAACCACGGCTTCAACGTGCTGACCGTGGACCTGCCCGGCCACTGCCGAAGCAGCGGCGAGGCGCCCGCCTCCGTCGAAGAAGCGGCCGATTTCATCGCCGCCCTGCTGGATGCCGCCGGCGTGCAACAGGCCGCCCTGGTAGGCCACAGCTGGGGCTCGCTGATCGCGTTGGAAGCGGCATCGCGCCTGAAAGAGCGTGTGACGCACCTGGTGCTGGTGGGCACGGCCTTCCCCATGAAGGTCTCGCCGGTGCTGATCGAAACCTCTCTGAAGGAGCCGGAGAAGGCGCTGACCATGATCAACGTGTTCTCGCGCTCGACGCTGGCAGCGCCGCCCTCGGTGCTGGGGCCGGGAACCTGGGTGTATGGTGCCGGCATGGCGCTGGGGCGGCGGGTGCTGGCCAGCAACCCCAAGGTCAACGTCTTCCACCGCGGCTTCGTGGCCTGCGATAGCTATGCCAACGGCGAAGCGGCTATCGCCGCCATCACCTGCCCAGTGCTGTTCGTGCTGGGCGCGCAGGACCAGATGACGGCACCGCGCGCCGCACAGGGCCTCATCGCCAAGGCACGCGCGTCCGGCAAATTGGTGCGGGTAGCGACCCTGCCGGTGGGCCATCACCAGATGAGCGAGACGCCGGACGCCACCCTGTTTGCCATCCGCGACTTCCTGCGGACCACACCGACCGGTGCACATGCCTGAACGCCGCCTGGTGAATCGGCCGTGCGTGCGCCGCTTCGCAGCCGCCGTGCTGCTGGGCTTGGCCACCGGTCTGTGCACCGCCACGGAGCTGCAGTTGCTGTCCGAAGAAAACCCACCCCTCAACTACACCGAGAACAGCGTGCCCAAGGGCCTGAGCGTGGACGTGGTGCACGAGATCCAGCGCCGCGTGGGCAACAGCGACCCGATCAAGATGCTGCCCTGGGCGCGCGGCTACCGCCTCGCCACCACCGAACCCCACGTAGCCCTGTTCGGCACGGCGCGCACCGCCGCGCGCGAGGACCAGTTCCAGTGGGTGGGGCCGGTGGCCACGGCCATTGCCTCGCTCTACACCAAGCGCGGCTCCGGCTTGCGTATCAACAACCTGGAAGAGGCCAAGCAGGTCTCGCGCATCCTGGTGGTGCGTGACTTCTACACCCACCAGTTGCTGGAGAAACTGGGCTTCACCAACCTGGAGCCGGTGCCCAAGCCCGAGACCATGGTGAAGATGGCGGTGAACGGCCGCGCGCCGCTGATGTTCGTGGGCAATGTGACGCTGCCCGAGCTGCTGGAAAAGGCCGAAGCCAAGCGCGGCGACGTGGAACTGCTCTACACCGTGACCAGCATCCAGACCTACATCGCCTTCTCCCTGGGCACGCCCAAGGAGGTGGTCGCTGCCTGGCAGGCGGCGCTGGACGCCATGAAGCGCGATGGCAGCTACAACGCCATCTACGCCAAGTGGCTGCCGGGCGAGACACCGACCAGGATCAAGCCCGATCCGGCCATCAATCCCTGATGCCGGCGCCACACCCCGTCACGGCAACGTGGTGGTGGGAACAATGTCGGTCACCTTGCGAGTCGGGCTGGGCTGGTTGTCCTTGGCGCGCTGCTGATCGATCTGCCCAGCGATGGACTTGTTGACCTGCTCCTGCTGGTCCTGGGCACGCCGCCCAGCCTCCTCGCGGGCGCGCCGCTCGGATTCCATGCGGTCGGCCAGAGAGCGGTCACGCTGGATGCGAGCGTCACTCTCGGTCTTGCGCTGCGGCGAGTCCGTCGTGGCCGGGAGTACGCCCTCCATGGCGCTCAAGCCGCCTTCGCAGGCGCGGTCGGAATAGACCACCTCACCGGCGGCGTTGCGGCACTTGAAGTAGGTCTGCGCCTGCAGGCTGGCGCCCGGCACCACCAGAACCGCCGCAGTCCACAGCATGCCTGCTGCGGCACGCGTCCACCGTCTTCTGCATTGAGTCCCCATGGCGAACTTCCCCGTGGTGATGACGGCACACCGCCGTCAAACCAAGCATAGTTCGCCTTGGCGAAAAAACCTTGCTTTTTCACAAACTCGGGGCCCGGGGACCCTGGCCGGCACGCAAACGGCTCAGCGGCTGGCCTTGACCGCCAGCACCGGGCAGGACACGGACAGCAGCAACTCCTGCGCCACGCTGCCCATGATCAGCTTGCCCACGGGCGAGCGCTTGCGGATGCCGATGATGAGCAGCGAGGCAGGCAGCGTGTCCACCAGGTTCTCGATCTCTTCCACCGTGCTCTTGCCGCGGCCGAACTGCTTGAAGACGGCGTTGCCGATCTTGGCTTCGGCCAGGAGTTTTTCGATGCGCTCGGCATCCTGGGCGCTGGCCATGGAGGCGTCGTCGCCGTCACCCGGCGTGGCGTTGACCACCATCAGCGGCTCATTGCGGCGCTTGGCAATTTCGATCCCCTTGTCCAGGGCGGCTTGGCCTTCGGGGCGGGGTGCGTAGGCAACAAGAATGGTCATCGGTCTTCCTTTCCTGGGGTTTCACGGAGATGGGCGAATCCTTGCCATTGTGCATGGTTCGCGCATCCGTGCTGTCACCTAATGGTCTCTACCAACACGGCGGCCACCCGCTCGCGCAGGGCCGGCACCAGTTCGGCCTCGAACCAGGGGTTCTGCCGCAGCCAGCGGTTGTTGCGCGGGCTGGGGTGCGGTAGCGGCACCATGGCCGGCCAGTGCGTGCGCCAGGCCTGCACCACCTGCGTGACCGAGCGCCCACGCGGTCCCGGCAGGTGCCAGGCCAGTGCGTACTGGCCAATCACCAGGGTGAGCTGCACCTGGGGCAACTGCGCCAGCACCCGCGCACGCCACTGCGGCGCGCATTCCGGGCGCGGCGGCAGGTCGCCGGCACTGCCAGTGCCGGGGTAGCAGAAGCCCATGGGCACGATGGCCACGCGGCCTTCGTCGTAGAACACCCTGCTATCCATGCCCAGCCAGTCGCGCAGGCGCTCGCCGCTGGCATCGGTGAAGGGGCGGCCGCTGGCGTGCACCTTGCGCCCCGGCGCCTGGGCCGCGATCAGGATGCGCGCCGTGGCGCTGGCCTGCAGTACCGGGCGCGGGCCCAAGGGCAGGTCCGGGCACAGGTGGCAGGCGCGGATCTCGGCCAGCAGCTCAGGCAGCGCTTCCATGGGACGTCGACATTGCTATGTAATTCATAGCACCTCACGCAGTGTTACCGAGGGCCAGTGGCCGATTTGCCATATCTTCTCGGTCTGCGGGGCGCGCTCCACCATCCAGGCGTTCAGGAGCGGTTCCAGCAGCGTCGTGTCGGGGCTGATCAGAAGCACATAGCGGGCCTCGGCGCCGGGCTGGATCACCTCCTGCAACTGACCCACCCAATCGAAACTGATCAGGGTCTGCAGCAGCGGCTCCAGGCGCAGCGGGTCCACGTGCAGGGTCTGGCACAGCTGCTCCAGGGTCAGGCCTTTGGCGTCCTGGGTGCGCACGGCTTCCAGCAGTTGGATGACCTCCAGCGAGAACTGGAAGCGCCAGCCATGCGGCAGGCGCCGCAAGGTGCCGCCGGCCAGCAGGCTGGGCAGGTAGGCCGTGAGCGCCGCACCCAACAGCACCATGACCCACACCACGTAGATCCACACCAACAAAATGGGCAGCGTGGCAAAGGCGCCGTACACCGCCGAATAGGTGGGCACGCTGGTCACGTACCAGGCCAGGCCGCGCTTGGCCAGTTCCATGCCGGTGGAGACGAACACGCCGCCCATCCAGGCATGGGCCCAGCGCACATGCGTGTTGGGCACAAAGCGGAACATGGCCGCCATGCCCGCCGCCACGGCGATGTACTGCAGGATGTTGAGCAACACCGACACGCTGCCGGGCAAGTCGCCCACCAGCCCCTTGGAAAAGGACACGGCGTAGGACGTCATGCTCAGGCTCAAGCCCAGCAGCACCGGCCCCAGCGTGATGGTGGACCAATAGATCACCACCCGCTGTGCAAAAGGCCGCGGCGTGCGCACCCGCCAGATGCTGTTGAGCGTGCGGTCGATGGTGAAGACCAGGGCCAGCGCGGTGAACAACAGTGCCACCAGGCCCAGAGAACCCAGCTTGCTGGCCTTGCCGGCGAACTGGTTGAGGTAGCCCAGTACCTGGCGGGCGATGTTGTCGGGCACCAGGCTCTCGATCAACCACTTCTGCAGCACGTCCTGGAACTTGGCGAACATCGGGAACGCGGTGAACACGGCCAGTGCCACGGTGATGAAGGGCACCAGGGCCATGGTGGTGGTGAAGGTCAGGCTACTGGCGGTCAGGCCCAGGCGGTCTTCGCGGAAACGCTCGCGCAGGGTGCGCAGCGCCTGCAACCAGGGCACGTGGGCGACTTCCTGCAGCCAGCCCTTTAACAGTCGTATGAATCGCATGGCCGTTATCATGCCACCTCGATGAATGCCCCCCTCTCCTCCTCCCCCACGCCCGCCCCGTCACCCGCCGTCAACACCACGCGCTGGCTCGCCGTGGGCAGCGTGATCGCACTGATCCTGCTGGCCCTGGCCTGGGAACTGGTGCTGGCGCCGCTGCGCCCCGGCGGCTCCTGGCTGGCGCTGAAGGCCGCGCCACTGTGCATTCCGCTGGCCGGCCTCTTGAAAAACCGCCTCTACACCTACCGCTGGGTCAGCCTGGTGGTGTGGCTGTATTTCATCGAGGGCGTGGTGCGCGCCTGGAGCGACAAGGTGCCTGGCAATTACCTGGCCATGCTGGAGATAGCTCTGTGCCTGCTGCTGTTTGCCGCCTGCGCCATGCATGTGCGCCTGCGCCTGGGACCGCGTGGTGCCAACAAGAACCCCGATAGCCTGGAGGCCACACCATGAGCGCCCTGATTGCACAACTGCGCAGCATTGTTGGCCCGGCCAACGTCCTCACCCACGAAGACCCCGCCACCGACCTCAGCGCCTGGGAGCTGGACTGGCGCAAGCGCGAGCACGGCCGCGCGCTGGCCGTGGTGCGCCCGGCCAGCACGGCCGAGGTCGCCGCCGTGGTCAAGGCCTGCGTGGCCGCCGGCACCGCCATCGTGCCCCAGGGCGGCAACACCGGCATGGTGGTGGGCTCCACGCCCGACGCCAGCGGCACCCAGGTGGTGCTGAGCCTCACGCGCATGAACCGCGTGCGCGCGCTGGACGGTGGCAACCTGACCATCACCGTGGACGCCGGCTGCGTGCTGCAAAGCCTGCAGGAAACCTGCGAGCAAGCCGGCTTCCTGTTCCCCCTGAGCCTGGCCTCGGAAGGCAGTTGCACCATCGGCGGCAATCTGGGTTCCAATGCCGGCGGCACGCAGGTGGTGCGCTACGGCAACACGCGCGAGCTGTGCCTGGGTCTGGAAGTGGTCACGGCCCAGGGCGAGGTCTGGGACGGATTGAGCGGCCTGCGCAAGGACAACACCGGCTACGACCTGCGCCACCTGTTCATCGGCTCCGAAGGCACGCTGGGCGTGATTACCGGCGCCACGATGAAGGTCTACCCCCTGCCCAAAGCGCAACTCACCGCCTTTGCCGCCCTGCCCTCACTGGAGGCTGCCGTGCAACTGCTGGGCCTGGCCCACCAGCATCTGAGCGCCGGCCTAACGGGCTTCGAGGTGATGGGGCAATTTGCGCTGAGCTTGGTATCCAAGCACTTTCCGCAGATCAAGGTGCCGTTTCAGGACTTGGCGCCCCCCCCCTACTTCGTCGTCTTGGAGAATTCGGATCAGGAGTCCGAAGCCCACGCCCGCGAGCGTTTTGAGCACCTGTTGGAGGCCGCAATGGAGGCCGGCTGCGTGCTCGATGCCGTGGTGGCCGAGAGCATCACCCAGGCGCGCGCGCTGTGGCACATCCGCGAGAGCATCCCGTTGGCCCAGGCGCAGGAGGGGCTGAACATCAAGCACGACATCTCGATTGCCGTCTCGCGCATCCCCGCCTTCGTACGCGAAACCGACGCACTCTTGCAGGCCGCCTACCCCGGCGCCCGGCTGGTCAACTACGGCCACCTGGGCGATGGCAACCTGCACTACAACGTGCAGGCCCCAGCGGGCGCCGATGCCGAGGCCTTTCTGCGCGACGACGAAAAAGGCGTCAACGCCATCGTCTATGGCCAGGTGGACGCCTACCGCGGCTCCATCAGCGCCGAGCACGGCATCGGCAGCCTGAAGCGCGACAAGCTGGTGGAACACAAATCGCCGGTGGCGCTGGGCCTGATGCGCGCCATCAAGCAGGCGCTGGACCCGGACAACCGGATGAATCCCGGAAAAATGCTATCTATTCGATAGCTTTCCACGCAGATTCCACGAGGGCTAGAGCCCGATTTAATGCAAAGTCACCCGGCCCGCTCGCCGGTCTGCAGGCGCCACAGCGCCGCGTAGCCGCCGCCCCGCGCCACCAGCTCGTCGTGCGTGCCGCTCTCCACGATGCGGCCGGCCTCCAGCAGGTGGATGCAATCGGCCTGGCGCACGGTGGACAGGCGGTGGGCGATGACGATGGTGGTGCGGCCCTGGCTCACCACGTCCAGCGAGCGCTGGATCGCGGCCTCGGTCTCGTTGTCGACGGCGCTGGTGGCCTCGTCCAGGATCAGCACCGGTGGGTTCTTCAGGATGGCGCGGGCCAGGGCCAGACGCTGGCGCTGGCCGCCGGAGAGCTTCTGGCCGCGCTCGCCGACGCGGGTGGCATAGCCCAGCGGCAACTTGTCAATGAATTCGGTGCACTCGGCGGCGCGGGCGGCCTCGGCGATCTGCGCGTCGGTGGCGTCCGTTGCGCCATAGGCAATGTTCTCGGCCACCGTGCCATCGGTGAGGAAGGTGTCCTGCGACACATAGCCGATGGCGCGGCGCAGGTCCTGCAGGTTCAGCGCGTCGATGGCCTGGCCGTCGAGCAGGATGCGGCCCTGTTGCGCGGTGTAGAAGCGCAGCAGCAGCTTGACCAGCGTGGACTTGCCCGAGCCGGTGGAACCCACAAAGGCCGTGGTCTTGCCGGCGGGGATGTCGAGGTCAATGTCACGCAGCGTGGGTGTATCGCCATAGGCAAAGTGCACGTGCTCAAAACGCAGCGCGCCGCGCGCCTGCTCGACCGGGAAGTGCTTGCCCTCGTAGGGAATGGCAATCGGCGTGTCCAGCAACTTCATCGCGCGGTCAATCGCCGCGACGGAGCGCTGGTACATGTCGGCCACCTCGGCCAACCCGGTCAGAGGCCACAGCAGGCGCTGTGTCAGGAACACCAGCACCGAGTAGGCGCCCACGGCCAGATCGCCTTGCAGCGTCAACCAGCCGCCATACAGCAGCGTGGCGGTGAAACCGGCCAGGATGGCCATGCGGATCACCGGCGTGATGGCCGCACTGAAGCGGATGGCCGCCGCATTGGCAGTGCGATAGGCGTTGCTGGCCTCTTCGATGTGGCGGGACTCGAAGCCCTCGGTGGCAAAGGCCTTGATGGTGGCCAGGCCCAGCAGGTTGTTGTTGAGCCGCGCACCCACGTCGCCCGCCGCCTCGCGCACGCTGGCATAGCGCGGGCCTAGCCGGTTCTGGAACCAGAAGGCACCGAACAGGATGATGGGCACTGGCAGCAAGGCAATCAGCGCAATGCCGGGCTGCAGGGCCAAGAACACGCCGCTGATCATCAGGCTGGAACAGAACACCTGGATGATCTGATTGGCCCCGCCGTTCAGAAAGCGCTCCATCTGGTTGATGTCGTCGTTCAGGATGGCCATCAGGTTGCCGGTGCGCTGGTCCTCGAAATAGGCCATCTCCAGCTTCTGCACATGGCGGTAGGTGTCCAGGCGCAACTCGTGCTGGATGTCCTGCGCCAGGCGGCGCCATTTCAGCTCGTACAGGTACTGGAACAGCGACTCGCCGCCCCAGACGAACACATTGAACACGCCCAGGGCCAGCAACTGGTGCCAGGTGCTGGTGATGCCCAGGCCACCCAGCACATTGCGCGCCAGAAAGCTCTGGTCGCCCTTCACCACCACGTCGACCGCAGCGCCGATCAACACCTCGGGCAGGATGTCGAAGAACTTGTTCAGGACCGAGTACAGCGCGGCCAGGCGGAAATCGCGCCGGTACTTTGCTGCATAGGCCAGCAGGCGGCGCACCGGGTGGGGCGCCGCCGCCGTATCCGTGGCGCTCACCGCTGGCGCCCCAGCGCCAGGATGGACACGCCGGCGGCGACAAAGGTCAGGCCCGCGCCCACATTGGCGGCAACAACCACCTTGGGTCGGTTGGCCAGCCAACGTGACAGTTGCGCGGCAAAGGCGCCGAGCACGGAAAACAGGATGGCGGTGACCACGGCAAAGATGGCGCCATAGACCAGCATCTGCGTCTCCACCGCGCCGCGCGCAGGAGAGACAAACTGCGGCAGAAAGGCCACCACAAACAGCCCCGGCTTGGGGTTGAGCACATTGGACAGCAACCCGGTGAGAAACACCCGCGGCAGCGACAGCGCCTGCGTAGGCGCGAACGAAATCAGGCTGCGCGCCGTGATGGCCTGATAGCCCAGCCACAGCAGATAGGCGGCCCCGACGGCCTTCACCACCCAGAAGGCCAGCGGCGATGTCTGCAGCACCAGGGCCAAGCCCAGCGTGGCAGCCACGGTGTGCACCATGATGCCCAGCCCCGCGCCCACGGAGGACAGCGCCCCCGCCAGGCGGCCCTGGCTCAGGCCACGGCTGATGGCCAGGATGTTGTCCGGTCCCGGTGCAATGACCACGATCAGCACGGCGGCCAGATAGGCCAGAAGGATGTCGGTTGGAAACATGGCGTGGACTCCGTGCGTGGGTTCAGTTGATTATTTTTTGGGTGCCTTGGGTGATGCTTCAGCAGCCTTGGTCTCGGGCGGTGGCAGGCCGAGATGCTTGGCCACGTTCTGCTCCAGCGCCTTGACCTTGGGCGCCACGGTGGTCTGCGTCTGCGCCACCAGTTTCTCGCCCAGGGCCTTCTGGAAGTCGGGGCCCATCTGGGTGAACTTGCGGTTCACGGGGGATTCCATGATGGCGATGAGCTGCTTGAGCTCGTCCTCGGTGAATTTCTCCTCCAGCAGGGCACCGATGGTGGACGGCCCCAGCTTCACCGCCTGCGCGCGGACCTGCGGACCGACCTCATCCACATACTGCTTGAGGTCTTGCTGCACCTGCTTGGCCGCGGCCTCGCGTTTGTCGGGTGGCACGCGCGTCTGCAGGGCCAGCAGGGCCCGCTGGTGCAACTGGACGGCCGGGCCCTCCACCAGACTTTGCGCCGTTTGCTCAATGGCACCCTGCTGGATGCTCAGGATGCGGGTGACCAATTCCTTCTTGGCGGGAGTGGATTGGGCGTGCGCGGCGCCGACCGCCAGCACCAGGGCCAGCGCTACAAATGGTTTCATGGAAGACATAGGGTTGAAAGAGACAAGGGGGCTACTGTAACGCCATCGCCTACGGGTAATCCCACCCGGCATGGTTGGCAGGCAGCCGCATTATTTAAGGTGGTTCAAGGTATGGCGCGACGCAAATCACCACAATGGCCGGGTTTTCAGCCTTACCAAGACCACGATTCATGCACACCCTCCGCGACTTCATGGCACGCGATCACCTTTATTGCGACGGGGTCTTTCTGGGCGTTGAACGCCTGCTGCTGGCCTCCGATTGGGACGCGGCACTGGCCGCCTTCGCCCGATTCCAGGTGCTGACGCTGCAGCACTTTGAGGCCGAGGAGTCCCTCTTGTTTCCCGCCTTCGAGGCGCGCACGGGCATGCGCCAGGGCCCCACCGCAGTGATGCGCTCCGAGCATGCGCAGATCCGCCAGCTCATGGACGCCGCCCTGACCGCCCTGCGCGCGCAGGACGCCGACGAGTACACCGGCTACTCCGAAACCCTGTCCATCATGATGCAGCAGCACAACATGAAGGAAGAAAACGTGCTCTACCCCATGTGCGACCAACATCTGACCGAGCAAGCCGCCCCGCTGCTGGCGCAACTGCGCCAGCGCCTGCCCGAAGGAGTAGCCTGACATGGACCAGCCCCAGCGCCCCGTGCCCGACATCGTCATCGACGCGCGCGACATGGAACCGCCCGAACCCTTCGTGGCCACCATGGACGCGCTGGACGCCATGCCCCCCGGTCAAACCCTGCTGCTGGTTCTCAACCGCGAGCCGCATCCCTTGTACCGCGCATTGCAAAAGCAGGGCTATGGGTACCAGGCCGAATTCACCAAGGACTTCACGTTTGAAATCCTGATCTGGCGCAAACCGGCCTGATGCAAGCCTTGTTGTCGTTCGACGACGGTCCCCCCATCAGCGCGCCGCTGCGCTTTTTCGTCACGGCGCCGGTGTTTGCCATGGCGGCGGGCCTCTTGCTGCTGTGGGCCGGGCCGGACCTGTATGCCTCGCGCTGGACACCCACCGCGCTGGCCTTCACTCACCTGATCACGGTGGGCTTCATGATGCAGGTGATGCTGGGCGCCATGCAGCAGTTGCTGCCGGTCATGGCCGGCGCCAATATCCACCGCCCCCTGCGCGTGGCGACCCTGGTCCATGCCGCGCTGACGCTGGGCGGCACCCTGCTGGCGGCGGCCTTCCTGTTCGGCCGCCCCCTGCTGTTTGGTGCCGCCGTGGCCAGCCTGGGCCTGGGTGTGGTCGGCTTCGTGACCGCCGCCCTGCGCGCGCTGCACGGCGTGAAGGCCACCAGCCCGATCATCCGCGGCCTGCGCATGGGCCTCCTGGGCCTGTGCGTGACGGTGAGCATCGGACTCTTGAACGCCATCTCCATGGGCTGGTCGCTGGGCGTGCCGCTGGAGCAATTGGCCAATGTGCACCTGGGCTGGGGCTTCGTGGCCTGGGGCTGCGCCATCCTGGGCGCGGTGGGCTTCGTGGCCGTGCCCATGTTCCAGCAGACGCCGGCCTATCCCGGCTGGTTCGGACGCGGCTTTGCCGCCGTGGCCATTGGCGTGGTGGCGCTGTGGACCAGCGCCGAACTGACCGGCCTGCGCACCACCGCCACCGTGCTGGCCGTGGGAGTGGTGCTGGTGGCGGCCTCGTTCGCCCTGATGACGCTCAACCTGCAGCGGCGCAGCCAGCGCCCCACGCAGGATGCCGTGCAACGGCTGTGGCGCGTGGCCATGCTCTGCGCGCTGGCCGCTTGCGGCTTGTGGCTGCTGTCACGCGTGCCAGGGTTGCTGGCGCCCTGGTCGGGTTGGCCGCTGCTGTTCGGCGCGCTGCTGCTGGTGGGTGGTTTCATGTCGGTGATCCTGGGCATGCTCTACAAGATCGTGCCCTTCCTGGTCTGGCTGCACCTGCAGAACCTGGGCGCCGGGCGGCTGATGGCTCCCAACGTGAAGAAGGTGCTCGACGAGCGCCACATCCACGGCCAGATGCGCGCCCACTTCGCCGCCCTGAGCCTGCTGCTGGCCTCCGTGCTGTGGCCACAGTGGCTGGCCTACCCCGCCGGCGTGGCCCTGGTGCTGTCCAACGCCTGGCTGCTGCGCAACCTGCTCTCGGCGTTGCAGGTCTACCGCACACACCTGGCCAAGCTGGATGCACTGGGGCCGCGCCCGCAGCGCTGAACCCCGGCGGCGTGCCAGCCGCTTCCAACCAAGCCACGGGTGATACCAACGCCGTCAGGTGCGATGGCGGCAACCCACTAGAATTTGCCGCTTACCGCAGCCATTCCTGTCCCATGACCCAGCCCACGCCCCAGTGCCCCGTCTACACCGACAGTGTGCACGGGTGAGCCGATACACGAAGTCATAGTAGGTGTGCTTCAATATAAGTAAAGTGAGTTCGTAGTTGCCCATTCCGAAAGAACGCGCGCCATGAAAAAAACGCTAATGCAAGCTATCTCCGACCGTCGGCGGATTCTCGGAAATCAGCTTGCCTATGTGACAGAAATTGATGAGGCTTACGAGCTTAAGGCTGCTAAGAAGTCCTCCCAATGCCCGTATGCATACGAAGAGCAACTTGAGCAGTTGAATCGACCGATATCCCGATTCGACTCAATCGATCTCACAAACTCAAGTAAAGGACCTTCGAATAGAGGACACTCAAAGAACCAGAGACAACGAAGCGATTTGGAAATCGAAGCTTTGGCACGAGATGTCCTAACTCAAATCTGGAAAAAGAGAGAATCCCTGTTTCCCGACGCCCGTACCTTGCGCCCCATTGACTTCGTAGACCCCGATACGGCTCTGCGAATGTATGGATACACCGTCCAAACTGTAGGTGCTCTTGGACAGCATGCACTGGAAAGCAATCGCTTAGCGAACGTCGCCGGGATACTAGACGCGCCCAGCCGTCAAGTGCTACTTTCAAGTGGATTTCCAAGCAATGTTCGCAATTACACAGCTGCGCATGAACTTGGTCATGTGGTCATGCATGAATTCGTTGCAGTGCACCGCGACAAACCTCTTGACGCAATTCGTCAAGGCGTCAACCCTCAAGAACGTGAAGCAGACAAGTTTGCTGCTTACTTCTTAATGCCAAGCAAGCTGGTTCGAACTGCTTTTGAAGCAGTCTTCGGCGTAGGTCCTTTTGTCTTAAATGAAGAAACTAGATTCGCACTAGGAGGATCGATTCCTGGTCATGCAAATAACTGGCATCCCAAAAATCTTCGCGAGCTTTCATCGGCACTGAGTGTTGCTGACAGGTTCAACGGACAGACCTTTGTCTCTCTTGTGAACCAGTTCAGAGTGTCAAAAACTGCAATGGCTATTCGACTTGAAGAGCTTGGTTTGGTTGCTCTCTAGCGATTGTGCAATTAGTTTTTTTACCTCCACGAACATGACTCACCATGTAAAGAAGCCAGTACTTCGCCCTCCTTCCGAACAGCGCGTGGTTCGCTCGCAATATGAAGACTTCATGCGCCACGTCTATCAATCGGGTGTACAGAAATCTGATCGCACTGGCACTGGGACACAAAGTGTCTTTGGTTACCAGATGCGCTTTGATTTGAGTGAAGGCTTCCCCCTAGTAACTACGAAGAAAGTCCATCTTCGATCAATTATTCAAGAACTTCTTTGGTTCTTAACTGGTTCGTCAAACAACAACTGGCTTAAGGAACGCGGAGTAACAATTTGGGATGAGTGGGCGGACCCAGATACTGGCGACCTGGGTCCGGTCTACGGCGTGCAATGGCGTAGCTGGCCCACGCCAGATGGCGGCCATATCGACCAGATTGCCGACGTGATCCAGACGCTCAAGACCAATCCCGATTCACGTCGCATCATCGTCAGTGCCTGGAACGTGGCCGAGCTGAACAAGATGGCGCTCATGCCCTGCCACGCCTTCTTCCAGTTCTACGTGGCCCCGGCCAAGGAGCCCGGTGGCAAGGGCAAACTCAGCTGCCAGCTATACCAGCGCAGCGCCGACATCTTTTTGGGCGTGCCGTTCAACATCGCCTCCTACGCCCTGCTCACCCACATGGTGGCGCAGCAGTGCGACCTGGACGTGGGCGACTTCATCTGGACTGGCGGTGACTGCCACATCTACAGCAACCACCACGAACAGGTGGAACTGCAGCTCAGCCGCACGCCCTTTGCCTACCCCACGCTCGCCATCAAACGCAAGCCCGACTCCATCTTCGACTACCAGTACGAGGATTTCGAGGTGCTGGGCTACGAGTGCCACCCCGCCATCAAGGCCCCCGTCGCGGTGTAACACTGCGCCAGCCACCTCTACCCACCCAAGGAGCGCGACCATGAAGCTGCACCTCATCCTGGCGCGCGCCGCCAATGGCGTCATCGGCAAGGACGGGAAAATGCCTTGGCATTTGCCGGAAGACCTGGCCAACTTCAAGAAGATCACGCTGGGCAAGCCCGTGATCATGGGGCGCAAGACCTGGGAGTCGCTGCCGGCGGCGTTCAAGCCCCTGCCGGGGCGGCTGAACATCGTCGTCACCCGCCAGAAGGACTGGTCTGCCGAAGGCGCCAAGGTGGCCAATTCACTCTTCGAGGCCATGAACATGTGCCCCCTGGATGGCCACGCCTGGGTCATCGGCGGCGCCGAGATCTACAAGCTGGCCATGCCGCTGGCCACCACCGCCGTGGTCACCGAGATCGACGCGCCCTTCGAGGGCGACACTTTTGCGCCACAATTCGGTCCCTCGTGGAAAGAGGAGCGGCGCGAAAGCCTCACCTCCTCCACGGGTTTGAAGTTCAGTTTTGTCACCTACCGCAACACCTAAGGAGCTAGCAGCCATGTCAGGACACGGATTCCACGTTCACGGCCCACACGACCACGAACTCGAACACGCCCAACAAGGCGGCCACCACGGCGACCATGGCGACGCCGAGAGCAAAGGCATGATCAACCAGATCGCCATGTTCACCGCCATCATCGCCACCATCGGCGCCATCTACGGCTACATGGGCGGCGCCACCCAGGCCAATGCCGGGCTGTACAAGAACAACGCGGCCATCAAGAAGACCGAGGCCTCCAACCAGTGGAACTACTACCAGGCCAAGAGCACCAAGCAGTCGCTGGCCGAGATGTCGCGCGACCTCTCCACCAAGGAAGACGACAAGACCAAATACCAGGGCAAGGTGGACCGCTACGAGAAGGAAAAGGCCGAGATCAAGACCGGCGCCGAGAAACTGGAAGCCGAAGCCACCGAATGGGACCACCAGAGCGACGAGCAGATGCACCTGCACCACCGCTGGGCCCAGGCCACCACCGTGCTGCAGGTGGCCATCGCCCTGGCCGCCATCGCCCTCTTGACCAAGAAGAAGTGGCTGGAATACGCCATGTTCGGTGCCGGCGGCTTTGGCGTGGCCATTGGCGCCGCCGCGTTGCTACACATCTAATAGCACCCCACGCACATTCCACGAGGGCTGGAGCCCAAAAAGACTTGGAGCCATTGGATGCAACTCGCCACTTGGAACGTCAACTCCCTCTCCGTGCGCCTGCCCCAGGTGCTGGACTGGCTGGCCGCCAATCCGGTCGACGTGCTGGCCCTGCAGGAACTGAAGATGACGGACGACAAGTTCCCGCATGCGGCCTTCACTGAGGCGGGCTACCACGCCCAGTGGTTTGGCCAGAAGACCTACAACGGCGTGGCCCTGCTCTCGCGCACACCGGCCACCGATGTGGTGAAGAACATCCCCGGCTTCGATGACGACATGGCGCGGGTGATTGCTGGCACAGTGTGCGGCGTGCGTGTAATCGGCGCCTACTTCCCTAACGGCCAGGAACCCGGCAGCGAGAAGTTTGAGTACAAGATGGAGTGGCTCAAGGGCCTGCGCCAGTGGGTCAAGGCCGAACTGGAGGCCCACCCCCAACTGGTGCTGATGGGCGACTACAACATCACCTTCGACGACGACGACGTGTGGGACCCGGTGGGCCTGAAGGACACCATCCACTGCACCGAGGAGGAGCGCTACCACCTGCGCGCCCTCGTCGCCCTGGGCCTGCACGACAGCTTTCGTCTGTTCGAGCAACCGCCCAAGAGCTACTCGTGGTGGGACTACCGCGACTTTGGCTTTCGGCGCAACCGCGGCCTGCGCATCGACCACATCCTGATCAGCAACGCGCTGAAAGAGAAGGCCACCGCCTGTGTGGTGGACAAGACCCCACGCAAAAACGAGCGTCCGAGCGACCATGCACCGGTCGTTCTGACGCTCGCTTAAGCTACTAAAACAGTAGCGCCCTACGCCGTATTGGCGAGGGCTACTGCCTCATTTCACTATCAACCCAGCAGGCTGTCGGCCGCCACGTAGGTGTAGCCCAGGTCCTTGGCCACGGCTTCGTAGGTGACCTTGCCTTCGCAGACGTTCAGGCCGTTCTTCAGATGCGCGTTGTCGCGCAGCGCGGCCTTCCAGCCCTTGTTGGCCAGGGCCACGGCGTGGCCGATGGTGGCGTTGTTCAGGGCGAAGGTGGAAGTGCGGGCCACGGCGCCGGGCATGTTGGCCACGCAGTAGTGCACCACGCCGTCCACCACGTAGGTGGGCTCGGCGTGCGTGGTGGCGTGCGAGGTCTCAAAGCAGCCGCCCTGGTCGATGGCCACGTCCACGATGACGGCGCCCTTCTTCATGCGGCTGATCATGTCGCGCGTCACCAGTTTGGGCGCGGCAGCGCCGGGGATCAGCACGCCGCCGATGACCAGGTCGGCGTCCAGCACGGCTTCTTCGATGCTGGAAGCGGTGGAATACACGGTGCTGATGCGGTTGCCAAACACCAGATCCAGCTGGCGCAGGCGGTCCACGCTCTTGTCCAGCACGGTCACGCGCGCGCCCAGGCCGACGGCCATTTGCAACGCATTGGTGCCGACCACGCCGCCGCCGATGATGACCACGTGCGCAGGCGCCACACCGGGCACGCCGCCCAGCAGCAGGCCGCGGCCGCCGTGGCTCTTTTCCAGGTGGGTGGCGCCGGCCTGGATGGCCATGCGGCCAGCCACTTCGCTCATGGGCGCCAACAGGGGCAGGCTGCCGCCAGCGCCGGTGATGGTTTCATAGGCGATGCAGATGGCGCCGGATTGGACCAGGGCCTTGGTCTGCTCGGGATCGGGAGCCAGGTGCAGGTAGGTGTACAGGATCTGGCCGGGGCGCAGCATGGCGCATTCGACGGCCTGGGGCTCCTTGACCTTCACGATCATGTCGGCACGGGCGAAGATGTCGGCAGCGGCGGCCACCATCTCGGCGCCGGCGGCCACGTATTGGGCGTCATCCAGGCCGATGGCGGTGCCGGCATTGGTCTGCACCAGCACCTTGTGGCCATTGGCGATGAGTTCGCGCACGCTGGCCGGGGTCAGGCCGACGCGAAACTCGTTGTTCTTGATTTCCTTGGGTACTCCGATCAGCATGGCAATCTCCTCATGTGGTTTGAAAGAATCGCCATTGTGCGGAAATTGCAAGAATTTAGTAGCTTCATGCATTGAATATGCATGTCATTACAAACTCTAATGTTTTCCGTCTTCTGATTGGAGGCTGAACAGCAAAAAGCCGCTATGGAATCCATAGCGGCTTATGCAGGTTTGACGAGGGCTTGCGCCTGATTTATTCGAGACCCAACTCCTGGATCTTGCGCGTGATGGTGTTGCGGCCGATGCCCAGCTTCTGCGCCGCCTCGATGCGCCGGCCCTTGGTGTTGGCCAGGGCGGCCAGGATCAGGCGCGACTCGAAACGGTGCGTCAGGGCGTCCCACACATCGGTGCGCCCGGCGCCCAGCAAGGCCATGGCCTCGGCTTCCAGCTCCGACTCCCAACCGGCCAGCGCCGTGCTGCTGGCGACGGCGGCGGCCATCGGCGGGCTGAATGGGCTGGCAGCCGGTGCCGCCATCGCCAGCGGGGCCACGGCGTCCAGCGCGGCGGGTGCCAGGGCCGGCGCGGAGGCGCCAGCGCTGTCCACGGCGGTCTCGCCGCCCAGGCGCACGCCCACCTCGGGCGGCAGGTCCTTGGGTTCAATCACCTGGGCCGGTGCCATCACCGTGAGCCAGTGGCAGATGTTTTCCAGCTGGCGCACGTTGCCGGGGAAGTTGAAGGCCTCCATCCACGCCAGGGCGGCGTCGGAAATGCGCTTGGGCTCCACGCCGAGTTGCTGCGCGCTTTGCTGCAGGAAGTGGCGGGTGAGCATGGGCACGTCTTCCTTGCGCTCGCGCAGGGCCGGCAGGCGCAGGCGGATGACGTTGAGGCGGTGGAACAAGTCCTCGCGGAAAACACCTTCCTTGACGCGCTGCTCCAGGTTTTGGTGCGTGGCGGCAATCACGCGCACATTGGTCTTGACGGCGCTGTGGCCGCCCACGCGGTAGAAGTGGCCGTCACTGAGCACGCGCAGCAAGCGGGTCTGCAGCTCGAAGGGCATGTCGCCGATTTCGTCCAGGAACAGCGTGCCGCCATCGGCCTGCTCGAAGCGGCCGCGGCGCATGGTCTGCGCGCCCGTGAAGGCGCCGCGCTCGTGGCCGAACAGTTCGCTCTCCAGCAGGTCCTTTGGTATGGCCGCGGTGTTGATGGCCACGAAGGGGCCGGCAGCACGTGGCGAGTGCTTGTGCAGGGCGCGCGCCACCAGTTCCTTGCCGGAGCCGGATTCGCCGGTGATCAGCACGGTCACGTTGCTCTGGCTCAGGCGTCCAATGGCGCGGAACACGTCCTGCATGGCTGGGGCCTGGCCCAGCATCTCAGGCGATGCACTCAGATTCTCTTCGCTGAATTCCTCGCGCTGGCTCTCCTCCACCGCACGACGGATCAGTTCCACCGCCTTGGGCAAATCAAAGGGCTTGGGCAGGTATTCAAAAGCACCGCCCTGGAAGGCGCTCACGGCACTGTCCAGGTCGGAGAAGGCGGTCATGATGATGACCGGCAGGCCCGGGTGCTTGGCCTTGACCTTTTCCAGCAGCTCCAGGCCGGAGCCGCCGGGCATGCGGATGTCGCTGACCAGGATCTGCGGGCCTTCGTCGTCGGCCGCCGTGTTCAGGGCCGACAGCACATCGCGGGAGTTGGAGAAGCTGCGGGTGGGCAGGTGTTCGCGCAAGAGCGCCTTTTCCAATACGAAGCGTATGGACTGGTCGTCATCTACTATCCAGATCGGCTTCATTGTTTTTGCGTCCCCTTCAAAAAACCTTGTGGGACAGACCACCGCTTTTGGCAGTGAGCCAGTTCTGTCCTCAACACATCATGGCAACGGAATCAAGATCTTGAAATCCGTGCGGCCTGGAACGCTGTCCACTTCGATCAGGCCATGGTGCTGTTGCACAAAGGTTTGCGCCAATGTCAGCCCCAGGCCGGAGCCGCCTTCCCTGCCCGACACCAGCGGATAGAAAATGCGGTCCTTGATCGAATCGGGTACGCCAGGTCCGTTGTCAATGACATGCAATTCCAATGCCAACCGGTAACGCTGTTTGCCGAAAGTGATCTGGCGCAGCACGCGGGTGCGGAAGGTGATGACGGCATCGCCCGCCGCAATGCGCTCGGCCAGCGCTTGGCAGGCGTTGTGCGCGATGTTGAGAACGGTCTGGATGAGTTGCTCGTGGTCGCCGCGGAACTCGGGGATGGAGATGTCGTAGTCGCGCACCACGCGCAGACCCTTGGGGAACTCCGCCAGGATCAGCGAGCGCACGCGCTCGCACACCTCGTGGATGTTGACGTCGCTGACCATGTGCGGGCGCCGGTGCGGCGCCAGCAGGCGGTCCACCAGGCTTTGCAGGCGATCAGCCTCGCGCACGATGACCTGCGTGTATTCGGTGAGCTCGGGCGTCTCCATCTCCATTTCCAGGAGCTGCGCCGCGCCACGGATGCCACCCAGCGGGTTCTTGATCTCGTGGGCCAGGTTGCGGATGAGCTCCTTGTTGGTCTGCGCCTGCTCGACCAGGCGCTCCTCGCGTTCCTGGCGCGTCTGCTGCTCCAACGGCACCATCTCGACGATGATCTCTTGCGCCGGTTCGGTCCAGGTGACGATGACGTGCACCGGCATGGGCTCGGTGCCGGCGCGCTTCAAGTGCGCGTCGTAGCGCAGCACGGCAAAGGCGTTTTCGCGCACACCGCTCAGGGCGTTCTGCAGTTGCGTCGGTTCGGTGAAGGCCTCGGTCAGGTCGGAGCCCACGATGGTGCGCCGTGAGATGCCCATGGCATCTTCCAACCCCGAATTGGCAAAGGTGACGGCGGCATCCGGCCCGACCACCGCCACCAGGGTGGCCAGCAGGTCGAATGACTGGAACCGGGACGGTGCGTCCACGGCCGCTTATTTCGCCGAGGAGCCGGACGGCGCCGAGGACAGGCGACTGAGTTCGCGGCGGATGCCTTCAATGTCGCTGTCGGCACGGGCGATGTTGGCCTTGAGTTCCTCCACGCGATCCAGGTATTTCTGGTGGTTGCGCGTCTCGGGGCCGATCTTCTCGGGCTCGCCGTTGTTGTATTCCTTGAGCAGCTCGGCCTTGCGGGACTCGGCCTTTTTCAGTTCGGACTCCAGGATCAGGCGCGAGTCGGAATCCTTGGCGCGCTGGTCGGCCGAGTCGATGCGCGGACCAGACGAAGGCGCATTGCTCGTGCGATTACCGGAGGGCCGATTGGCCGGCACCACGGTGACGTTGCCGCCGGCGACCAGCTTGCAGTTCTTGGCCTGGGCCTCGGAGACCGTGTTGGTGTACTCATTGCCGCAGCGGTAGATGCGGTCTTGGGCCCAACTGGTGGTGCCCACCAGGCCGGCCAACAAGGGAATCAAAAAAACAATTTTCATGCGGTGTCCACACGTACCGTGCAGGGTTGACTGGTCAGTATGCTTCAAAAAGGGCCAAAAACAAAATAAAAAAGGACGGCCGCGGCCGTCCTTCTTGAAACCCGAAGGCTGCCCACGAAGGCGGGCAGCCGATCCCATTACAGGGAGTAGTACATGTCGTATTCGACAGGGTGCACCGACATGCGGTAGCGCGTGACTTCGGACATCTTGAGTTCGATGTAGGCATCGAGCATGGAATCGGTGAACACGCCGCCCTTGGTCAGGAAGGCACGGTCCTTGTCCAGGTGCTCCAGAGCCTGATCCAGGCTGTGGCACACGGTGGGGACCAGCTTGTCCTCTTCCGGGGGCAGGTGGTACAGATCCTTGGTGGCGGCTTCGCCCGGATGGATCTTGTTTTCCACGCCGTCCAGACCGGCCATCAGCAAAGCGGCAAAGCCCAGGTAGGGGTTCATCAGGGGATCGGGGAAGCGGGCTTCCACGCGACGGCCCTTGGGGTTGGCCACGAAGGGGATACGGATGGAAGCGGAACGGTTCTTGGCCGAGTAGGCCAGCTTCACCGGGGCTTCGAAGTGGGGAACCAGGCGCTTGTAGCTGTTGGTGCCGGGGTTGGTGATGGCGTTCAGTGCACGGGCGTGCTTGATGATGCCGCCGATGTAGTACAGGGCGAAATCAGACAGACCGGCATAGCCGTCGCCGGCGAACAGGTTCTTGCCGTCCTTCCACACGGACTGGTGCACGTGCATGCCGGAACCGTTGTCGCCGTGGTAGGGCTTGGGCATGAAGGTGGCGGTCTTGCCGTAGGCGTTGGCCACGTTGTGCACCACGTACTTCTGCAGCATGGTCCAGTCGGCGCGCTCAACCAGGGTGCTGAACTTGGTGCCGATCTCGTTCTGGCCGGCGCCCGCCACTTCGTGGTGGAACACTTCGACCGGGATGCCCACGGATTCGAGGATCAGGGACATCTCGGCGCGCATGTCTTGCGTGCTGTCAACGGGAGGAACGGGGAAGTAGCCGCCCTTGACGGTGGGACGGTGGCCGCGGTTGCCGCCTTCGAGCTTGGCGCCGGTGTTCCAGGGTGCTTCGTACTCTTCGACTTCGTAGAAGGTGTTGTTGGATTCGGTGCTCCAGCGCACGCCGTCGAAAATGAAGAATTCGGGTTCGGGACCGAAGTAGGCGGCATCGCCAATGCCGGAGGCCTTCAGGTAGGCTTCGGCGCGCTTGGCGATGGAACGGGGGTCGCGGTCATAGGCCTTGCCGTCGGCGGGCTCCACCACATCACAGTTCATGATGAGGGTGGTTTCTTCAAAGAAGGGGTCGATGTTGGCCGTGTTGGGATCGGGCATCAACAGCATGTCCGAGGCTTCGATACCCTTCCAGCCGGCGATGGACGAACCGTCGAACGCGTGGCCAGAGGAAAACTTGTCTTCGTCAAAGTGCGACACCGGCACCGTGGTGTGCTGCTGCTTGCCGCGGGTATCGGTGAAACGGAAGTCAACAAACTTGACTTCGTTCTCTTTCACCATATTCATCACGTCTGCGACGGTCTTGGCCATCAAATGCTCCTGTTACAAAAAAATCGCACGGTTGTTAAAAATTTGCCCTGTCCACAATGCAGCTTCCATGCCAGCCGCTGATCCGAACGCCAATTGGGAAAAGCGCCCTATTTTGCCTTGAGAAAACGGGGTTTTCGGTTGCGCCGTGTCAAAGTCAGGCCCCTGCAAGCCCACCCACCAAACGGCCGAACCGCCTCATGCACCAAATAGGGATTTGCAAATAAGCACCATTTAGGTGCAAATCTACTTACGCACCATTTCAGGGCCTAATTTGGCGCCGACCTTCCCAAGGCCCTGCAACAGTGCGCTATAGGCTGGTGCCACAGCGTCGGGCGCCCCTTTCACACCCAACTCAATGTGGCGGCCGTACTGGGGATGGTCCACGCTGGGCAGGCTGAACACCTTGACCGGTGCGTGGTCGCGCTCGATGGCCTCCATCAGCGGCGTGAGCGAAGCCTCCATGGCGCCAAACACGATCACCGACTGCTCCACCCAGGCGTCCTGCGTGAACAGGTGGCGGTAATGCGTGTCCAGCACCCATTCCATCATCGGATGGGCCATAACCGGGAACCCCGGCAAAAAGTAGACGCTGCCACACGCAAATCCCGGAATCTTGTTGAACGGGTTGGGAATGATCTCGGCGCCAGCGGGGAACACGCCCATGTTGAGGCGGTGCACGTTGTCGCTGCGGTCCGGCTCGTAAGGCACGCCCTGCTCGCGCGCCACGTCCTGCATGCGCTCGCGGATCAGGGCCTCGGCCTGCGGGTGCAGCACCAACTCGCGGCCCAGGGCGCGCGCTGCGCACTGGCGCGTGTGGTCGTCCGGCGTGGCGCCGATGCCGCCGCAGGAAAACACCACGTCACCGCTGGCAAAGGCGCGCGCCAGCGTGGCGGTGATGCGCGCGGGGTCATCCCCCACGTACTCGGCATAGGCCAGTTGCAGCCCGCGCGCGGACAGCAGCTCGATGGCCTTGCTCAGGTGCTTGTCCATGCGTTTGCCGGAGAGGATTTCGTCGCCGATGATGATCAGACCGAAGGGCATGGTGTTCTATTCCACGGAAATCAAGGGAGTCGGTGGGACCGGTGCGATGGCCGGCGCCTCGGCCACCGCCGCGGCCTGCGCGGCGCGCTCGTGGCGCAGGTTGTTCAACGCAGCCAGGCAGTAATGCGTGAACCACAGCGACGCGAAGGCGAATACCAGGGTGTAGATCCAGATCGCCAGCGGCACCAGAATCACAAAGGCCGCCGCAAACAGCACGCCCGAGGCCCACACCAGGCTGGGTGCCGCACCCAGGTAACCGGTGAGCACGCCGATGCCCAGCAGCGCCATGCGGTGGCGTTTGAACAGGGTGCGGCGCTCCTCCGCGTCGGCATGCGCGGCCAGCGCGTCGAAGGCCATCACGCGGTAGGTGAGCCAACCCCAGATCAGCGGCGGCAACACCAATACCAAGGGCGGAACGAACCACAGCGGAATGGAGGCAATGGTGGCCAAGAGCGCCAGCAGGGTCGAGCCCAGCGACCACAGCAGGCCGTACAAGAAGGACGCGCCCTTGCGCTCTTCCAGCGCAGCAAAGCGGCGCAGCGCCACCAGGCGCACCATCACCGGCGTCATCCACAGCGCCACCACCAGGAGCGACACCATGACGATCAGCGGCGTGACGGTGAAGATGATGATGAGCGGCGCCAGCACGGTCTTGATGCGCCCCAAGCCGATGCTGTCCAGCCAGGCCCAGCCATGGTTGACGAAGGAGGAGGACTCCAGCAGCGCACGCACCTGGTCCAGCGCCGCATCCCAGAAAAAATAGCCCAGTGCCACCGTGAGGCCGATCACCAGCACCAAGGGCAACAGGGACAACAGGATCACCCGCGGCCGCAGGCAGTAAGCCGCCGCGCGCCAGAACGAATCAAACAGCAGGTTCATGCGCAAAGGATACCGGGCTTTGGATGCTGCGCAAATCTTCGGCACTCAGCCAACGCCACTGCCCCGGCGCCAGGTCGTGCGGCAGACGCAGGCCGCCGATCTGCGAGCGGTGCAGGCCCTCCACCCGGTTGCCCACCGCGGCCAGCATGCGCTTGACCTGGTGGTACTTGCCCTCGGTCAGCGTCAGGCGCAGGTGGTGCGGCCCGACCGCCTCACAGGCGGCGGCGCGCACGGGCTTCGGCGAATCGTCCAGCACCACACCATCCAGCAGGCGCTGCACCTGGCGCTCGTCCAGGGCATGCTTGGTTGTGACCTCGTAGACCTTGGGCACGTGGTGGCGCGGCGAGCTCATACGGTGGATGAACTGGCCGTCGTCAGTCAGCAGCAACATGCCGGTGGTGTCCTGGTCCAGCCGGCCCACCGCCTGCACACCCTGCACCGGGCCCTTTTGCGGGCGTTGGCGCAGCGGAGACGGCAGCAGCGTGTAGATGCTGGGGTAGGTGGACGGCTTTTGCGAGCACTCGGTGCCGGCCGGCTTGTGCAGCATCAGATAGGCCTTTTCATGGTACGGCCAATCCACCCCTTGAACCCGGAAACGCAAGCCATCCGCTACAAATTCAGTAGCTGCCTGTGCACATTCCACGAGGGCTGGAGCCTCATTTCCTTCATAGACCTGGACCAGGCCCTGCTGGATCAGGCCGGCGCACACGCGGCGTGTGCCAAAGCCCTGCGAATAAAGAATGTCCTGGAGTTGCATGCGGTGCGGCGTCAAAAAAAGCGGGGGAATCGGATGGCGAGGGCCTGCATCTTGGCACAAAGCCCGCGGCCCTGGCATGTTCTTGTGAGGCCGGAGGAAAAAGCAGTGTGCAAGCGCAGCAAAAATCAGTAGACTGGCGCGAACGATACGAACCTCGCAGAAGGTCCAACTTTCAGGGTGAGCAGCATGATCTACGCCATCGCATGTGTGCTGGGAGTTGTGTTGGGAGGCGCCGCGGTTTTCTGGCTGCGCCGCCCCCAGCCGCAGGCGCGCCGGCGCATTCCCAAGGAGTGGCCGCTGAGCGTGCGGCCTCTGGTCAACAACCGCGAAAAGCAGGTCTGGCTGTGGCTGGCCAAGGTCATGTTCGACCAGCAGATCATGGTCAAGCTGCCCGTCACCCGGTTCACCTCGCCAGCGCAGAGCGTGGACGCCTCGCACTGGTACCACCTGCTCAATGGCGTGTACTGCACCTTCACCCTGTGCAACCTGGACGGCCAGGTGATCGGCTGCATCGACGTGCCCGGCCCGCAAGGGCTGTCGCTGAGCAACCAGACGCTCAAGCACACGCTGCTGTCGCAGTGCGGCATCCACTACGCCGTGGTGGACCCGTCCAACCTGCCGCACCTGATCCAGATCCGTACCGCCTTCCTGGGCGAGCACGCGGCGCGCGGTGGCACGCACAGCCAGTTGGACTCGCAATTCAAGGACGTGAGCCAGACCCTGCATGCCACCGTGGACCGCAAGCGCCACACCAAGAGTCAGGCCATGGCCCAACTCGACGCGGCCATGCCCAACACAAACGACTATTCGGAAAGCCACCTGGCCTCGGGCTGGGAGCAAAACTCCTTCATAACCCCGCTGGACAGCCGCGCGGCCAAGCTGTAATCAGTTGGACAGCGGCATGCCCTGTTCGACCAGGCTGGCGTGCAGAGACGCGCCCAGGGGCAGGATGGCGTCGTTGAAGTCGTAGCCGGGGTTGTGCAGGTAGCAACCGCCCTCCCCGCGCTCCACGCCCTGGCCGATGCGCAGGTAGGCGCCGGGCTTGGCCTGCAGCATGAAGGCAAAGTCCTCCGAGCCCATGCTGGGCTCCAGATCACTGACCACGTTCTCGCTGCCCACCAGGCTCTGCGCCACCTGGGCGGCAAAGCGCGCCTCGGGTGCCGTGTTGATGGTGGCCGGGTAGATGCGCTCGTAGCGCACCGTGGCCGTGGCGCCAAAGCCCTGGGCCACGGCGCTGCACAGTTCGCTCAGGCGGCGCTCCACCAGTTGCTGGACCGCCGGGCTGAAGGTCCGCACCGTGCCCACCAGCGTCGCCTTGCCCGGCACCACGCTCATGGCTCCCGGGTCACCAGCGTGCATGGCACACATGCTGACCACGGCGCTGTCGATGGGCCGCACATTGCGTGACACGATGCTCTGCACCGCCGTGATGATGTGGGCCGCCACCAACACCGGGTCGATGGTCTGGTAGGGATGTGCGCCGTGGCCGCCCTTGCCTTCGATCTCGACCGTCACGCGGTCGGCCGCCGCCATCATCGCGCCCATGTTCAGGCCGATGGTGCCGGGGCGCAGGGCCGGCCAGTTGTGCATGCCGTACACCGATTCGACCGGAAAGCGGTCGAACAGACCGTCCTCGATCATGACCCGCGCGCCGGCATAGCCTTCCTCTCCGGGCTGGAAGATCAGCACCGCCGTGCCATCGAAATTGCGGGTGGCCGCCAGGTAGCGCGCCGCGCCCACCAGCATGGCGGTGTGGCCGTCGTGGCCGCAGCCGTGCATCAGGCCGGCGCGCGTGGAGCGCCAGGCGAAGTCATTCGTTTCTGCCATGGGCAGGGCATCCATATCGGCGCGCAAACCGATCATGCGCGCGGCGCTGTCGGTACGCCCGCGGATGGTGGCCACCAGGCCGGTCTTGCCGATGCCGGTGTGGATGGCGTCCACGCCGCAGTGCTCCAGCGCCTCCTTCACACGGGCGGCGGTGTAGACCTCTTCAAAGCCCAGCTCGGGGTGTGCGTGCAGATCGCGGCGAAAAGCCGTGAGTTCCGGGTGAAAAGCAGCAATCTGCTCAAACGCGCGACCGCGCACCCGCAGGGTGGGGGTCGATTGCGAAACCATCATCAAAATCCTCCAGTGGCCGCCCTGGTGCGGCGGCAGCGGGGCATGCTAGCAGAGCCCCGTACGCGCACCGGCGCAGGGGTCATCCCCTAAAGGCGTTGCGGTAGGCATGCCGATTGCATAGGCTGGCGCAAGCGTGTTGCGGAACACGTTGAAAAGCCGCGCCCACCCACCCACCAGAGCTCCAAAATTCATGCTGTCGTTCTTCCGACCCAAGCCCAAAGCCCAGGAAAAAACTGCCGACCCCGAGGTGGCGCAGCGACAGCGGATGAACCTCGAAGAGCGCAAGGCGTTCCGACAAGAAATGTTATATCAGTCGGTCCGGGAGACATTTTTGTCCATGGAAGTCATTGGCAGCATGTACAAGTTCAAGGTCATGCCCGTGGACGAGCGCCACCACCGCTTCATCGCCATGATCGACGTAGCCAAGTCCTTCGTCACCGGCAAAGAGGCCCGCACCAAGAGCTTTGCCGCCATCGAGAAGTTGATGCGCACCAACACCTACAAGCGTTACGGCGTGCTGCTGGAGGGCACCTACTGGCGCGTGAGCGAGTCCGAGACCCAGTTCGAGCCGCGCGCGCGCGCGGCCGATGCCGCCGACACCGCCAGTGCACCGAGTGCCGTGCAGGCCCAGCAGGCGCGCAAGCCACCCACGCCCGGCGCCCACCCCGCCGCCGCGCCCGAACCGGTGATGGCACGCCAGCCGTTCCAACCGGTGTCCGAGGAAGAGGCCCAGGCCTTCATGGACGCCATCGCCAAGGGCCTGGCGCCGCCGGTGGTACATGTGGGCGACCGCGACTACCAGTCCGACCTGGCCCCGCTGGACAGCGGCATCATGATCGGCGGCACGCAGTACGGCAAGCTGTAGCACGCGCCACGCCGCCCCCCCCCCGGCTCACAGCTTGTCCAGCGACAGCGCCTCGGCGGCACCGGCGTCCGGCCGCTGCTCGCGCACGGCGGCGATGCGATCCAGAAAACGCAGGGCCGCCGCATCGCCCTGGCAGCTGGCCAGCAGGCTGTCGAAGGCGTTGGCGCTGGCCTCCCACTGCTGGCGGTAGAAGCGCTCCACCCCGCGCGCGCTCAGCGCGCAGACCACGCCGTCCTCGCACGGCGTGTAGACCTTGACCGCCTCGCTCTTGCCCTTGACCCGGACCGTGTCCAGGTGGCGCAAGCCCATGGCCGGCGGCAGCAGCGCGGCCGTGGCGTCGGACAGCAGGACGCTGGTACCAAAGGCCTTGTTGGCCCCCTCCAGACGTGCCGCCAGGTTCACCGCATCGCCGATCACGGTGTAGGAAAAGCGCGTTTGGGAGCCAATATTGCCCACCACCACACGCCCGGTGTGCAGGCCAATGCGCATGGCGATGGCGGGCAGACCACGTGCCTGCAGCCGTTCGGCCAGCACGGCCATGGCGGCCTGCATTTCCACCGCCGCCTGCACCGCGTGCTCGGCATGCTGGGGATCGTCCAGCGGCGCGCCCCAGAAGGCCATCACCGCGTCGCCGATGAATTTATCCACTGTGCCGCCATGGCGGTGGATGATGGGCGTCATGGTGTTGAAGTATTCGGTCAACACATCCACCGTGGCCTCGGCCGACAGGCGCTCGGACATGCCGGTGAAGTTGGCCAGGTCGGTGAACATCAGCGTCAACACACGTGCCTCGCCACCCAGCTTCATCAACTCGGGGCGTTCCACCAGCCGGGCCACCACGGTCTCGGGCACGTACTGCGAGAACATCTCGCGGATCTGCTGTGCGCGGCGCCGGCTGGCCAGGTAGTTGATCAACATGGAGGCACCGTACACCGCCATCACCGCCGCCGTGGGGAACAGTGGCGTCATCCACAGGCGGTTGGCGGCAAACAGCCACAGCGCCAGCACCCACACGCCCGCCCCCAGACCGCAGGCCACCACCGCGCTGATGGCCGGCTGCGAGCGCAGCCCCACCAGCGCCAACACACCCAGCATGGCCAGCACCAGTGCCAGCACGCTGCCCTGCGGCACGAGGCGCAGGCCGCCACCCGTGAGGTGATTGCTGAGCAAGGTGGCCTGCACCTCCACGCCGGGGAATAGACGGTCGTCCTCGCGCGTGGCGACGAAGGGCGAATTGAACATGTCGCTCTGCGAGCTGGTCAGTTCCACCGCCGTGCGCACCGCGCGCCCGATCAGCACGATCTTGCCCTTGAAGAAACCCGGCGGCAGCAGGGCCGGGTCCAGCGCCTGGTAGTAGGAGCGTGTGTCGAAGGTGGCGCGCGGCCCCACGTATCCAATCAACTCGGCGTCGCTACCCACGGCACCCGGCCCGCCAGCGGCCGTGGCCAGACGCGCCAGCTGCACGGCGAAACCGTCGGGTGCTTGCTCGCGCCAGCGCACCACAAAGTCGTCGTCCGGCGTGACCTGCACCTGGCCCGGCTGCGCGCCGGCCTGCAACAGCGCGTCCATGGGCATGACCTCGCTCCACAGCGAGGCATTGCTGCTCTCGGTGCGCTCGCGGCTGGCGGCCAGCACCACCGGCGGCCCTTCATGGATCGCATGCGCCAGAGCCGCGTCATCGGCGGCGCGCGAGGGCTCGGCAAACACGATGTCAAAGCCCACGGCCAGGGCACCGTCGGCTTTCAGGCGCTCCAGCACACGGGCGTGCAAGTGACGCGGGAATGGCCACTGCTGCTGCAGTTGGGCAAAGGTGGGCTCGTCGATGGCCAGGATGACCACCGGCACCTCCACCTTGCGCGGCGCCGTCCAGGTGGTGAACAGGTCGAATACCTTGGCGTCCACCGCCTGCCAGGTGCGCGTGGCGGCAGCCAGCCAGACCAATGCAAAGGCCAGCAGGCCCACCGCCAACACCAGGGCGCGCTGGCGCATCAGCGCGTTAGAAACGGTAGCGCGCATCCAGGACATAGCGGTCCGTCTGGCGGTTGGACTTGACGCCACCCAAGTTGAGCGCGCCCAGGCCGATCACCCAGTGCTTGTCGGCCGTCTCCCAGAAGCCCACCAGGTCCAGGCTCCAGCCGCCGGGCCACAGCGTGGCGTTGGATTTATCCTCATAGCGGTCGGAGCGGTACACGGCGCGTGCGCCCAGGTAGGTGCGCGAGCCCGCGGCCAAGGTGGCGCCCAGCACGGCCGTGTTGCGCGGCATGTAGGGGATGCGCTTGTCGCCGGTGCGCCCGGTGGGGCTGTCTGAATCCTCGTAGGAGCTGGTGGTGTCCTGGAAGGTGACCTTGGCGTAGCCCGACCACTGCGGGCTGAAGATGCGGCTGGCGCCCAGGGTGATGGCGTTGACCGTGCCGTCTTCGAAACTGGGCGTGTTTTCCAGCGCGTCCATGGAGGACAGGTTGAAGGTCTGGGCGTTGCGCAACTGATCCAGGAAGGGCAGGTCCGGCGTGCGCAGGTCCACGCCGGGCGAGGTCAGGTTGTGTACGTCCATGCGGTCGATCTTGGCGCTGAGGAACAGGTCCTCCCTCGGCGTCCAGCCGAACTGCACCACGCCGCGCTTGAGCCTGCCGCCCGCCTCCACCAGGCGGTCTTCAATGGGAATGCCGGCCGTCTCCACGCTGTTGAGCGTGCTCACGCTCAAAGGGCGCACCCAGTCCTGGTAGGCGGCGCGAACGGTGAGTTGCGCGCTGGGCTTGTAGACCACGCCCAGGCGCGGCGTAACCTGATCCGTCTGGTCGTTCACCCGCGCGGTGTTGGTGGTGGCCACGTTCGCCACCAGGAAAGCCAGCACGTTCTTGCCCACGGTGCTTTCGCGCAGGCGGTTGGCGGCCAGGGCGCCGTCGAGCTGCAGGCCCGATGCGGCCTTGTGCTGGGCCGCCAGGGTGAACGCGGTGAAGCTGCGGTCGATGTCGTTGTCGCCGCGCACATAGAGGTATTCGGGAAAGGCATCCGCCCCGCTGCCCAGCAGCACCGTGCCAATGCTCTCGGCCGTGTTGAGCTGGCGCTCCTTCACATGCTCCAGGCCGAAGGACAGGCGTGTGGCCGGGCTCAGGTCCAGCGTGTGGCGCAACTGGATATCCTCAAAGCTCTTGACCGGCACCGCGTACAGGCCCAGCAGCCCGGTCATGCCGCCGCCCTGGAACAGCAGCGGGTAGCCCTCGATGTCGGTGCTCTCATTGCTGCTGCCAAACTTGAGCCAGGTCTGCTCCGTGGGCGACCAGCGGTAAGACAGGCCCAGCGCCCGGTGGCGCACGACGTTGTCGAAGACCGTGCTGACGGCGGACGATCCTATGCCCAACAAGGCGTTGTAGCCCTGCACTTTGCCGCGAAACTCGTTGAAATAGGCGAACAGGCCCAGGTTCTCGGTAGGCTGCAGCCCCAGGCCGAAGGAGGTGACGCGGGCTTGCACGTCGGCCCGCCCGCTGGGATCGGCGAACACGGGCATGTTGTTCTGCACACCCACGTCAATCGGGAAGTCGGTTGCGGTAGCCGGTTGGGCCTGCACAAAATAGGCAATCGGTACCGATTCGTTGGCAGTGCCGTTCAGGGTGAGCGACGGCATCTGCATGTGCCAAGCTGCCTTCTCCACGTTCAACTCCACCGCCCCGTAATGCCCGGAGCGCTGCAGCAAGGTCGAGAACCGGTTGCTCGCGCCAAAGGCCAGCGGGTCGCTCAAAAAGCCCTGGAACAGCTCGGAATTCTTGTTGAACTCGCCAGCGTAGCGATCAGCCAGGAACAGATGGCTGCCGCCCCAGTAGGGGTAGTAGCTGTCCTGGGCCAGCTCCAGCGCCCAGTCCTCCAGGCCGAAGAAAGCCAGGGCCGCGCCAAAGTTGGCGCTGCCCTTCTGGTCGCTGGCCACCTGGTTGAGCGACTTCAGATAGGGCAGGCGCTGCACGGCCTCGCGCGAGGCCTGCACGGCATCACCCGCGCGAAACAGGTCGGTGTAGATCTGGGACAGAAAAACCCAGGGCAGCGGGTCCTTGTCATCCAGCACCGCGCTCTGGCGCAGGGTGTCGATGGCGTCGGCGTGACGGCCCAATTGGTAATAGGCCACGCCGGTGTAGGTCTTGGCGCGGGCGTAGCGCGGCTCCATCACGCCAGCGCGCAAAAAGGCATCCAGCGCGGCCTGCGGCCGGCCCTGCTTCAGGCGCAGCAGGCCCAGGCCGGTCCAGCCCACGTAGTCGGCGGGGTTGTCCTCCAACGCCTTGGCGAATGCGGCGTCGGCCTGCTCAAAACGGTTGGCAAAGGTCTCCAGCGTGCCCAACTCACCGCGGTAGCCGGCGCCCTGGGGGTTGAGCTCCAGCGCCTTTTGCAGGTTGGCGCGAGCGGGACCCGTGGCCTCGCGTTCGTTTTGGGCGCTGCCCAGGCCGAACCAGCCCCGATCATCCAGCGGGGCCACGCGGGTGGCGCGGGCGAAAGCCTCTTCGGTGGCCACGGACTGGCCCTGGCGGCGCGCCAGTTCGCCCTGGGCCAAGAGCACGCTGGCGGTATCGGCGTTGCGCGTGCGGGTCAGCACCTTGGCACTGTCGTCCAGGCGGTTGGCCAGCAGGTAGGTCTTGGACAGCTGGGCCAGCAGGTCGGCGTCGCCCGGGTGGCGCGCCAGGCCGCTTTCCAGCGTGTTGGCGGCAGCATCAAAGGCGCCGTCCACCAGTTGCAGATCCGACAGCATCAAATAGGCGGCAGCGGGTGCGCCCTGGGGCGCATCCACCAGCGCGCTCAGCTGGCGGCGCGCCCCGGCGCTGTCGCCACCCTGGATGGCCCGCGCGCTGGCCAGGATGGCCGGCCAGGGCCCGTCCGGCGTGGCGGGCACCTGGTCGGCATGCAGGTGGCGCGTGGGGTCGGCCGTCAGCGCGTTCACCCACTGGATGCGGTCGCGTGGCTGGCTAAGCTGGATCTTGACCGGCGCACGGCCCACCTCGGCCAGAGCCGCCTCGTTGCTGCCCACGGTGACGGCGCCTTGCGCGTTGGCAAACTCCACCGTGCCGGAGAGCACGGTCAACAGCGTCTTGCCGTTGCCGTCCACGTCCAGCTCCCAGTCGGTGCCGCGGATACCGGCTGTGGCGGCGGGCGTTTCCAGGTTGAGGCGGCTGCCGTCGGAGCGCTTGGTCTGGGCCCAGGCCCGGCCCAGAGACAGCATCAACGTGGTGGGCTGGGCGGCGTTGGCCAGGCTCTTGACCTGCAGCACGGAATTCTGGTTGAGCCGCACCTGCGTATCGTCAGCAAACAGCAGCGCCATCTTGGCGCCAGCCAGCGTGCGCACATAGGCACCGCCGGGCAGCAACTGCGTGGTCTTGGCCGCAGCCCAGGGCTGGGCGTCGGTGGGGCGCTGCTCGCCGTCGCCCTGCAGGCTGACGATCTGCGCGGCCGAGCCGGTCGCCACAGTGGCATACACCTGCAGCGGCAGGAGGGACAAGGGCGCCAACAGCGCGCAAGACAGGGCGAAAGAACCGGTTCGCATGGGAGTCCTGAAGGGTGTGACAGCGGGATGCGCCACCGGTCGTCGAAGGCGCCCGGCCATTCTAGGAGTGGGGCTTGCGCGGTGTCATCCCCTTTTCAGGCGATGGCGCAGCGACGCCAATGCCCTTTGCAGCAGCTGGCCGGCGGGGTGCCACCCTAAAATGCCTCGGTGAACGCCCCCCTGCCCTCCCACGCCCCCCGCCGCCCCATCCGTGAACTGCCCGACGAGCTGATCAGCCAGATAGCCGCCGGCGAAGTCGTGGAGCGCCCCGCCTCCGTGGTGCGCGAACTGGTGGACAACGCGCTGGACGCTGGCGCCACCCAGATCACGGTGCGCCTCCTGGCCGGCGGCGTGCGCCTGATCAGCGTGGAGGACGACGGCCAGGGCATCCTGCCCGATGAACTGCCCCTGGCCTTTCGCCGCCACGCCACCAGCAAGATCGGCAACCTGCAAGACCTGGAATCCGTGGCCACCATGGGCTTTCGCGGCGAGGCCCTGGCCGCTATCAATTCAATAGCTGATTGCGCACTATTGTCGAGGGCTAACGGCCAATCTGGCGCATACCTCCTGGACGGGCGCACCGGCGAGTTGCGCCCCGTGGCACGCGCCCAGGGCACCACGGTCGAAGTCAAGGAGCTGTTCTACAGCACGCCGGCACGCCGCAAATTCCTCAAGACCGACGCTACCGAGCTGGCCCATTGCATCGAATCCGTGCGCCGCCACGCCCTGGCCCGCCCCGACGTGGGCTTTGCCATCTGGCACGAGGGCAAGCTCATCGAACAATGGCGCCGCTGCGACGCCCCCGAGCAGGAGCAACAACTCACCCAGCGCCTGACCGACGTGCTGGGGGCCGACTTCATCGCCAACTCCATCGCCGTAGACTGGCACAGCGCCGCCACCCAGCCCGGCAGCACCCTGCCCGCCCTGCGCGTATGGGGCCGCGTAGGCGTGCCCGACGCCGCCCGCTCGCGCGCCGACCAACAGTTCTGCTACGTCAACGGCCGCTTCGTGCGCGACAAGGTGCTCACCCACGCCGCCCGCAGCGCCTACGAAGACGTGCTGCACGGCCACCGCCAGCCGGTGTACGCGCTGTACCTGGCCATGGACCCAGCGCGGGTGGACGTGAACGTGCACCCCACCAAGATCGAGGTGCGCTTCCGCGACAGCCGCGAGGTGCACCAAGCCGTGCGCCACGCCATCGAAGACACGCTAGCCAAGCCGCGCGCCGGGCAGACGGAAGGCGCCGCGCCCGCATCCCCAACGCTCGCCGGTGAGCCCTTCGCAGCCTCCCAGCCGAATGCCTTGGAGCAAAAACCCACTCCAGCCCTCGCAGGATATGCGCAACGCGCTATGAATTTCGGAGCACACGACGAGCCAACCGGCCACCGCGTGAGCGACATCAGCCTGCTCTGGCAGCGCAGCGAAAACGCCACCGGCGGCTGGGCGGCTGGGGGTTTTGCGCAGGTAAAGGAGGAGCCCGCACCGCGGGCGGGGGACACGGAGCAAAACCCCCAGCCGCCCAGCCACCCCCCCAGCAGCGACGAACCAACACAGCAAACCTGGCCCCTGGGAAGAGCCCTGGCCCAACTGCAAGGCATCTACATCCTGGCAGAAAACGCCCAAGGCCTGGTCATCGTGGACATGCACGCCGCGCACGAACGCATCGTCTACGAACGGCTCAAGACCCAGATCAACCTGACCGCCCCCGACGGCACCGTCCACCCTCTGGCCAGCCAGCCGCTGCTGATCCCCGCCACCTTTGCCGCCACGCCGCACGAAGTGGCCACCGCCGAGGCCCACGCCGCCACCCTCAACACCCTGGGCCTGGAGATCAGCCCCTTCTCGCCCAAGACCCTGGCTGTGCGCGCCGTGCCCACCACCCTGGCCAACGGCGACGCCGTGGAACTGGCGCGCAGCGTGCTGGCGGAACTGGCCCAGCACGACGCCAGCACCGTCATCCAGCGCGCGCAGAACGAACTGCTCGCCACCATGGCCTGCCACGGCGCCGTGCGCGCCAACCGGCGCCTGACCATCGACGAGATGAACGCCCTGCTGCGCCAGATGGAAGCCACCGAGCGCAGCGACCAATGCAACCACGGCCGCCCCACCTGGCGCCAGCTCAGCCTGAAAGAAATCGATGCCCTCTTTCTGCGAGGGCGCTAGGTAATGCGCGGCCACCACTTCGCCCAACTGGTCGCGCTGTCGGCCCTGTGGGGCGCGTCCTTCATGTTGATCCGCCTGGCCAGCCCCGTGCTCGGCCCGAACGTGCTGGCGGCTCTGCGCATCGGCATGGCCACGATCACGCTGGCCGCCCTGATGCGCGCGCTGCGCCAACCCTGGCCGCGCGGTCACTGGCGCGAGCTAGCGCTGATCGGCCTGTTGTCCGTGGCCCTGCCCTTTCTGCTGTTCGCCTGGGCGGCGCTGCAAATTCCGGCCGGCTACAGCGCGCTGCTCAACTCCACGGCCGTGCTGTTTGGCATCTTTGCCTCCACTTGGCTGGGTGAGGACACGCTCAATGCCCGCAAGCTCATGGGCTGCGCCCTGGGCCTGTGCGGTGTGGCGCTGATCGTCGGCCTGGGGCCGGTGGAGCCGTCCTGGCGCGTGGCCGTGGCGGCGCTGGCCTGCGTCACGGCATCGGCCTGCTACGGTATTTCCACCCCGCTGATGAAACGGGCGCTCAGCCGCATGGAGCCGCTGCAGATCACTGCCGGGCTGCACGCCGCATCATTCCTCATGCTGCTACCCGGCGCGCTGTGGAGCTGGCCGCAGGCGCACTTCACACCCACCGCGCTGGTAGCAGTGGCCATCATGGGCGTGGTGACCTCCGGCATGGCCTACTGGTTGCACATGCGCATCCTGGCACACGTAACACCGGTGGCTGCCATGAGCCCGACCTTCATGATCCCGGTGTTCGGCGTGACCTGGGGCCATGTGTTCCTGGGCGAGCAACTGTCCACCACCATCTTCCTGGGCGGCGCCATGGTGCTGCTGGCCAGCGCCCTGGTCACCGGCTACAACCCGTTTCGCCCCGGCCAGAAGCGACCCAGCGCGCGCAGGGCACCCTGATTTTTTGCGGCACCGTCAACCGGCACCGCACGGGTGGCGTTGTGGAAGGGCCTCCGATTCCGGAGTCAACCAACCCAACGCTTTGAAAGGCACCCACCATGAGCAAGCTCCTCGCCACCCTGATCGCCGGTCTGTTCGCCGTTGGCGCATTCGCCCAGACGCCGGCCCCCGCCGCTCCGGCAAAGCCCGCTCCCGCGGCTGCCGCAGCCCCCGCCGCCGCAGCGACACCTGCACCCGCTGCAGCCCCCGCCGCCCCGGCCGCTGATGCCCCCAAGGCCGATATGAAGAAGGCCACCAAGAAAACCAAAAAGTCCAAGAAAGCCAAGAAGGATGACGCTGCTGCCAAGTAAGCAGCAGGCGCCGAAAGGCGAGAACTGAAAAGCCCGCGATGCGGGCTTTTGTATTTGTGGCCTTCTCGCTATCCGCAAGAGCACGGCAAAAGGCCCTCCGACCTTCACAAGAAGCAGACCTTTCCCGCCCCATGTAAATGGATGGTAAATGCCATGTAAATAGGGCCATCTTTTTCCATTTAATCCATCTAAAGAAATTCTCGCTGCTGCCCATACTCAAAGTGCCGAGTACTGGGATGACCTCAATACTCCATTTCAGCCCTTCACCGATGGAGTAGTCGTCATGGCTTCTGTAGTTACCACATGGACACCGAGCCAAATTGCCGGTTTGACGCCAGACCAGTTGCAGGCACTGTCCAACAGCGACATCGCGGCCTTCACCAGCACGCAAGTGCCGGCCTTGAGCGCCACGCAACTCCAATCATTCACGGACAAGCAAATATCGGCATTCACGCCGCAAGCCATTGCCGCGCTCAGCCCTACACAACTCGCGTCGCTGAGCGCCGATCAAAGTTCGAGCCTCACCGTTGCCCAAATTGCGGCCCTGAGCGGGCCCCAGATCCAGGGTTTGACCACCGATCAAATCTATTCCTTCAGCGCGGCCCAGATTTCTGCCATCAGCAGCGCCGGCATGCACAGCATGAGCGATGCGCAACTTGCCAACTTGACGGACATTCAAGTCAGTCAGGGGCTCACGAGCCAGCAGATTGCCGCTTTGACCACGGACCAATTGGCCAACGGCTTGACACCGGCGCAACTCGGGTTGCTCAGCGGTGTGCAAGCCCATGGACTGACGTTGACGCAGTTGGCGAGCATGGGCAGCGTCCAGGTACAGGCGTTGCAACCCAGCGCTATTTCCGCCTTGTCGTACGCGCAATTGACGGCGCTGGGAAATGCGAACCTCTCCGCCATGGACTCCCAGCAAGTCGCGGCGTTGACCAGTGCACAAATCTCGGCACTGACCCCTGCTCAGATCGGTAGCCTCAGCCCCGATCAATTGGGCGCGTTCACCAATGCCCAGGTGGCCGCCATCAACACCAAGGATATCGCCAGCCTGACGCAGGCACAGCTTGCGGGGCTTACCTCCAGCCAGTTCAGCACGGGGCTGACCAGCCACCAGATTGCCGCGCTGACCACCAATCAGTTGGTCAACGGATTGACGACCGATCAGATATCGATGCTGACGGCCACGCAGATGCACGGGATGACCACGGCGCAATTGGCGGCCCTTGGCAGCAATCAAGTGCTCGCTTTGCAGCCCACGGCCATTGCGGCCTTGACAAACGGCCAGTTGGTTGCGCTCGGCACAGCCAATCTGTCCGCCATGGATTCCAGCCAAATCACCGCGCTGACGCCATCGCAGATTGCCGCGCTGACAAGCTCCCAATTGCAAAGTCTGAGTACGGACCAGATCGCTGCCATGACGGCAGTGCAAGTATCCGCAATGACTGCCGCAAATGTCGCCAGTCTGAGCAATTCACAGCTCGCCAGCCTCACAACCAGTCAGGTCAGCAGAGGCTTGACCAGCCACCAGATTGCTGCCTTGACCACCAATCAGTTGATCAATGGGCTGACGACCGACCAGCTTGCACTGCTGACTCCAGCCCAAGTGCACGGGTTGACGGCGACACAACTGGCGGCCATGGGCAGTGATCAAGCCAATGCACTGCAGCCGGCGGCAGTGGCGGCCCTATCCAATGCGCAGTTGGCCGCCCTTGGCAATGCCAATCTCTCCGCCATGACCGCCGGTCAAATCGGCGCGCTGACTGCCACCCAGATCGGAGCGCTGACAACGTCCCAAATCGTCAGTCTGAGCGGCGAGCAGCTTGCCGCGTTTACCAACGCGCAGATTGCTGCCATCAGCAATGCTGACATCGCAAGCCTCAGTCAGACGCAATTCGCCAGTCTGACTTCGAGTCAGATCGGTCAGGGGCTGACCAGCCACCAGATCGCCGCACTCACCACCAGCCAGCTTGTCAATAGCTGGACCACCGATCAACTGGCATTGCTGAATGCGACACAAGTCCACGGATTGACGGCCACGCAGCTCGCCGCGCTCGGGAGCGATCAGGTGCTGGCACTGCAACCATCGGCGGTTGCCGCGTTGTCCAACGCCCAATTGGCTGCGATGGGTACAACCAATCTGTCCACCATGAGCACGGGACAGATTGCGGCGTTGACCTCATCCCAAATTGCGGCGCTCACATCGGGGCAGCTGCAAAGCTTGACGAGCCAACAGTTTTCCGCGCTGACACCCAAGCAGATAGCGGCTCTTACAACGGCCAATATCGCAGGCATGAGTCATGGACAACTTGCCAGCCTGACATCCACGCAGATTGGCCAAGGGCTCAGCAGCCATCAAATCGCCGCGTTGACCACCGATCAAATTGTCAATGGCCTGACCACCGATCAGATCGCGCAGATGACGGCGACGCAGGCGCACGGATTGACAGTGGCGCAACTTGCCGCCTTTGGCAGCGACCAGGTCGCCGCATTGCAGCCGGCAGCCATTGCAGCCATGTCCAACAATCAGATTGCGGCCTTGGGCAATACCAATTTGGCTGCAATGGCTTATGGGCAAATCGCGGCATTGACCAACGTGCAGATCTCGGCCTTGACCAGCGCACAACTGCAGCGACTGAGCTGGGATCAGGTTGCCGCGATGACACCGGCGCAAATATCGGCCATCAGCCTGGCCGATATTCCGACACTGAGCGATACCCAACTCGCCAACATGACATCCGCGCAGATCAGCCAGGGACTGACCAGCCAACAAATCGCAGCGTTGACAACCAATCAACTGGTCAACGGACTGACATCGGACCAATTGGCACTGCTGACGGCCACGCAGGTCCACGGGCTCACAACGGCCCAGCTGACGGCGCTGGGCAGCGACCAGGTGCTTGCGCTGCAGCCCGGAGCCGTTGCGGCACTGACCAACGCACAATTGTCCGCGCTGGGTTCGAGCAACCTTGCCGCCATGGCAACCACGCAAATTGCGGCACTGACTTCGACCCAAATCAAGGCGTTGACGAACGCGCAACTGACCAGCTTGACCAGCAGCCAGATATCGTCACTGACCGGCAGCCAGGTCAGCAGTCTGACGACGACGCAAATCAGCATGTTGGGCGGAACCAACCTTGCATTGCTACAGCCCTCCGCCGTTGCCGCGTTGACCAAGCCACAACTGGCGGCGTTAGGCGCGATACCCTTTACCTCGCTCCAAATATCGAACCTGACGGCAACGGAAGTTGCGGCCATGACGACGGCGCAAATCGCAGGCCTGAGCACCGATCAGATCAGCTATATGAGCAGTGCCGCGGTGAGTGGCCTCACGGCAGCGCAGATCAAGGCAATGACACAAAGCCAACTGCTGGCACTGCAACCCTCGTCCCTTTCTGGCATGACGGGAACACAGATTGCCGCGCTCAGCAGTTCCAACCTGGCATCGCTTGGAACCAGCCAGATCGCAGCGCTTTCAAATGCGTTGATCTCGGGCCTGACCGCCACACAGTTGCAGGCCATGGGCACCAGTCAAATATCGGCCCTGACATCCGTGCAGACCCATGCGCTGTCCACGCAACAAATTTCGGCACTCAGCAGCGGCCAACTCAGTGCGCTGGCCACGGCCAGCATATCTGCCCTCAGCGCGCAGCAAATCCAGGGTTTGGGGACTTCGCAAATCGGTTTCCTGAATACGGCGCAGATGGCGGCACTGTCACCTGCGGGCGCTGCGGCAATGACAACGTCCCAGCTGTCCCTGTTGGCCAGCAACCAGGTTCAGTCGTTGACATCTGCTCAACTGTCGGCAATGTCCAGCGCGCAAATTGACTCGCTGAGCCCGTCCAACTTGGGAGCCATCACTTCAGCGCAAATTTCAGGACTGAGCGTCGGCGCATTGAACTCCCTGAGCACGAACCAATTGCAGGCGCTTTCCCTGACGGCAATCGTCGGTTTGACGACATCACAGCTGGGGGCCATGAGCACACAGCAGATCCAAGCTTTGAGCCTTCCGCAGATCGAGAGTCTGACGACAAGCCAGATTGCTGGATTGAGTTCCGCTCAACTCGGGCTTTTGAGCACCAGCCAGTTGGCATCACTCACCAGCACCCAAATTGCTGCACTGTCCTTATCCCAATTGAACAGCGGACTGAACGCCACGCAATTGCTCCAAATGACAGGCAATCAAGTCAGCTCCCTGACGACCGCCCAAATTGCAGGACTGTCCCCCAGCCTGATACAGACTTTGCAAACCCCGCAAGTGCAGTCATTGACGAGCGCGCAAATTGCGGCATTGACCACTGCCCAAATACAAGCCCTGAGCGACTCCCAGTTCGCTGCGCTGACTTCCTCCCAAATCGGCGCCCTGTCGCCCTATCAAATCGACATCGGGTTAGGTGAACAGCGCATTGGCGCCCTTTCCACCAACCAAATTTCCGGATTGAATCCAACGCAACTGCAAGGCCTGAGCAATTTGGATTTGGCTGCGTTGTCGACAAGCCAGATTGCCGCACTGACGCCGCTGCAGATTCATTACCTCAGCGCTGCGCAAATTTCCGCTTTAAACCCCGCGCAGACGGCGGCCCTGACTGCCAGCCAAATCAATCAGGGCATGACGCCGGCGCAGGTTGCCGCGCTGACTGCTGATCAGTTGGCCGCCATGACGACACAGCAAGTCAATATGGGATTGACTGACCGTCAAGTGGCCGCACTGAGCGGCGATCAGATCGCAAACATGTCAACCGCGCAGATTGCCGCACTGAGCACCCATCAGATTGCAGCACTCACTCCCGCGCAGATTCAAACGTTGACCGCCGATCAAATCAGTTCGCTGAGCACTGCACAAGTCGCCTGCCTGAACCAATTCCAGGTTTCCGCGCTCACTGCAAATCAAATCACCAATCTATCCCCAACACAGCTCACCCAGGGCTTGACGACAGCGCAGGTCCAAGCACTGTCGGGCATGCAGATTTCCGAGTTCAGTGCAGGCCAATTGCAAAGCCTGACCACGGCCCAAATTTCCGCCTTGCAGGGCAACCAGATTGCGTCTCTCTCCAACGACCAACTGCGTGAACTCAACGGCAGTCAGATCCAGGCCCTGTCCATCTATCAGATTCCGGCCCTGACTGCGAGTCAAATCAACCAAGGGCTGACGACGAGTCAGATTGCCAGTCTCACGACGAGTCAGATATCGGCACTCACGGGCACGCAGATTGCTGCGCTGTCTGTGAATGAATTGATGAATTTGCAGCCACAGCAAATTCAGGCGTTGTCCGACTACCAGATTTCCAGCTTCACCGGTGACCAAGCTCAAAACCTGTCCACATCCCAACTGGCATTGTTCGGCGCGTCCCAAATTCAAGCGCTGGCAACCAACGCAATAGCCACTTTGCGCGACACACAGATCGAGTCCTTGACGACAACGCAGATCCAAAGCTTGACCGGATCCCAAATGGCTTCATTGTCCGTGGCTCAGCTCTCCGCGCTGAGCACAACGGACACCTCCGTATTGCTTGGCAACCAGCTCGCCGCGCTGTCCACCACGCAAGTGCAAGGACTCTCCGGGCCGCAACGGGCCTCGCTCACCACCCTGCAAGCATCCTTCTTAAACGAGGCTACGCCCATCGTGCTGGACTTGAGCGGCAACGGCATCAGCACCGAAAGCATTAGCGACGGTGTGAAATTTGATATTTTTGGAACCGGTCAGAAGGTCAGTACCGGCTGGGTAACCCCAACCGACGGTCTGTTGGTCATGGATAGAAACAGCGACGGCAACATCACCGGCGCAGACCTGTTCGGCTCCGGTACGACCCTGTCCAATGGCCAAAAGGCCACAAACGGCTACCAGGCGCTTGCGCAATTGGACTCCAATGGCGACGGTGTCATTGACGCCAAGGACGCAGGCTGGTCCAAATTGGAAGTCTGGGTCGACAGCAATGTTGATGGTGTATCGCAGGCCTCGGAGTTGCACAGCCTCAGTTCACTGGGCATTACCCAATTGAACCTGAATGCGAAGGCATCAACCGCCGTTGACAGCGGCAATCTGATCGGTTTGATTTCCAGCTATCAAACCGCGGATGGCGCAACGCACGAAATGGCTGACGTAACCTTTACGACCGGCATCAGTGCTCAACAAGCGTATGCGAACGCGGCGCAGACCTCCACGACCTCTCAGTCGTTGGCCAACTCCTTGAGCTTCCCTTCGACCGCGTCGCAGCAACCATCAACCGCCGCCACCGCGACGGCGCCCAAGACGGTCGCCATAGCAGCATCGGTAGCACAACCGTTGTTGGACGCATCCCAAACGGCTCTCAGCTCTCAAGTCAGTGACATGGCCAGTGCGCTCAATAGCTTCGCGCACGCGCAAACCGCGGCGTCTGCTGCTGCGGCTTCATCACTCATGCCAGCACCTTCGTCATCCACCGTCAGCAATCTGGCCGTCAACACCATGGTGAGTGCCATGGCGCAATACGACGCCCATGGACGCCCGTTGCTGGGGTCCGTGGCAGAGCCCTCCGTCGCATCGCAATCCGTTTTGCGAACAACAACACCGGAAAATCAGAACACTTACATGGTTGCGATACAGAAGTGAAAGTGCATTCGTTCAATCTGTGCTTGGTCACTCGGACGCCATGAAGCCTTCTACCCCGGCGCCTTGACGACTCCGTCCACTCCGCGATCCCACGCAAACCCCGGGAACAGCGTCCCCAACTCCGCATCCCCCAGCCCATGCACGCGCCGCAGCACCTGGGCGAACACGGCGCGGAAGTCGTGGTGCACGGGCAGGTCGCGGCGCTCGTGCAGGCGCTCAGGGGCCAGGCCTTCCCAGGTGCCATGCCAGCGACCACCGTTGATGCGGTTGCCCATCAGCCACATGGCGTTGCCGTGGCCGTGGTCGGTGCCGCGGGTACCGTTTTCTTGCGTGGTGCGGCCGAATTCACTGCACACCATGACCACGTCGTTGGGGAGCGAAAAGTCCTTGCGCAGTTGCACCAGGGTGCGTGCCAGGTCGCCCAGGTTGTTGGCCAGTGCGCCGCTCGCATTGCCCTGGTTGGCATGGGTGTCCCAGCCGCCAGCGGACAGAAAACCCAGGCGTAAATCCGGCTCGCGGCGCATCAGCGTGCCCAGGTGCTGCGCGTCCAGCAGCAGGCCGCGTGCGGCACCGGCGCCGTTGTTGGCGGCCAGCATTTCCTTGGATTGGTCCGTGCCCGCGCCACCGGCCATGGCCATCTCCTGATCGGTGCTGAGGGTCTGCGCGGTCTGCATGCGGCTGTCGGCACCGGCGCGGAAGGTTTGCGACAGCGCGTCCTGCCCGCCATAGAGTTTCATCACCGCATCGCGCGTGCGCTCGTTGCCCAGCGCACCCTGCTGCGTGGCGGCGTTGCCCTTGGGTACCAGTTGCACATGCTGCGGGCCAGCCAGGATCAGCGGGTTGGCCTCGCCCACGCCGATGGCCTTGGCACCGCCGCGCAGTCCGGCCAAGGTGTTCATCCAGCCCACGCTGCCACTAGCCTTGCCCAGCGTGCCGCATTCCCAGTGGTGTTGCGCGTCGAAGTGGGAGCGCGTGGCGTCAGGCGAGCCCGCGCAGGGGATGACGCCCAGCACACCCTGCTTCCACAGGGGCATCAGTTCGGCCATGGCCGGGTGCAGGCCAAAGGTGGTGTCCACGACCAGCGCGGTCTGGGCCGTGCCATCGGGCGGTGGGATGGCAATGGTGGGGCGCAGGCGTGCGTAGTTGGGGTCACCATAGGGCACGAAGGCCGACAGGCCGTCGTAAGCACCGCGCAAAAAGACCACGATCAGCCGCGGTGGGCCGCCAACCATGTTGGATGCATCCTGCGCCCACAACATCGGCGCGGCCCAGGCGGTGGACGTGGCAGCCAGGGTTTGCAACAACACACGGCGGCGATTGACGGGAGTGGACATGGGAACCTCCTTGCGCTGCGGCGTTTGTTTACTTGTACATGAAGTCCGGGCTAGCCAAGGCCAGGCCGGCGCGCAAACCCGGTCGCTCCCGCGCGATGGACTGGCGCGTGGCCTCGCTCAGGAAGGGCGCCAAAAAGTCCAACTCCGGGCTTTGGCGGCCCAGGGCCAGGGCGTAGTCGGCGCGGCGCGTCAAGGCCTCGGGCACCAGCCAGGTGGCGGCATCGGTCTTGTAGCCATCGGGCGTTTGCCAGCCGTGCAAGGGCTGGCCGGCGTTGGCCAAAAAACCCATGGTCAGCACCAGGTGGCGGCGGTCGTCGGCGCCATGGGTGGCGGCCAGGACCGAGCAAGCATAGTCCAGCGGGGTTTTGAACAGGCGATTCTCCGCTGCCCAGAAGGCGGGCGAGTCCAGCAGCACACGCATCACCTGGCGCATGTCGCCCTGCGTGCTGGTGAAGGTCTGGCGCAGCCGGTCCAGCAGGTCTTGCGGCGGGTCGTCGGCCACAAAGAACTGGGCCAGGCGCAGCGTGACGCGCCGCGCGGTGCTGGGGTGGCGTGCCAGCATGCGGATGGCGTCCATACCCTCGCCTTCTCCCACGGCCTGCCCGGCCGATGGGAAACGCCGGCCCAGCACCTGCTTGGCGCCAGCGTCGTGCAAGCGTTTGGCGAAGCGAAAACCGTTGGGCTCCTGCTGCCCCACCGTCCAGCCGGTGAGCACGCGTGCCAGTTCGCGCACATCCGTCTGCGTGTAGCCGCCATTCACGCCCAGGGTGTGCAGTTCCATCAGCTCGCGGGCGTAGTTTTCGTTCAGGCCGCGCGGGGTATCGTCCCGACCCATGCGGCTGCCGTCGGCCACGCTGCGCGCCTGGTCCAGATACAGCAGCATGGCCGGGTGGCGCGCGCTGGCCAGCACCAGGTCTTCAAAGCGGCCCAGCGCGTGGGCGCGCGCCACATTGACCGCATAGTGCCCCACGAACGGGCGCACCGCGCCCTTGCCCACGTAGACGTTGAAGTGGTTGAACCAGAACTCGGTCAGGCGCGCCAGCAGCGGGGTCTCCAACTCAGGCTGGCTGCTGGCCGTGAGGCGCCAAGCCGCTGCCTGCAAGGACACGGTGCGGCTGAAATGCATGGGGTCGGTGGGCGCGTCAAACGCCATGCGCTGGCCGGGTGGCTCACCCGCCTGGTCGACGCCATCCGCCTTGCGCTTGGCGCGCTCCTGCCGCTCGCGCTGGGCGCCGGCAAACAGGTCGGGCAGCATGGCGTTGAAGCCCGCCAGTTCCGTAGCGATGTTGGCAGGGCGCTGGCTGGCGGCATAGGCCAGGTCCACCTGCTCCAGCGCCCAGGCGCGCGGGCCGGCGCCGGCCTGCACGGCAGCGCACAGCGCGGGTGTGGGGCCGTAGCCGACGCGGGACATGGCGCGCCAAGCCTGCGCACCGCTGGGGGCCGCTGGCGCGCCCTGTGAACGCACGACGCCAACGCCCCAGGTGGCGCCCAGGCTGCCCAGCCATTGCAACAGTCTGCGCCGTTCAACGGGAAAGCTTGACGACCGATTGGAGGGGTTCACCATGGCTGGATATCCTTGCGGTGGAAACGGTATTGGAGCAACGCGGGTTTCGGCAACCGAGCATACCGAGGCCAGTTGGCTTTACAGAAAAATTACCTTGCCAGACCGCCTACGCACCGAAATGGAGCGCAAATCGCCAAGCAGATTTCCGGCTTTCTTGCCACAATGAATTGACGCGAGTCCTTTAAACCATCAGCGACATGGAAGGCGGTGAACCATGCGACAACTCTCCAACCTCAAGATCGGTGTGCGTTTGGGTGGGGCCTTCGGCGTCATCCTGTTGCTCATGCTGTTGTTGGGCTTCTACTCCTTCGCTCAACTGGCCAAGGTCCAGGGCAACGTAGTCGATCTGGCAACCAACTGGATGGTGGCCGGGCGCGCGCTGGGGGACTTCGACAGCCGCGTCTCCAACTACCGACGCATCGAGGCCCGTGCTCTGTTGGCCAAAGAGGCCGCAGAGGTTGCCGATGCCGAACAGCAGATCGCCAAGCTCAAGGCGGAGGCCGATGCCAAGTGGAAGGTGTACGAACCCACCATCACCCCGGGGGAAGAAAGGCAGCTGGCAGACGATATCCAGGTCCGACTCGCGGCCTACTATGCCAGCACCTCCAAATTGCTGGCCATGGTGCATGAGGGCCCGGATGGTGTTGAAAAGGCCAAAGCCTATTACGCCGGCGAGTCGCGCACGTTGCTGGGCGCGCTAAAGACCGTCATCGATAAGGACCTCACCCTGCAAGACTCAGGTGCCAGTCAGGCCTATAAGGACGCGCAGGCCTCTTACGACCAGACGCGCCTGGTGGTGGCGCTGCTGATCGCTGCCAGCGTGCTGGCCGGCGCGGTGCTGGCATTTCTCATCACCAAGTCCATCACGGTACCCGTGGCCGACGCCCTGGGTGCCGCCCAAAAGGTGGCCGGCGGCGACCTGTCGAGTCCCATCACTTCCAGTTCCCGCGACGAAATGGGCCAGATGCTGCAAGCGCTACGCGACATGCAAGGCAGCCTGGCCCGCGTGGTGTCCACGGTGCGCCAGGGATCGGAAGGTGTGGCGACGGCCAGCGCAGAAATCGCCCAGGGCAACCACGATCTATCTGCACGCACGGAAAGCCAGGCCAGTGCCCTGGAAGAGACCGCGGCATCGATGGAAGAACTCAGTTCCACCGTGAAGCAGAACGCCGACTCGGCCCGCCAGGCCAACCAGTTGGCGCAAAGCGCCTCGCATGTGGCCATCAAGGGTGGTGAGGTGGTGGGCCAGGTGGTGGAGACCATGAAGGGCATCAACGAGTCCTCGCGCAAGATCTCCGACATCATCCAGGTGATCGACGGCATCGCCTTCCAAACCAATATTCTGGCGCTCAATGCCGCGGTGGAAGCCGCCCGCGCCGGCGAGCAGGGCCGAGGCTTTGCCGTTGTGGCCAGTGAGGTGCGTTCGCTGGCCCAGCGCAGTGCCGAGGCGGCCAAGGAAATCAAGAGCCTGATCAATGCCAGCGTGGAGCGAGTGGAACAGGGCACGACCCTGGTCGACCAGGCGGGCGTGACCATGACCGAGGTGGTTGGCAGCATCCAGCGCGTGACCGATCTCATGGGCGAGATCAGCGCGGCCAGCAACGAACAGTCCATGGGCGTGGAGCAGGTGGGCGAAGCGGTGATGCAAATGGACCAGGCCACCCAGCAGAACGCCGCTTTGGTCGAAGAAATGGCGGCGGCCGCCAGCAGCCTCAAAGGCCAGGCCCAAGAGCTGGTGCAGACCGTGGCCGTATTCAAGCTATCGCCAGACACGCAAACCCACGTCGCCGCCGCACCAACGCCAGCGAAGCCACGGGCCGTGGCGGCAAACCGCACAGGTGCGGCCCCTCGCATCCCGGCAAAGGCGAGCACCAGTCCTGCCCCCCGCGCCGCCCTCAAGGCGCCCGCGCACACGTCCGCAGACGAGGAAAACTGGGAAACCTTTTAACGACCAAGCGGCCTACGCAACTGCGGACCTTGACGCAACCAGCCGACTCAGGCGCTTGACCAGCGGCTCCAGTCGCTCGGTGGCGGTGTTGCCGTAGCCCAGCACCAGACCGTTGTCCTGTGGAGTAGCGCTTGCGCTGAAGGACGACAAGGCCAGCGGAGCCATGCCGCAGGCACGCGCCGCCTCGGCGATGGCCTGATCCGGGTAGTCGGGCGGCAGGCGCACCACCACATGCAAGCCGCCCTCGCCGCCCTCCACCGTATGGGGCACGCGCAGGTGTTGCGCCAGGGCCGCGCGCAGCACCGCATGGCGGGTGCGGTACAGGCGGCGCATGCGCCCCAGGTGGCGGACAAATTCTCCGCTCTCCATGAAGTCGCACAGGGCCAGCTGCTCGTGGCGGTGGCCGCCGCGCAATATTTCGCGCAGGGTCACGTCCAGACGCTCGTGCACGGAAGGCGGCAACACCACAAAGCCCAGGCGCAATCCCGGAAACAGGGTCTTGCTGAAGGTGCCCACGTAGAGCACGGGCGTGTCCGCCTCCAGCCCCTGCATGGCACCGATGGAGTCGCCCGCGTGGCGGAACTCGCTGTCGTAGTCGTCCTCGATGATCCAGGCACCGTGGCGGCGCGCATGGGCGATCAGTTCCAGACGGCGCGCGGCACTCAAGACCGCGCCGGTGGGGTACTGGTGTGAAGGCGTTGTGTAAACCAGGCGTGGACGTTGCGCCTTCCACTCGGACTCGGTCACGTACAGGCCGTTGGCATCCACGCGCATGGGCACCACATTCAGGTCACCGGCCCACAGCGCAGCCTTGGCGCCGCGGTAGCCGGGGTCTTCCATCCACACCGTGTCGCCCGGGTTGGCGAACAGGCGGGCGCACAGCACCAGGGCCTCCTGTGCGCCCTCGGTGATGACGACCTGCCTGCTTTCGCAGCGCACGCCGCGGGCCACGCTGAGGTGACGAGCAATGGCCGCGCGCAACCCCGGCTCGCCCAGCGGGTCGCCATAGCCCAGGGCCGCCGTGCCCGCGCGGGACACGGCACGGTCCAGCGCCCGGCGCCAGTCGGCCAGCGGAAAGTGCGACAGCGCCGGCACGCCCGGTCGCAGGGCCGCACCCACACCCCCTGGGCCTGTGCTCACGGGCACCTGCTCCACCCGGCCGGCCAGGCGCGGCGGCGGCTGGCGCACCGGGGCGGCCGTTGTGCGCGGCCGCTGCAGATGCCGCGCCACGCAGGTGCCTTGACGGTCGCTTTGCAAAAAGCCTTCGGCCGCCAGCAGGTCGTAGGCCGCCGTCACCGTGTTGCGCGAGATGCCCAGCGCCTGCGCCAGGGCGCGTGAGCCCGGCAGGCGGCTGCCGGGCGCCAGGCGCCCGCACAGGATGGCAGCCTGCAGGCACTGGTGCAGCTGGCGTTGCACCGGCAACGACCGTTGGCCGCGCACCAGCGGAACTTCCAGCAGCACCTGGGGGATGAGGGTTTCGTGGGTTGGCGGTGGGGTCTGCGCATTCATCTTCGTGGCACTATGAAAAACCAAGGTTGTGGACCTTTTACTGGTACCACAAAAACCCTATTCTGGCAGCCATCGCAACCACGAACCAAGGACCACCCGACCATGCCCACCGCCCCCTGGCCCACCCCCGTTCACCTCAAGGGCACACACTGCTCGCTGGAGCCGCTGCGCCCCGAGCACCACGATGACCTGGTGGCTGCCGTCAGCGACGGCGAGCTGTGGAACCTCTGGTACACCCCGGTACCCAGTCCGCAGACCATGCGCGCCGAAATCGAGCGCCGTCTGAACCTGCAAACGCAAGGCACCTGGGTGCCCTTCACCACCCGCGACGCCAACGGTGAGGTGGCGGGCATGACCTCCTACATGAACATCGACGCGGTCAACCAGCGCGTGGAGATCGGCTCTACCTGGACGGCAGCGTCCACCCAGCGCACGCCGTTCAACACCGAGTGCAAGCTGCTGTTGTTGGAGCACGCGTTTGAGAACCTGGGCTGCATCGCCGTGGAGCTGCGCACCCATTTCTTCAACCACCAGAGCCGCCGCGCCATCGAGCGCCTGGGCGCCAAGCTCGACGGCGTTCTGCGCTGCCACGCCCGTGCCAGCAACGGCTCGCTGCGCGACACCTGCGTCTACAGCATCATCGCTTCCGAGTGGCCTGCAGCCAAGGCCCATCTGCAGTGGCAATTGAGCAAACCGCGCTGACTTGGGGGCATTGGGCCCACCCGTAGAATGGCAGGCCCATGACCGTGCCCCCTAGTGCTACCGCTCTGGCGTCCCCCAGCGACCCACCCCCCATCCGAACCGAAATCGCTGCCCTGTGGCAGTTGGCCTGGCCCATCCTGGTCGGGCAACTCGCCAGCGTGGGCATGGCCGTGGCCGATGTGGCCATGGCCGGCCACGCCTCGGCACAGGACCTGGCCGGCGTGGCGTTGGGTTCCTCCATCTGGATGATCGTGGTGGTCACACTGATGGGCATCATGATGTCGATCAACCCCACGGTGGCCCACCATGTGGGTGCCGAAGAGTTCGACCGCGTGCCCCACGTGGTGCGCCAGGCGCTGTGGAAGAGCCTGGGCGTGGGGGCCGTGGCCTTTGTGCTGGCCAATGCGGCGACGCTGGTGTTCGACCACATGGCGCTGGAAGACACCATGCGCGCCATCGCCGTGCGCTTTGTGCATGTGACCAGTTTTGGCCTGCCGGCCTTTGCCGCCTACCGCGTACTCTACGGCTACAGCGCCAGCTTGAACCAGACCAAGCCGATGATGGCCATTTCGCTGGTGGCGCTGCTGCTGAACATCGTGCTGAACTGGCTACTGATCTTTGGCAACCTGGGTTTCCCGCGCATGGGTGGCGTGGGCTGCGCCTGGTCCACCATGTTGTGCATCTGGTTCAGCGTCATCGCCCTGCTGTGGTGGATGCACCGCAGCCCGGCCTACCGCAGCACCTGGCCGTTTGACGAATTTGAGTGGCCGCACCGCGAGAAGGTGGGCAGCCTGCTCAAGCTGGGCCTGCCGATTGGCGTGACCTACTTTGCCGAGAGCAGTGCCTTCAGCCTGATCGCGCTGCTGGTGGCGCACTTTGGCAGCACCCAGGTGGCGGCGCACCAGATCGCACTGAATTTTTCCTCCCTGGTGTTCATGCTGCCCCTGAGCCTGGGCATTGCGCTGCTGACGCGTGTGGGCCAGGCGCTGGGCGCGGGTGAGCCCGCTGCCGCGCGCTTTCGCGCCGGTGTGGGTGTGGGGGTATCCGTTGGGCTGGCGGTGTTGTCGGCCGTGGGCATGGCGCTGGCCAGCGAGCAGATTGCCGCGGCCTACACCAGCGATGCGCCGGTGGCTACGGCGGCGGCCGGACTCTTGATGCTGGCCGCGCTGTTCCAGGTGTCGGATGCGACCCAGGTCTCCACCAGTTGTGCCATCCGCGGTTACAAGGTCACGCGCGCGCCCATGGTCATTCACCTCACCGCCTTCTGGGTGGTGGCCCTGCCGCTGGGCTGCGTGCTAGGCCTGGCGCCGCCATGGTTTCCCTGGCGGCCGGCCGAGCCCCTGCAGGCCCAGGGCTTCTGGATTGCCCTGGTGGCGGGTCTGACCGTGGCTGGCGCGGCGCTGAGCTGGCTGCTGCACCATGTTTCGCGCCAAGCAGCACAGGCCGCCGCCGCTTCCAACTGATTCCCCATGCCGTCGTCCCCTTCTTCCCCCAATCCCATGCCGGCGACGCTGATCGTTGTGATCCTGGCTCTGCTGCTGGGCCTGCAACCCATCACCACCGACCTGTACCTGCCCGCGCTGCCGGGACTGACCCAGGAGCTGGGCGCCAGCATGCCGCAGGCGCAGCTCACACTCACGGCGCTGCTGCTGGCTTTTGGCGTGTCGCAGCTGCTGTGGGGCCCGTTGTCGGACCGCTTTGGCCGCCGGCCCATTCTGTTGGCCGGACTGTCGGCTTATGTGGTGGCGTCCATCGGCAGCGCCTTTGCGGTCAACATGGACCTGCTCATCGTCTGGCGTACGCTGCAGGGCGCGGCCATGGGCGCCGGCGTGATGTGCGCCCGCGCCATCGTACGCGACCTGTACACGCCCACGCGGGGCGCCAACGTCATGTCCAAGGGCCTGAGCGGCCTGGGCGTGATCGCCTGCCTGGCCGCGCCGCTGGGCGGTCTGCTGGCCGGCTGGTTCAACTGGCATGTGGCCCTGCTGGCGCTGGCCGTGTTTGGTGCGGTGACCCTGACCGTGGTGGCGCTGCGCTTTGTGGAGACCGTGCCCGCCAAGAACCCACAGGCCCTGCAGGCCACCACCCTGGTCAGCACCTGGGCGCATATTCTGGGCAACCCCACCTTCCTGGCCTTCACCGCGCTGTCCACCTTTGCGTACAGCGGGCTGTTTACCTTTCTGGCCAGCTCGTCCTTCGTCTTCATCCGCGTGTTGGGCCTCTCTACCGCGCAGTACGGGCTGGTGATGTTCGCCAACTCGTTCATCTACCTGATGGGCACCTTCCTGTGCCGGCGCCTGCTGGTGCGCGTGGGCGTGCGTCGCACGGTGGCGGTGGCCGGTGGTTTGAGCTTGGCTGGCGGCGCCGGCATGGTGGCGCTGTACCAGGCGGGCGTGCAGTCGGTCTGGGCGATCGAAGTGCCCTTCAGCCTGTTCATGCTGGCCCATGGCATCCACAACCCTTGCGGGCAGAGCGGCGCAGTGGGCCCATTCCCGCGCGCAGCCGGTGCGGCCTCGGCACTGAACGGCTTCATCGCCATGGTCAGCGCCTTCCTGACCGGCCAGTGGCTGGGCACGCACATGAACGGCACGGCCCAGCCGCTAATCTACGGCATCGCCTTCTGGGGCATGATGCTGGCCGCCACGGCCTGGACCCTGGTGCAACGCCATGGCCGCCCCTGACAGCGCCTTGCCCTTCCACGTGTGCCTGGCCGGTCCCACGGCCAGCGGCAAGACGGCCGCAGCCTTGGCCATTGCCCAGCGGCACGCCTGCGAGATCATCAGCGTGGACTCGGCGCTGGTGTACCGCAGCATGGACATTGGCACGGCCAAGCCCAGCCGCGAAGAACAAGCTCTGGTGCCGCACCACCTGATCGACATCCGCGACCCGCTGCAGGCCTACAGCGCCGCCGAGTTCGTGCGCGATGCGCGCCGGCTCATCCACGACATCAGCACGCGCGGCAAGCTGCCGCTGCTGGTGGGCGGCACCATGCTGTACTTCAAGGCACTGTTCGACGGCCTGGACGACATGCCGCCGGCCAACCCGGCGATCCGCGCCGAGCTGGAGGCCGAGGCTGCCTCCAAGGGCTGGCCCAGCATGCACGCCGAGCTGGCCCGCGTGGACCCAGTGACAGCCGCGCGCCTGGCGCCGCTGGACAGCCAGCGCATCCAGCGCGCACTCGAAGTGTTTCGCATCTCCGGCCTGCCCCTGTCACACTTCCATGCCAGCCAGAACGCTACGAAATCAATAGCTGCTCATGCAGATTCCACGAGGGCTAGCGGCCTTATTTCCTTGGAACCACAGGAGCGAAGCTGGCTGCACGAACGCATCGCCCAGCGCTTTGATGCGATGCTGGAGCAGGGTTTCATAGCCGAGGTGCAGCGCCTGCGCGCCCGCGGTGACTTGAACCCGGACTTGCCGTCGATGCGCTGTGTGGGCTACCGCCAGGCGTGGGAGGCTCTGGACGCCTGGGAGGCTGGCGGTGCGAAGGGGCCGCTGCCGCTGGGCGAGTTGCGGGAGCGCGGGATCATTGCCACGCGGCAACTGGCCAAAAGGCAGGTGACGTGGCTGCGGTCCATGCCGGGGCGGCATATCGTCGCCGCCGATCAGGCGGGGGCGCTGGAGGGGGTGTTGCGGCAGGTGGATTTGCTGGTTGCTCGGGGGGCTGGGAGGTAGGTTTTTTTGTTTGGGGTTTACCTTGCAGGCGGCTTCCTCACGCCACCCCCTATCCCCCCCGCCCCTTTCCACCCTCGCCAGGGCGGAAAGGGGAGCCAAACAGCCATATTTGGCCTTGTTTTTGAAGGTGGGACGTACACGCGCCAAGGAGCGTTGAGGCAAGGTTTGCTATGTTTCCGATAGCTGCCTACGCATATTCTGCGAGGGCTACAGGCTGATTTTCCCTAAAGCACCTGCCCCAGCTAGCCAAGTCCCTTGCACTCCCCCTTGTTAAAACACGCGGCCAAATCGGCTGTTCAGGCTCCCTCTTTCGCCCCGGCGGGGGCGAGAGAGGGCGGGGGGTGTGAGGGGGGATGTGAGGAAGCCTCCTGCAAGGCAAAACAGCTTCAATCGACTTTGGCTCCGGCAGTCTTAACCACCACCTGGTACTTCCCCAACTCACTCTTCATGAAAGCACCAAACTGCTCCGGCGTGGTCGGCACCGGCTCAGCCATCAGGTTGGCGAAGCGGCTCTGGGCCTCGGGGGAGTGCAATGCGGCGACGAAGGCGTGGTTGAGTTTGGCGATCACGTCCTTGGGTGTACCGGCCGGCGCCACCAGGCCCCACCAGGTGTCGACGGCAAAGCCCTTGAGCGTGTCGGCCAGTGGCGACACGTCGGGTAGCGCGGCCGAGCGGGTGAGCGTGGTCACCGCCAGCGCCTTGAGCTTGCCTGATCGAATGCCCGGCGCGGCCGTGGCCAGGTTGTCGAAGTTGAAGTCCACCTGGCCGCTTTGCAGTGCCAGCTGTGCCGGGTTGCCGCCGTTGTAGGGAATGTGCACGGCAAAGATGCCGGCCTGGGCCTTGAACATCTCACCGGCCAGGTGTCCGGCGCTACCGTTGCCGCCGCTGCCGTAGTTGAGCTTGGCCGGGTTGGCCTTGGCGTAGGCGATCAAGTCCTTGGCGCTATTGATTTTCAGGCGTTGGGCCGTTTCGGCGTTCATCACCAGCACATTGGGCACGCGCGCCATCTGCGTGATGGGGGCGAAATCGGTGGCGGCGTTGTAGGGCATCTTGGCAAACAGCCAGGGGTTGACCGCGTGCGTGGCAGTGGCGGCAATGCCGATGGTCATGCCATCGGGCGCGGCCTTGGCCACCAGATCCGCACCGATGTTGCCGCCGGCGCCAGGCTTGTTCTCGACGATGACGGTGCCCAGGCTGTCCTTGACGCGCTCAGCCAGAATGCGCGCGGTCACGTCCAACGGCCCCCCTGCGGCATAGGGCACGACGATGCGGATCGGGCGGCTCTGCGCCCAGGCCAGGTTGCAAGTGAAGAGAGCCGCCACGGCGGCCACGGTGGAGATAAGAAGGGTTCGGCGTGTCATGATGCTCCCATTGTGCATCTATCATGGGCCCTGCCTACCATGAACCTCCACGTGGACAACCTCAGCAAGCGCTATGGCGACACACCCGTGTTCGCCAACGTGTCGCTGTCGGTGCAACCTGGCGAATTCGTGGCCATCGTGGGCGAGTCGGGCGTGGGCAAGTCCACTCTGCTCAACTGCATGGCCGGCCTGGACAACTGGGACAGCGGCAGCGTGCATCTGGACGGCACCGACCTGGGTCTGCTGAGCGACGATGCCCGCGCCCGGCTGCGCCGCAGCAAGGTGGGCTTCGTGTTCCAGGCCTTTCACGTGCTGGTCCATCTGGACGTGGCACAGAATGTGGGCCTGCCCCTGCTGCTGTTGGACGCCCCCGATGACGACCGCGTACAGGCCATGCTGCAGGCCGTGGGACTGGACGGCCTGGGCGCGCGCTTGCCCCAGCAGCTCAGCGGCGGGCAATTGCAGCGCGTGGCCATTGCCCGCGCCCTGGTGCACCGCCCCACCCTGCTGTTGGCCGACGAGCCCACCGGCAACCTCGACCCCGCCACCGCCACGCGCGTGATGCAGGCCCTGGTGGCGCAGACCCGCGCCCAGGGCACGTCGCTGGTGCTGGTCACCCATTCCGAAGCCGCCACCGCCCAGGCCGACCGCGTACTGCGCCTGCGAGAGGACGGCATCACACCCCACTAACCGGCCCCCACCCATGCCCCAGCGCCACGCCCACCGGACCTACCGCCACGCCGCCACCGCCCTGCTGCTGCTGGCGCTGCCCCTGTTCTGGTGGGTGATGCATGCCAGCCAGTTGGTGCTGCCGGAGCCCATGTTCTTCGTGTTCTCGCACACCGCGGTGGAGATGTTCTCGGTGGTGGTGGCCATGCTGATCTTTGCCACCGGCTACCGCGCCATCCTGTCGCAACGCAAGGGGGCCGTGGTGCTGCTGGGCATCGGCTTCCTGGGGGTGGGCGTGCTGGACTTCCTGCACACCATGGCCTACGCCGGCATGCCCGATGCGATCACGCCCAATTCACCGCAGAAGTCCATGTTCTTCTGGCTGGCGGCACGCCTCTTGGCTGGCGCGTCGCTGCTGGCCTATGTGGTGCTGCCCAATGGGGGGGAGATCGCCACCGCCCGCAAACGCTGGGCGGTGGTGTGCATGCTGGCGGTCCTGGTGGCCGTGGCTACCGTGGGACTGCTGGCGCCAGACCAAGCGCCCACACTGTTCGTCGCCGGCCAAGGACAGACCGCGCTGAAGATCGGCCTGGAGTGGACCGTGATCGGCCTGAACCTGCTGACCCTGGGTGCGTTGTGGCGGCGTCGGCACCACCTGCAGGACGAGGCCCTGCCCATCCTGGGTTTCACCGTGGCGCTGGCGGCCGTGTCGGAGCTGTTCTTCACCCAGATCGGCATCGTCGACAAGGACCTGGCCAACGCGGTGGGCCATCTCTACAAGGTGGCGGCCTACCTGTTCTTGCTGGAGGCCACCTTCAACGAATCCATGCGCCGCCCGTTGGAGCGCATCCAGGCGCAGAACCTACGTGAAAAGGTGGTACTCAACGCCGCGCCCGACGGCGTGCTCTGGCTCAACGGCAGCGGGCGCATCCTGATGGCCAACCCGGCCATGGAGGCGCTCACCGGCTACCGCCCCGACCAGTTGCAGGGCCAGGGCGTGGAGATCTTCCTGCCTTCGGAGCAACGTAAGCAGAACGCCGACGGCATGCACCAGGTCTTCCGCTCCACGCAGCCCGGCGCCCTGAGCGGCGGCGTGGACCTGGACCTGGCCTGCCAGGACGGCCATGCGCTGCCAGTCAATCTGTCGCTGGGCAGCTGGGTGGACAACCACGAGCGCCACACCATTGCCTACATCCGCGACCTGACCGAACGCAAGAAAAGCGAGGCGTCCCTACGCCACCAGGCCTCGCACGACGAACTCACCGGACTGGCCAATCGCTGGCTGTTTCGCCTGCGCCTGATCGAAGCCATCGCCCAGGCGCGCCAAAGCGGACACAAGGTGGCCGTGCTGCTGATCGATCTGGACCACTTCAAGAACGTCAATGACAGCTTTGGCCATGCCACGGGCGACGCCCTGCTCAGGATCGTGGGCCAGCGCATCCAGTCCCACATTCGGCCCGGCGACACGCTGGCGCGCATGGGGGGCGACGAGTTCGGCATCCTGATGGGCGGCCTGGGCGACGTGGATGCCGCCGTCGAGCAAGCCTCCGCCCTGCTCGCGGCCCTGCAAAGCGCCTTTGAGTTGAACAGCGAGCAGGTCCACACCGGCGCCAGCATGGGACTATCCTTCTTCCCCATGGACGGTGCCGATGCCGACACCCTGCTGCGCTACGCCGACATGGCGCTCTACCACGCCAAGGGCAGCGGCCGCGGGGTGCACGCCTGCTACTCGCCGGACATGGAGAAGCACGTGCAGGACGACTTGCGCCTGCACACCCGCCTGAAAGAGGCGCTGTCGCAAGGCAAACTGCAGTTGCACTACCAGCCCCAGGTGGACGTGCACACCGGCGCGGTGGTGGGCGCCGAGGCCCTGCTGCGCTGGAACGACCCGGTGCTGGGCTACGTATCACCGGTGCGCTTCATCCCGGTGGCGGAGGCCACCGGCCTGATCCTGCCCCTATCGCAATGGGTGCTGGACACCGCGTGCGCCCAGATCGCGCTGTGGGCCCAGGCCGGCACGCCGCTGCGCGTGGCGGTGAACATCTCGGCCCAGCAGTTCCGCCAGCGCGACCTGCCGCAGACCGTGCAGGCCACGCTGCAGCGCCACGGGGTGGCAGCGCAGTGGCTGGACATCGAGATCACCGAATCGGCGGCCATGTCCCACCCGGCGCAGGCGCGTGAGCAACTGGACGCGCTGGCCCAGCTGGGCTGCTCCATTGCGCTGGACGATTTCGGCACCGGCTACTCGTCCCTGGCCTACCTGAAGGCGCTGCCGGTGAACAAGCTCAAGATCGACAAGCGCTTCATGGACGGCATCCCGGCGGACGCCAACGACGCCGCCATTGCCCGCGCCATCATCGCCCTGGCCAAGAGCCTGGGCCTGCAACTGGTGGCCGAAGGTGTGGAGACCGACGCGCAGCTGGCCTTTCTGCGCCAATTCGCCTGCGAGACCTACCAGGGCTGGCTGTTTGCCAAGGCCATGCCGGCCGAAGAACTCAGCCGCCTGCTGGTCCGCAACACCAGCGCCGTGGCCTCACCACAGTAGGCGCAGACCGCCCTGCTCCACCGCATAGCCGCGTGCCGCCATGGCGCGGGCCTCGGCCTCGTCGTGCGTGACCAGCAACGTGGCCATGCCCACATCCGCAATGCGCTGACGGAACTCGTCGCGCAATTGCAGGCGCAAAGCCGCGTCCAGCGCGGAGAACGGCTCGTCCAGCAACAGCACGCGCGGCTCGGTGATCAGCGCCCGCGCCAGAGCCACGCGCTGCTGCTCGCCACCGGACAGGCGCATCACGCGCGCGTGCGCCAGGGCGTGCAGGCCAAAGCGCTCCAGCATGGCGCAGGCCTGCACCCGGGCCTCTGCCTTGCGCAAACCCTGCTCGACCAGGCCAAAGGCCACGTTGTCCTGCACGTCCAGGTGGGGAAAGAGGGCGAAGTCCTGGAACATCAGCGCGAAGTGGCGTCGCTCCGGCGCCAGGGCGGTGATGTCCTGGCCGTCGAAGCAGACACGTCCAGCATCCAGCGATTCGAGGCCCGCCACCATCTTCAGCAGCGTGCTCTTGCCGCTGCCCGAGGGGCCGAGGATGGCCACCGTCTCGCCACGGGCCACGTGCAGATTCACGTCGCGCAACAGGGCGCGACCCTGCCAAGTCTTGCTCAGGTTGTGCAGTTCAAGCATGTGGGTTGCTGTCCTTCGCGGATTCGATCACGGCAAACGCCAGCAGCGCCAGCGCCATCAGCAGGCAGGCCAGCACCAGGGCGGCATCGCGGTTGGTCTCGCCAGGGCGGCCCAGGTATTCGTACACCCGGGTGGTGAGCGTGGCCCACTCGGGGCGCGAGAGGAACAAGGTCACGGCAAACTCGCCCACCGCCGTGGCGGCCGCAAAGGCCATACCCCGGCGCAGCGCCGGGCGCAGCAGCGGCAGCGTGACGCGCCAGAACACGCGCCAGGGCGATGCCCCCAGCGAGCGTGCCACCTGGCCCAGATGGCGCGGCATGGCGTCCAGCCCCGCAGCCAGTGACTGCGCCACGAACGGATAGGCCAACAGCGCATAGGCACCCACCAACAGCGCCAGACTGGCCGTCCACTGGGGGTAGAGCAGCAAGAGGCCAAAGGCCACGGCCACCGGGGACAGCACCAGCGGCAGAAAGACCAGTGCGCGCAGCAGCGTGGAGCGGCGTGCGGCCAACGCATGGGCCAGGCCCAGTAGCGTGGCCAGGCCCACCGCCAGCAGCGTAAAGCGCAGGCTGTTCCACAGCGCACGCAGCGTGCCCGCCTCCCACAACACGCCCCAGGCCGCGGCGCCCGCCTGCAGGGCCTTGGCCACAATGGCCACGAGGGGCGCGGCGCAGACCAGGGCCAGCACCCAGAGCGCCGCCGCTACGGCCGCCCACTGCATAGCACCTTGCGGCCGGCGGCGCGGCACGCCGTCGGAGCGCTGGGGTGCGGCCAGGCCGCGTGCCAGGGCCGTGTAACCCAGGGCCAGGCCGGCCGTCAGGCCCAGCATCCACAGCGCCAGGGCGGCGGCCTGGGCCAGCTCCAGTTCGTGGGCGACCAGTGTGTAGATTTCGACCTCCACCGTGGCGTAGTCCTGCCCTCCCAGCACCAGGGCCAGGCCAAAGCCGGAGGCGCAGTACAGAAACACCAGGCACATGGCCGACAGCAGCCACGGGGCAACGGCCGGCCACTCCACGCGCCAGAACACGCGCCAGGGCGTGGCGCCCAGCGTGCGCGCGGCTGCGATGCGCGAGGCGCTGACCTGCCCAAACGCTTCGGTGCAGGCGCGCACCACCAGACACAGGTTGAAGAACAGGTTGCCGTAGAGCAGCAGCCAGGGGCCGCTGTCCAGCGCTGCGCCACCCAGGGCCTGCACCACGCCCTGCGGCCCCAGCAGGGCCAGCACGCCCATGGCCGCCACCAGGTTCGGCACCACAAAGGGCAGCATCAGCGCGTGCAGCACCCAGCTGCGTCCGGCAAATTCAAAGCGCGCCAGCACCCAGGCCACCGGCACGCCCAGCAACAGCGTGCCGACACAGGTGACGAGTGCCTGCGCCAGCGACCACTCGATGCGCCAACGCAGGTAGGCGTCCTGCCAGGGCGTGGACCAGGGCAGTTGCCCGCCCTCCACCGCCAGGCGCAGGGCCGGCGCCACCATCAGCACCAGCAGAAAGGCCAGCGGCACGGCGGCCAGCGCCCAGCTTGCTCTCAATTTCATAGCTGGCTACGCACGATTGACGAGGGCTAGGACCCTATTTCGCCAAAGGCGCATCACTTCAGGACCACCTGGGTCCAGCGGCGAACCCAGTCGGCGCCCTTGTCCGTCAGGACCTGCGCGGGCGGTGCGTCGAAGCGGCTGGGCTCGGGCGCATAGCGCAGGGCATCGGCGCGTGGCACGCCCTTGGCCACGGGGTACATCCACATCTCGGTTTGCAGGGCCTGTTGCACGGGCATGGAACGCAGGAAATCGGCAAAACGCAGTGCCGCCGCGCGCTGCCGGCCACCCACCACCAGCGCCACGCCCTCCACTTGGCGGAACACACCACCGCGCAGGGACAGGCTGCCGGTGGGCGGCTCGCTGAGTTGGGTCTTGCTGTAGAACATCTCGGCTGCCGGGCTGGTGGCATAGCTCACCACCAGCGGGCGGCTGCCGCCGTTGTGGCTGAACTCGGTGTAATAGGCCTCGCTCCAGCCCTTGACGACCTTCAGCCCGTTGGCCCGCATGCGGCCCCACCAGGCAAAGGCATTTTCTTCACCCAATGCACCGATGGTGGCCAACAGAAACGCATTGCCCGGGCTGGACGTGGCCGGGTTCTGCACCACCAGCAGGCGGGCATACGCCGGTTGCGCCAGGTCGTCCAGCGACTGCGGCAGCGCCAGACCCTTTTTGGCAAACCAGGCCTTGTCGTAGTTGACGGTCACATAACCGTAATCCACCGGCCGAAGCAGGGCCGGCAGGCTGCCCGCCAGACCGTTGATGGTCACATCGGGGGCACGGTCGAGCGGCGCGAGCACCTGCGCCGCCTGGGCCTTGGCGGCCAGCACGTTGTCGATGCCGAACACCACATCGGCCACCGGGTTGGCGCGGGTGAGGATGAGCTTGTTGAGCATCTCGCCCGCATCGCCCGCCTTGGTGATGCGCAGGGTGACGCCGGCTTCCTTCTCGAACTGCGCCAGCAAAGGCTGCGGCACGGCGAACGAGGCGTGGGTGAGCACGCGCAATTCAGCCGCTGCGGCGTGGGCCGCGGAACAGGCCAGAAGCCAGCCAAGGATGGGGAAAGCGAAGCGCAGGCGCATGGTGAACAAGAATGGCGGCAAATTGTAGTGGCGCCCTACTTCTGCACCAGGTATTCCGGGCAGGCCATGACCATGAGCACCGCGCCGGCCACGCGGTTCAGGCGCGCCTCGGCACTGCTGGCGGCGGTGAGCGGCGTGGCCTCCAGCGCGCGGGTCATGGTGGACAGCGTGGCGATGGACAACTGTCCCGCGCACAGCACCCGATTGAGCCGGCGCATCAACGCAGGCGCATCGCCCACCAGGGCCAGCTCCTGCGTGTAGCGGGCCTGCAGGTCGAAGCCGTTCAGGGGGTTCTTGGAGCCGGGCACGTTGTCGGGCCGGTCGGGGTCGTTCACGTAGAGGCCGCGCCGGATCACGCCGGTCATGAAGTTCAGGTAACCCGCCACGCTGGACTCGTGCACCAACTGGAACTCGGGGGCCTGCGATTGCCGGCGCGCCAGCGCGGTGGACGGCGGCACGTAGCCGGGGCGGAAGTAGTTGAAGACCGAGGGCGAGCGCAGCGGGCTCTGGCCCAACTGCGTGGCCGGGTTGCTCAGGTCGCCGATCTTCCAGCTACCCTGGGCCGACTGCAGGCCGAAGCTGCGGCCCCACTGCACCAGGCGCAGCATGGGCTCGCGCAGGCGGCCGAAATCGTTCTGCATCAGGCCGGCCGGCGCGCGCGCCTCGTCGTCCAGCAACACCGCGGCAAACACGGCGGCCAGGTCCCCGCGCACACCCTGGCCGTTGTTGGCAAAGGCCGCCGCCACGCGGGCCACATAGGCCGGGCTGGGGTTGCTGGTGACCAGCCGCTGGATCATCTGGCGAGCGAAGAACGGCCCTACATTGGGGTGGTGAAAGATGGTGTCCAGTGCCTGGCGCAAGGCCTGCGGCCCCGGCGTGTTGGCCGGGATGGTGGTGCCCAGGAAGCGCACTTCCAGCAGCGAATGCCGATCAGCATGGAAGGCCATGGGCCGCTGCGTGTAGGCGGCGTTGCCCACCTTGCGGTGCTTGGCATCGCCCAGGTCGGTGACCACGTTGGCGCTCTGGTCGAAGTCGTAACCAGTGAAGACGCGTGCCAGGTTGACGATATCGCTCTGCTGGTAGGTCTCGATGCGCCGGCCCTGCGCGTCGCGGCGCTCGCTGCCGTCGGGACTCAGTTGGTACAGGCCGATGGAAAACAGCTGCAGCACCTCGCGCGCGTAGTTCTCGTCGGGCTGGCGGCCGGTGGCGGGGTTCTCCTTCTGGCTGCCGCGGGTGTTGAGGTACTGGCCCATGGCCGGGTGCAGGGTCACGGCCTCCAACAGCGCGCGGAAATTGCCCAGGGCGTGCTGGCACAGGGTGTCCCAGTAGTGCGCCATGGCGTGGCTGCGCCAGCCCATGTCCAAGCCACCCAGCGACACCACAAAGAACTCCGACAGGGCCAGTGCCAGGCGCACGCGCACGGCGTCCGGCCGGGTCATGAGCTGGTTCCAGACCATGTAGTCACCGGGGTAGCTGTGGTCGAAGTAATGCGTGTCCTTGTTTGCCTGGCCGTAACCGCGGACATCGAGCCACGCGCAACCGCTCTGGCCCGCAGGTGCGGCGAACTGCTGGCGCAGCCAGGGCTCAAAGCCCTGCGCCATCACCGCTGCCACCTCGGCATCCGACGCCGAAAACTGCGCCTGCAACAGAAAGCGCGCAGCCGCCTCGGGCGTGGTGGCGCTGGGGTACTGGTAGGCCGCGCGCTGCCCGGTCGGCGGCACCGTGGCACAGGCGGACAGCAGGGCCGCTGCCGCCAATGCGGCACCGGCCGCGTCGTGGGAAGCCGGCGCATCGCCGTGGCTGTGTGTTTCGTCGTCGGCAGGCACAATGGTTGGCACGGATGAAAACCCTTTTTTCCTTGCTGCTGAGCTTTTCCTGGCAGGAATGGCGCCACCACCCCTGGCGCAACGCCGCCGCCGTGGTGTCGGTCATGCTGGGCGTGGCCCTGGCATTTTCGGTGCATTTGATCAACGCCTCGGCACTGGACGAATTTGCCCAGGCGGTGCGCTCGGTGGGCGGCCAGCCGGACCTGGAACTGCGCGCCGGCGTCGGCCTGACCGGTGGCGTGGACGAGGCCCTGTACGGTCGCCTGCTGCACGACCCCGACGTGGCCGCCGCCAGCCCCATCCTGGAACTGAGCACCTATGCGCTCTTGGAGCCCCCGTCAGCCAACACCCCTGGCGGCGAAGGTCCGGCCCGTGTACTGCTGCGCATTGTCGGTGTGGACGCGCTGCAGGTGGCGCAGCTGAGCCCCGATCTGCTGCCCATCCCGAATGCGGATGCTGGCCGCTTTGACCTGTTCGGCCCGGACACGGTGTTCCTCAACGCTAGCGCGCGCAGCCGCCTGACGGGCGAGCGCCTGCAACTGCAGCACGGCCTGCAAGTCGCCCCGGTGCGGGTGGCCGGCAGCGTGCATGCCGACGGCGCGCCACTGGCGGTGATGGACATCGCCGCCGTGCAGGACCTGTTTGACCTGGGCGGGCGCATCACCCGTGTGGACCTGCGCCTGCGCGCCGGGGTGGACCGCGCCGCCTTCGTGCGCCGCATGCAAGCGGCGGCAGACTGGCCGGCCCAGGCGCGGCTGCTGGAGCCGGGCGATGCGCTGAGCCGCATGTCGGCCCTGTCGCGCGCCTACCGCGTCAACCTGACGGTGCTGGCCCTGGTGGCGCTGTTCACCGGCAGCTTTCTGGTGTTCTCGGTGCTGGCCCTGAGTGTGAGCCGGCGCGCGCCGCAGTTGGCCCTGCTGGCGGTGCTGGGGCTGACGGCGCGCGAGCGCCTGCAACTGGTACTGCTGGAAGCCCTGGTGCTGGGTGCCGTGGGCGCAGGGCTCGGCATTGCGCTGGGCACGGGTCTGGCCGCGCTGGCTTTGCGCGTGCTGGGTGGTGACCTGGGCGGCGGCTTCTTTGCCGGCGCCGCGCCACCCCTGCAGTGGCAGGCCTCGGCCGCGCTAATCTTTGGCACGCTGGGTGTGCTGGCGGCCCTGGTGGGCGCCTGGTGGCCGGCGCGCTGGGCGCAAGGCCTGCCACCGGCCCAGACGCTCAAGGGCCTGGGCGTGGTGCAGACCGTGCGCAGCCATGGCTTCAGCGCCCTGGGCCTGCTGCTGGCCGGTGGCCTGCTGGCCCTGCTGCCGCCCGTGAACGGCGTGCCGTTGGCGGCGTATGCCAGCGTGGGCCTGATCCTGATCGGCGGCATTGCCGGCCTGCCCTGGCTGGTGGGTACCGTGCTGGACCGCCTGGCCCCGCTGGTGGCGGACCGCGCCCTGCCCCTGTTGGCGCTGGAGCGTGCCCGGCGCGTGCGCGGCAGCGCGGCCGTGGCGGTGAGCGGCGTGGTGGCCGCGCTGAGCCTGGCGGTGGCGCTGACGGTGATGGTGGCGAGCTTTCGCCACTCGGTCCTGCAATGGCTGGACACCATGCTGCCCGCGGGCCTGTACGTGCGCACCGCCACCAGCGCCAGCGCGGTGGAAGCCGCCTTCTTCGACCCGGGCTTCGTGCGTGCGGCCGAACGCCTGCCCGGCGTGGAACGCCTGGGTCAGCAACGCACGCAGCAGTTCCTGCCCGACCCGAACCTGCCAGCGGTGGCGCTGATCGCGCGCCCCCTGGCCGGGCCCAGCGGCGTGGTGGATGGCCTGCCGTTGACCCAGGGACCGTTGCCGGTGCCCCCGGGGCAGATCGGCATCTATGTGAGCGAGGCCATGGCCGACCTGCATGGCGCCCGCCCCGGCACGGTCTACGCCCCGCTGTCCAAACATTTGGAGGCCCTAGCCCTCGCCAACATTGCACAGCCAGCTACGTTTTTCATAGCAGGCGTGTGGCGCGACTATGCCCGCCAGTTTGGCACCATCGCCATGGAGCTGGCCGATTTCCAGCGCCTGAGCGGGGACGCGCGCGTCAACGACCTGGCGCTGTGGCTGGTGCCGGATGCGGATGTGCCCACGCTGGAGCAGACACTGCGCGACCTGGCCAATACCCAGGCCGGCACGCCCGGCGGCGAGGCGGGGCGCCTCTTGGAATTTGGCTCGGCCAGCGCGATCCGCGCCACCTCGCTGCGCATCTTCGACCGCAGCTTTGCCGTGACCTACTGGCTGCAGGCAGTAGCCATTGCCATCGGCCTGTTTGGCGTGGCGGCCTCCTTCAGCGCCCAGGTGCTGTCCCGGCGCAAGGAATTCGGCCTGCTGGCCCACCTGGGCCTGACGCGCGGCCAGGTCCTGCGCGTGGTGGCGGCCGAGGGACTGGCCTGGACCACCCTGGGCGCCCTGGCCGGCCTGGGCCTGGGACTGGCGGTGGCCGTGGTGCTGGTGCATGTGGTCAACCCGCAGAGCTTTCACTGGACGATGGAGTTGAGCTTGCCTTTCGGTCGCCTGCTGGCTTTGGCTGGGGCGGTGGTGCTGGCGGGGACGGTGACCGCTTGGGTGGCGGGGCGGGCGGCGGCTTCTCGGGATGCAGTGTTGGCTGTCAAAGAAGATTGGTAAGTTTTTTTGAACACACCCCCTATCCCCCCCGCCCCTTTCCACCCTCGCCAGGGCGGAAAGGGGAGCCGAACAGCCATATTTGGCCTTGTTTTTGAAGGTGGGACGTACACGCGCCGAGGTGCGTTGAGGCAAGGTTTGCTATGTTTCCGATAGCTGCCTACGCATATTCCACGATGGCTACAGCCCAATTTACCTCAAAGAGTCTGCCCCAACCGGCCAAGTCCCTTGCACTCCCCCTTGTTTGAACACGCGGCCAAATCGGCTGTTAAGGCTCCCTCTTTCGCCCCGGCGGGGGCGAGAGAGGGCGGGGGGTGCGAGGGGGGAAAGTGAGGAAGCCGCCTGCAAGGCAAAGCACCTAGCTACTCATGTCTCAAAGCATCAATCGGGTCCAGTCTCGCAGCCCTCCGCGCCGGAAAGTACCCAAACACCACCCCAATAAACGCCGAGAACACAAACGACAGCACATTCACCGCCAGGTTGAAGGTATAGGGTACCGCCATCAGATGCGCCAAGCCAATGGACGCGACCGTGGCCAGCACAATCCCCACCAAACCGCCGAGTGCCGCCAGTACCACCGCCTCGATCAGGAACTGCAGCAGCACCTCGCGCTCCAGCGCGCCGATGGCCAGGCGCAGGCCGATCTCGCGGGTGCGTTCGGTGACGCTGACCAGCATGATGTTCATGATGCCGATGCCGCCCACCAAGAGGCTCACCGCCGCCACGGCGCCCAACAGCATGGTCATGACCTTGGTGGTGCCGGACAGCGTGTCGGCCAGCTGCTTGGTGTCGAGCACGTTGAAGTTGTCCTCGTCGGTGCTGGCCAGCTTGCGCCGCTCGCGCAGCAGTTGGGTGATGCCGGCGGAGACGCGGGTGCCGTCGCTGCCGTCCTGCATGGACACCAGCAGCGTGTTGACCCGGGTGTTGCCGGTAATGCGCCGCTGCAGGGTCTTGAGCGGCACCAGCACCATGTCGTCCTGGTCGTTGCCGAAGGCGCCCTGCCCCTTGGAGGCGAGCACGCCGATGATCTCGCAGGAAATTTGCTTGACGCGCAGTTGCGCGCCCAAGGCCGCCTGCGCACCAAAGAGTTCGCGGCGCACGCTTTCGCCGATCAGGCAGACGGCCGAGCCAGCACGCACCTCGTCGCTTGAGAACTCCCGCCCGCTGGCGATGGTCCAGTTGCCGGTGATCAGCCAGTCGTTGGTGCTGCCAATGACGCTGCTGGACCAGTTGCGGCCATTGGCGACCAGGGTGACCGCTGCGCGCGCTTCGGGCGCCACGGCCGCCACGCCGCCGATCTGGGTGGCGATGGCCTCGCCGTCGGTCTCCTTGAAGGCCGCCGCAGTGCCGCCGCTACTGGGCGGGCCCATGCGCTGCCCAGGGCGCACCTGCAGCAGGTTGGTGCCCAGGCTGGAAATCTGGTTCTGCACGGCCAGCGTGGCGCCATTGCCCAGTGTGACCATGGTGATCACGGCGCTCACGCCGATCACGATGCCCAGGATGGTGAGGAAAGAGCGCATCAGGTTGCGCCGGATGGAGCGCAGGGCGAGCAAGAGGGTGTTGAGCAGCATCAGTGCTCCTGGGGCGCGACGGCCCGTTCACCCGCCGGATGGGGGTTGCGCTCGTCGCTGGCCACCACACCGTCCACAAAGCGGACGATGCGCTTGGCGTAGGCGGCCATGTCGCTCTCATGCGTAACCATGAGCACGGTGATGCCCTGGTCCACATTCAGCCGCCACAGCAGCTCCATGATCTCGTGGCTGCGTTGCGTGTCGAGGTTGCCGGTGGGCTCATCCGCCAGCAGCACGGCCGGCTGGGTGACGATGGCGCGGGCGATGGCCACGCGCTGCTGCTGGCCGCCGGACAGCTCGGCGGGTGTGTGGTGCTCCCAACCCTTGAGGCCCACCGAGTCCAGCGCCTGGGCGGCGGCAGCATGGCGTGCGGCGGCCGGCTCGCCGCGGTACAGCAGAGGCAGCTCCACATTCTCCTGGGCCGAGGTGCGGGCCAGCAGGTTGAACCCCTGGAACACAAAGCCCAGGTAGCGTCGGCGCAGGCGCGCGCGCTGGTCGCGGCCCAAGGTCTCCACATGGATGCCCTTGAACAGGTATTCGCCGCTGGTGGGCGTATCCAGGCCGCCCAGCGTGTTCATGGCCGTGGACTTGCCCGAGCCGCTGGGGCCCATGATGGCGACGAAATCACCCTCGGCAATGTCCAGGTCCACGCCCTTGAGCGCCTGGAACGCGGTCGCCCCCTGGCCATAGACCTTGGTGATTGCGCGCAGGCGGATCAGGACGTCGTTCACGGTGCGGCCCCTGCGGCGCGCTGGTCGGTGATCACGGCCATGCCCTCGGTCAGTCCTTCGCCGCTGACCTCGGTCATGCGGCCGTCGCTGATACCGGGCTGCACCGCCACGGCCACGGCCTCGCCGTCCTTGAGCACCCAGACTTGCTTGGCGGCGGGGCCACTACCGCCTGCCGTCTTGCGTCCACCGGGGCGCGGCATGCGCGGCATGAGTTTGGACACCACGCTACCCCCGCTATCGGCGGCGGGCGCAGACGCTGCTACCGTGGGGCGCAGAGGCGTGAAACGCAGGGCCGTGTTGGGCACCAGCAGCACGCCATTGCGCTCGGTGGAGATGATGGTGGCCGTGGCCGTCATGCCCGGACGCAGGCTCAGGTCGTTGTTGTCCACGTCGAGGTAGGTCGTGTAGGTGATCACGTTGTCGGTCTTGGTGGAGCCGTAGGCCACGCGGGTGATGGTGGCAGGGTAGCGCCGCGACGGGTAGGCGCTGACGGTGAAACTGGCCTTTTGCCCGACCTTGACCGAGCCCACATCGGCCTCGTCCACGCTGACCTCCGCGCGCAGATGGGCAATGTCCTCGGCCACAGTGAACAGGGTGACGGCCTGCAACGAGGCGGCAACGGCATTGCCCGGATCGACCGAGCGCGATAGCACCACGCCATCGATGGGCGAACGAATGGAGGCCTTGGCGAGGTTGGTCTCGTCGGTGGACAGCGCGGCACGCATTTCCGCCACGTTGGCCTGGGCACTGGTTTCCGCTGCCACGGCACGGTCCAGCGTGGCGCGCGCGGTATCGAGTTCGGTCGCGGCGGGCACCTTGCCTCCCGAGAGGCGCGACACTTCCTCCATGCGTGTCAGGCTGGCCCGTGCCTCCGTGACCGTGGCCGTCGCCAAGGCCTGCTGGGCCTGGGCCGCCGCCAGCGAAGCCCGTGAGCGCGTCACCTGGTCGGACAGCTTGGACTTGTCCAGCTCCACCAACACCTGGCCCACCTTGACGGTGTCGTTCACATCCACCAGCACGCGATTGACCGTTCCCGAGAGTTCACTGCCAATGTTGACCGAGCGCGTGGGCTGCAAGGTGCCGTTGGCCGATACCGTGAGCGTCAAGCCGCCCTTTTGCACCGGCTCGGTCACGTAATGGGGTTGTGCACTGCTGGCGCGCTGCGACTGCCACAACCACAGGCCCAGGCCTGCGGCGGCCACCAGGGCCACGCCGGCCCACACGGTCATGCGTTGCCACCAGGGGCGTGCGGGTTCATCCAGCAGCACCGCTACATTGATGGGCTGCGCCGTGCTCGGCGTTTCGGGTGTTGGGGTGGGTTGGGTCATGGTGTCAAGCATTCAACAATCGGTGCGGCATCACTGCGCGGCGGTTTCGGCATCGCTGTCGGCCACCCAGCCGCCGCCCAGCGCCTTGTACAAGCGCACATGGTCGGCACTCAGGCTGGCCTGGGTGGCTTGCACGGCATCCTGGGTGGACAGCAGGGTGCGCTGCGTATCCAGCACGGTGCGGAAATCAATCAGACCGCTGGCATAGCGCTGGCCGGCCAGCAGGTCGGCGTTGGCGGCGGCCGTGGCGGCTGCCTGCAAACGCCGCAAACGCTCACGGTCGTTCTGCAGGGCCACCAGGGCGTCCTCCACGTCTTTCAGCGCCGTGAGGACCGCTGCTTCGTAGGCCACACGGGCCTGCTCCAGCGCGGCGTCTTGCGCTTCGATCTGGGCACGGGCGGCGCCACCGTCGAGCAAGGGCACTGAAATGCCGGCCAGCAGTGTGCGCAGCACCGAGGCCCCATCCGTCAGCGTGGCCAACGCCAGTGAGCGCAGACCCAGCGAACCCGACAACTGGAAGCTGGGGTAACGCGCGGCGTCCGCCTGGTTGAGGCGGGCCAGAGCGGCTTGGATCCGGTACTCGGCGGCGCGCACATCAGCACGCTGGCGCAGGGTCTGCGCAGGAATGCTCAGCGCCAGTTGCGTGGAAGGCATGGGGACAGCGGGCGTGTCGTTGCCCTGGGCCTGCAGCGCATCGTCCAAAGCGCCGGGGGGCTGACCGGTCAGCACCGCCAGGCTGCTGCGATCCTGCGCCAGACTGCTGGCCAGCACCGGAATCTGTGCGGCCGTCTGCTCGCTGGCAGCCACGGCCTGCTCCGCATCCAAAGAGGACGCCAGGCCGGCCTGCACGCGCCAGCGGGTGATTTGCAGCGTCTCCTCCTGGGCGGCCAGGTTGCGCCGCGCAATGGCCAGACGTGCCTGCAGGCCGCGCAGGTCCAGGTAGGTCACGGCCACCTCGGCCGCCAGAGACACCTGCACCTGACCCAGGCTGGACTGCGCGGCCAGCGCATCGGCCTGGGCCGCTGCCAGAGCGCTACGCTGGGTACCAAAGATGTCGGGCTCCCAACTGGCGTCAAACCCGAGCTGGAAGGTATTGACCGCATCCGTGCCGCCGGCCTGGCTGGACTGGGCCGATGCGGACGCATTCACGTTGGGCCGCAACCCAGCCGCCTTGCCGTCCCGTAGCGCGCGCGACTGGCGCAGCGCGGCGCGGGCCGAGCGCACATCCGTGTTGGCCTGCAGGGCCTGGTTCACCAGTTGCGTCAGCATCGGATCGTCAAACCGCTGCCACCACTGGGCCAACGCCTGGGAGGTGGCCAATGGCGCAGCGGCACTCCACTGCGCGGGCGTCTGAACAGCGGGCAGGTCGCTGGGTTGGAGGGTTGGCACCGCGCAGGCACCGAGCACCAGGGGTAGGCAGGCCAACGCCATGCGTGCGCACCAGGCGGTTCGGAGAAGGGTCTTGGTAGAGGTCACAGTGGCATTGTGAGCACAGCGCGTATCGCCGGTATTGCCCCAGGTTAAATCTTGTAAAGTTGCGCACCACCGCCCAGGACACACCGGATGCACGCCACCACCCCTAACACCAGCTGGCTCAGCCACGCCATCGGCCTGATCGAAGCCGACTATCTGCGCAGCGCCGATACCCACTTGATTCCCCTGCCCCTGCCCGGTTTGGCCCGTCGGGGCATCGACCTGTACTTGAAGGACGAATCCACCCACCCTACCGGCAGCCTCAAGCACCGGCTGGCGCGTTCGCTGTTCCTGTACGCGCTGTGCAACGGCTGGGTGCATGAGGGCTCCACCATCGTGGAGGCCTCCAGCGGCTCCACGGCGGTGAGTGAGGCCTATTTTGCACGCCTGCTGGGTCTGCCCTTCATCGCCGTGATGACGCGCAACACCTCGCCCGAGAAAATCGCGCAGATCGCCTTCTACGGCGGGCGCTGCCATCTGGTGGACAGCGCGGCCGAGGTCTACGCCCAGGCCCAGGCCTTGGCGCAGCAGACTGGCGGCCACTACATGGACCAGTTCACCTATGCCGAGCGCGCCACCGATTGGCGGGGCAACAACAACATCGCGCAAAGCATGTTCAACCAGATGGCGCGCGAGCGCCATCCCATTCCGCGCTGGGTGGTGGTGGGCGCGGGCACCGGCGGCACCAGCGCCACGGTGGGCCGCTACATCCGCTACCAGCGCTACGCCACGCAGGTGTGCGTGCCAGACCCCACCGGCTCGGTGTTCGGTGCCTACCACCGCACGGGCGATGCCAGCCTGATTGGCGAGGGCTCGCGCATTGAGGGGATTGGCCGCCCGCGCGTGGAGGCCAGCTTCATCCGCACCCTGGTGGACCGGATGTTGGAGGTACCCAACACCGACTCCATTGCCGCCATGCGTGCGCTGTCGCAGTTGCTGGGGCGCAAGGTCGGCCCCTCCACGGGAACCAACTTCATCGGCATGCTGACCCTGGCGCAGGAGATGCTGCAGGCCGGGCAGGAGGGCTCCATCCTCTCACTGCTGTGCGATGCCGGTGAACGCTACCTGCCCAACTACCACTGCGCGGAATGGGTCAGCACACAGCTGGGCGACTGCACCGCCGCTGAGCAGCGCGTGGCGCAGGCCATGGCGGTGGCCCTGGCCCCGTGAAGACACCGCCCAGCGGCCTGACTCGCCGGCGGTTGCTGGCAGGCATGGCGGCGGGCGCTGCCGTACCGCCTGCTGCCGGAGCCGGTGCCCCCCTGCATTTTCCCCGGGATGCAGGTGCGCACCCCGACTTCAATACCGAATGGTGGTACATCACCGGCTGGGCCAATGTGGCGAATCAAACAGCGGCCTACGGCTTCCAGCTCACCTTCTTTCGCAGCCGCATTCCTGCCACCCAGGCCATGCGGTCCCCCATGGCAGCGCGTCACCTGGTCTTTGCCCATGCGGCCATCACCGACGTGACCGCACGCCGGCTCTGGCACGACCAGCGCATGGCGCGCGCATCCGGTCAAGCGCCCCGGCAGAATCCCGCCGACCTGGCCTGGACGGATACCAGCGACACCGGCGTTGCATTGCGTGACTGGACACTGCAACGGGAATCCGGCGTACTGCAAGCCCGGCTGCACTGCGCGGACTTCACGCTGGCTCTGGACTTCAAGCCCACGCAACCCGTGCTGCTGCAGGGCGAGCAGGGCCTCTCGCGCAAGGGGCCCGAGGCGACGCAAACCAGCTACTACTACAGCCTGCCCCACTTGCAAGCACAAGGTGAACTGGAACTGCAAGGCAAGCACCTTGCCCTGCAGGCAGACAGCACCGCTTGGCTGGACCATGAGTGGAGCCAGGAGATGCTGCACCCTACTGCCGTGGGCTGGGACTGGATCGGTATCAACCTGTTCGACGGCAGCGCACTGACGGCATTCCAGTTGCGTGACCACAAGGGCCAGGCTCTGTGGGACGGCGGTTCCTTCCGCAAGGGTGAAACGCTCTACACCTTCCAACGCGGTGAGGCTGTTTTCAAGCCGCTAAAGACCTGGAAGAGTACGCGCAGCCAGGCCGTTTATCCGGTGGAGTGGATGGTGCGCACGCCGGCCGACTTTTACATGGTGCGCGCGATGGTGGACAACCAGGAACAGGACAGCAGCACCTCTACCGGCGCCATCTACTGGGAGGGGCTGTGCGAGGTGTGGGACAGCAACCAACGCCTGGTGGGACGCGGCTACCTGGAGATGACTGGGTATAGCGCGCCGATACGACTCTGATCAGAAGTCCATCACCAAGGACAGGTTCACGTGCCGCCCCGGCTGCGTGTAGGCATCGGCCTGGGTCACGGCATTGGCTGTGGTGAGGCCCTGCACGTCGGACCACAGCCAGTACTTGGCATTGGTCAGGTTCACCACACCGGCCGTCAGGCGCAGGTCCTTGCGGATGCGCCACTGGCCGGTCACATCCAGCGTGGCGGCGGCCGGCACGCCGGTGAACTGTGTACTACCGGCCTTGACACCGGATGTGGGGTCCACATCGCTCGGATCCTTGGCGGCGTGGTAGCGCAGGTCCGCACGCAGCGACCAGGTGGCGGCATCGTAGTTCAGCCCCAGGGCGAGCATGGCGGGATCGATGGAGTTCAACGGCAGGCCGGTACCATTGTCTTGGCCACGCGCCATGCCATACGCGAACGGCATGCTCAGACGACCCATGCCGACCTGGCCCCAATCCATGTTGCCCTTGAGTTCAAAGCCCCATATGGTCGCGTTGTCCACGTTGACGGTCTGGAACACATTGGGGTCGACCACCGTGTTGGAGCCACCCAGGAACTTCTTGTCGACGATGAGTTGCCGGTAGTCGCCCGTGAAGGCCGCAACGTCCAGGCTCAGGCGCTGAAGGCGGGTGCGGACACCCAGTTCGATGTTCTTGCTGGTTTCAGGTTTGAGGTCAGGGTTGGACAGCAGGCGCGCATTGACGCCGGGAGAGGGATCGATGAAGCCATTGAGCTGCGCAGCATTGGGTGCACGGTAGCCGGTGGTGTAGTTGCCATACACCGCCCATTCGGGTGACACGCGGTACAGGGCCCCCAGCTTGGGCGAGGTGTTGACGCCCGACAGGGACACGCCCGGCGTCGTGGCCGGCGGCGCGTAGCCGTCCTGGCTGATCACGTCCACCGCGAAGCGCTCGAAGCGCAGGCCAGGGGTGATGCTCCAGCGCTCGTTGCTCAGTTCGGTCTGGCCGTACAGTGCGGCAGTGCTGTCGCGCGCGTCGGGAAAGTATTTCTTGGGCACATAGGCGGTGAGCGGTGCGGGATCAAATCCGTCAAACCAACTGGTCACAGTGGTGCTGGCCAGATCCAGGCCATAAGTGATCTTCTGTGACCACTGGTCTGACAGATTGATGGACTTGCTGGCCTGCACATTGGCTTGCCAGATGTGCTCGGCATAGCTGGTATCGCGTATGCGCACGCCACCATCGTTGCGGGTAGTTTGACCGTTGTCCTGGGCATCGGAATTTTGCAGGCTCACGACGGTCTGCAACTGGTCCGCCCAGGCAGAGGACAGCACGTAGCGCGCATCCCAGGTCAGGCGGTCACGGCGCTGGGTGTCGTAGTCCACCTCGCCAGCGACCAGGGCCTTGGCAGCCGTGGTGGTTGGTGGCAGAAGGGTCACGGCGCGGCTGGTGAGCAGGTCAGTGTCGCTGGACTTGTTCACGTGTTCCAGCGTCAGCACGTGCTTCTGCGTGGCACTGGGACGGATCACCACCTTGCCGAGCAAGGAGTCACCGCGGTTGGTCTGAGGGTTGGGCCGGGTGCGGTTGGCGTTGGGTTCGTCGTTGCTGCCCATGTTGTCCAGACCCTGCGCCTTGTGCAGGGAGCCGGTGAGCAGCCATTGCACCGTGTCGCTGGCTCGCCCCGCCACCGTGGCGGCCAGGTTCAGGCCATCGTCATCGCCGCTCCAACTGGCGGCCACTCGGCCGCCCAAATCACGGTTGCCCTGCCCTGGTGTGGCCAAGAAGTCCGCCGGTTCGAAGGTGATGAAATTGACCAACCCAGCCAATCCGTCCGAGCCATAGAGTACGGAACTCGGGCCGCGCACCACCTCCACGCGCTTGACCAGATCGAGTGATAACGGATCGCGTCCGAAAGCGTTATTGCCATTGATGTAACCGCTCGGCACGCGTGTTCCATCGACCAGCATGAGCACACGGTTGCCACCGATGCCGCGAATATTGAAGCCCGCGTTGCCATCGCGCCCGGTCGGGTTGCTGGCACCAGTCACGGTGAAACGTGCCGGCGCGTGCTTGACAGATACGTTGGGCAGGTCTTGCACGAGGTCCTTGATATCACCGATCTGGCGATCCACCAGATCACCATCGGTCACGACGTCAATGGACAGTGGCAGATCGTCACGTGGTTGCTCGTTGCGCGAACCACTGACCACAACGGGGTTCAGTGTTGCCGTGGCGTCTTCTGCGTGAGCCAGTCCCATGGATAAGCAGGCCATTGCAACCCATGCAGTCAGCGGTTTGAGAGGAAAGACGGAGCTGAAATTGATGCGTATCACGTAAACGATCCAGTGCTGCCAACGACGCTGCGGATTATTCAGCACAAACCCTGGAGCATTTCGATGTTCCGTTCGAAAAATTGATCCAGGTTATGGTTTCGGCCAGTTCTTTGCAAGAACATCCCCCAAGTTCGCTAACGCATACCTATAGCCCGCAGCGAACGCACCCTGCATAGCTGAGTGTTTGGCCTTACGCCTCAATCAAAAAGGAACCAAAAGATGAAAAATTTACGAGTGGTCAGCGCCGCTGCGATGCTGCTGACGAGTATGGCTTTTGCGGCCCATGCTCAGGAGAAGCCCTTGTCACCCACGGAGAAAGCCTATCAGGTTGGTGACGCATCTCCCGTGGGCAGCGAGCCCATGGTGCACAGCATCAACCCCAAAGCGCCTCCGATGACGGTTGCCGAATTTGCCGCCGGCCAGAAAATTTACTTTGAACGGTGCGCTGGCTGCCACGGGGTGCTGCGCAAGGGCGCAACGGGTAAACCCCTGACCACGGACAAGACCATTCCCAATGGCACCGAATACCTCAAGACCTTCATCAAGTACGGCTCACCCGGTGGCATGCCTAACTGGGGCACATCGGGCGAACTGACCGACCAGCAGGTGGACCTGATGGCACGGTACGTTCAGCACGAGCCACCAACACCGCCCGAATGGGGCATGAAGGAAATGCTGGGTTCGCTCAAGGTGACCGTGACACCCGACAAGCGCCCCACAAAGCAGATGAACAAGCTGGACCTCAGCAATTTGTTCTCCGTCACCCTGCGTGATGCAGGCGAAATTGCACTGATTGACGGCAAGACCAAGGAAATTGTCAAGATCATCAAGACCGGTTATGCCGTGCACATTTCCCGCATGTCCTCGTCCGGGCGTTACCTCTACGTGATTGGCCGCGACGCACGCATTAACCTGATTGACCTGTGGATGGAAGAGCCAACCAGTGTTTCAGAAATCAAGATTGGTCTGGAAGCGCGCTCGGTTGAAACGTCCAAGTTCAAGGGCTACGAAGACAAGCTGGCGATTGCCGGCAGTTACTGGCCTCCCCAATACGTGATCATGGAAGGCGATACCCTGAAGCCGCTGCGCATTGAATCGACCCGCGGAACCACAGTCGGCACGCAGGAGTACCACCCTGAGCCACGTGTTGCCGCAATCGTAGCTTCGCACTACAACCCAGAGTTCATCGTTAACGCCAAGGAAACCGGCAAGATCCTGATCGTCAATTACAAGGACATAAAGAACCTGAAGGTCACCACCATCAATGCTGCGCAGTTCCTGCACGACGGCGGCATGGACTCAACCGGACGGTACTTCATGACAGCGGCCAACGCATCGAACAAGATTGCCGTGGTTGACACCAAGGAAGACAAGCTGACAGCGCTGATTGATGTCGGCAAAGTGCCACACCCTGGTCGTGGAGCCAACTTCGTTCACCCGAAATTCGGTCCCGTGTGGGCGACCAGCGATCTCGGCGACGAGGGCATCTCGCTGATTGGCACCGACCCCATCAAACACAAAGATCAGGCTTGGAAAGTGGTGGAAACGCTCAAGGGTCAAGGTGGCGGCTCACTGTTCATCAAAACCCATCCCAAGTCCAGCAATCTGTGGGTCGATACACCACTCAATCCTGATTCCAAGGTATCTCAGTCGATAGCGGTTTTTGATATCAAAAATCTCAACAACGGATTTGAGGTGCTGCCCATCGGCGACTGGTCAGGTATCAAGGATGACGGTGCACGGCGCATTGTCCAGCCCGAATACAACAGGGCGGGCGACGAGGTCTGGTTCTCGGTTTGGAGTGCCAAAGACAAGACTTCTGCGCTTGTCATTGTTGACGACAAGACGCGCAAGCTCAAGGCCGTGATTAAGGACCCTCGTCTGATTACGCCAACTGGTAAGTTCAATGTAAACAACACACAACACGACATCTACTGATCAGTGAGTCGTTAGACATGAATCAGCCCCAAGAGCACCACCCAATCGCCGGGGGCCGCTCGCGGGGCTGAAGTCATACCACGAGAACAATATTGAAATCCCCAGACGTGAACCCAACTGATATCTCCAGCCGACCGAGCGCACTGAAACGCCTATGGAGAACACTGCGCAGACCCAGTGCCTACTCCCTGCTCACACTTCTGATCGTGGGTTTTGTCATCGGCATCGTGTTCTGGGGTGGGTTCCATACGGCGTTGGAAGCGACCAACAACGAGACGTTCTGCATCAGCTGCCACGAGATGCGTGACAACGTGTATGCGGAATACAAGGAAACCATTCACTATCGCAACCGCACAGGCGTGCGCGCAACCTGTCCGGATTGCCACGTGCCCAAGGAATGGGGCCCCAAGATGATCCGCAAGATCCAGGCCTCCAATGAAGTGCTGGGAAAGATCCTTGGCACCATCGATACGCGCGAGAAATTTGAAGCCAAGCGTCTGACCTTGGCGCGCCACGAATGGGCACGGATGAAGGCCGCCAATTCGCTGGAATGCCGCAACTGCCACTCGCTGACGTCCATGAATGCCGAGGTGCAAAAGCCGCGGGCCCAGAAGTCCCACGATATGGCCGCCAAGAATGGCGACACCTGCATCGACTGCCACAAGGGCATCGCCCACCACAAACCCAAAGGCATGACGGAAGACGACGAGTGATCGCGCCCTCAGCCTGTACTGCATTCCATTTGTGATTTGGAGAACCGTATGAAAGTCAAGCACATTTCCACGCCCGCCTTGGGCCTACTCATGGCCCTGCTGACCGGTGGCGTCAGCGCCGCCGCCCCGGACTGGAGCAAGGTTCCCGGTCACAAGATCACGGTGTTCTACCCTGGCGTATCCCCCATCGAATGGATCACCACCGGGACCGAGCACGGCGGCGCACGCGCCTTGAAGAAGGGCGAGACCTGCGCCAGCTGCCACGATGCGGAAACCGCCGACATGGGCAAAAAAATGGTCACCGGCCAAAAGCTGGAACCCTCCGTCATCAAGGGCAAGGCTGGCTCCATCCCGGTCCAGGTACAGGCCGCCAATGACGGCGCCAACCTCTACCTGCGCTTCACTTGGAAGCAGCCTCCAGGCGGCGCGGACAAGATGGACAAGGACAATGCCGTCAAGCTCGCCTTCATGCTGGAAGACAACAAGGTGGACCGCGCCGCCCAATCTGGCTGCTGGGAGACCTGCCACGTGGATGCCCGCACCATGCCTGAAGGCAAGGACGAAAAGAAGACCAAGTATGTGGTGGGCGGCAGCCTGGCTTCGGGCAAGTACTACGACCTGATGCAATGGACATCCAAGGGCACCAAGCATGACGGCTACGTTGCCGACAAACGCGTGATGGAGGGCGGCAAGGCACTGATCGACGCCAAGGGCGAACAGAAGAATGGCGAGTGGACCGTCACCTTCACCCGCAAGTTCACCGGAGGTGAAGGTGATATCGCCCTGGTGGCCGGCAAGACCTACAACTTCGGTTTCGCCATCCACGACGACTACACCCATGGCCGCTTCCACCAGGTGTCGCTGGGTTACTCGCTGGGCATTGATGCCAAGGCTGACATCAACGCAGCCAAACAATAAATCCGCCCCAAAGCAAGCGCGCAGCCCTGGCTGGCGCTTGCCCCTGGGGCCACTGCCATGCAAGCACTCCGACGGTATTTTTCACCCGGGTGTGGTCCTTGTCGGGCTGGCTTGTTCCCCGGCGAAACGTGGCAACGTGTGTTTGACAAGCCGGGAACCTATCCCTATAGCTGCGGCCCCCATCCCGAGATGAGCGGCACGGTGGTTGTCACGGAGTGAACGGGAGAAACCATGAATGTATCCAGCGTCATCGTCCATGCCCGCGATGGCCAGTTGGCGGCCGTTCAAACACTTCTGCAACAGCAGCCGGGCATTGAGATTCATGCAGCTTCGCCCGATGGCAAGTTGATCGTCTCGATAGAGACCGAGTCGGACCGCGAAACCATAGCGGCTTTCGAACGCCTCGGGCAGACCAGTGGCGTGCTGTCGACAGCCATGGTCTACCACCAATCCGAATCTGAACCTGACCAGGAGATATGAAATGACACAAACGCGACGTGAGTTCATCAAAATCCATGCGGCCAGCGCAGCAGCGGCAACCGCGGGTATGACCCTGCCCATGGCGTCGGCGCACGCGGCCAGTGATGACGGTATCCGCTGGGACAAGGGCGTATGCCGCTATTGTGGAACGGGTTGTGGCGTGCTGGTCGGTGTGAAGGATGGACGCATCGTCGCCACGCAGGGCGACCCCGACGCGCCGGTCAACAAGGGCATCAACTGCGTCAAGGGCTATTTCCTGTCCAAGATCCAATACGGCAACGACCGCTTGACCCGTCCTTTGCTGCGCATGAAGGACGGCAAGTTCGACAAGACGGGTGAATTTGCACCGATTTCGTGGAACCAGGCTTTCGACATCATGGAAGAGAAGGTGCGGGCCACGCTCAAAACCAAAGGCCCCACCGCCATCGGCATGTTCGGCTCGGGGCAATGGACCATCTGGGAAGGCTACGCGGCCAACAAGCTGATGAAGGCCGGCTTCCGCTCCAACAATCTGGACCCCAATGCGCGCCACTGCATGGCGTCCGCAGTGTTCGGTTTCATCCGCACCTTCGGCGTGGATGAGCCCATGGGCTGCTACGACGATATCGAGCACGCCGACGCCTTCGTGCTGTGGGGCTCCAATATGGCCGAGATGCATCCCATCCTGTGGTCGCGCATGACCGACCGACGCTTGACCGCCAAGCATGTGAAGCTGAAGGTGCTGTCCACCTTCTCGCACCGCTCCGCTGAACTGGCCGACTCCGAACTCATCTTCAAGCCCCAGTCGGACTTGGCCATCCTCAATTACATCTGCAACTACATCATCCAAAATGGTGCGGTGAATGAAGACTTCGTCAAGAAGCATGTGAACTTCGCGCAGGGCGTGACCGACATCGGCTACGGCCTGCGGCCCAACCACCCGCTGGAGCAAGCGGCCATGAACAACGGCTACCCGGGACCAGACGGCAAACCGCGCGGCAACCCGATGGACGCCAAACCCATCACGTTCGAGCAGTTCAAGGCCTTCGTTTCCGAATACACCTTGGAAAAGGCGCACGAGATTTCGGGCGTGGAGAAGGAAAAGCTACTGGACCTGGCAAAGACCTATGCCGACCCCAAGATCAAGGTGACCTCCTTCTGGACCATGGGCTTCAACCAGCACACACGCGGTACCTGGGTCAACAACATGATCTACAACGTCCACCTGCTGGTGGGCAAAATCTCCGAGCCGGGCAACAGCCCGTTCTCGCTAACGGGCCAGCCCTCGGCCTGCGGCACGGCTCGCGAAACCGGCACATTCGCCCACCGCCTGCCCGCTGACATGCTGGTCGCCAATCCGGCTCACCGCGAAATCTCCGAAAAGATCTGGAAGGTTCCGGCAGGGACCATTCAGGCTGCACCTGGCCTGCACGCAGTGGCCCAAAGCCGCGCACTGAAGGATGGCAAGCTCAATTTTTATTGGTCCACGACCAACAACAACATGCAAGCCGGTCCCAATATCAACGGCGAAACCTATCCAGGCTGGCGCAACCCGGAAAACTTCGTCGTGGTATCCGACTGCTACCCCACCGTCTCGGCGGTGAGCGCGGACCTGATCCTGCCATCCGCCATGTGGATGGAGAAGGAAGGTGCCTTTGGCAATGCCGAACGCCGCAGCCAATTCTGGCGCCAACAGGTGAAGGCCCCAGGTGAAGCACGCAGCGACCTGTGGCAGTTCATCGAATTCTCCAAGCGCTTCAAGACCGACGAGGTGTGGCCCGCCGACCTGTTGGACAAGAACACGCAATACAAGGGCAAGACGCTATACGAAGTGCTGTACGCCAACGGCGAGGTGAACCGCTTCGGCAAGGGCGAGGCCGCCAAGGTCAACGCCCACGCTTGGGCCGGCTACACCAATGACGAAACCGAGGCCTTCGGCTTCTACGTCCAGAAAGGCCTGTTCGAGGAATACCGCCACTTCGGCGCCGGCCACGCCCACGACCTGGGCGAGTTCGACCTCTACCACAAGGCACGCGGCCTGCGCTGGCCGGTGGTAGATGGCAAGGAAACCCTGTGGCGCTACCGCGAGGGTTTCGATTCCTACATCAAGAAAGGGGAATCCGTGAAGTTCTACGGCAAGCCCGACGGCAAGGCCGTGGTGTTCGCCCTGCCTTACCAGCCCGCCGCCGAAATGCCGGACAAGGACTATGACCTGTGGCTGTGCACGGGCCGCGTGCTGGAGCACTGGCACACCGGCTCCATGACACGGCGCGTTCCAGAACTCTACCGCGCCATGCCAGACGCCTGGGTCTACATGCACCCGGACGACGCCAAGAGCCGTGGCCTGCAGCGCGGCGACACGGTGAAGGTCGCCTCGCGCCGCGGTGAGATCACCACCAAGGTGGAAACCCGTGGCCGCAACAAGCCGCCCAAGGGCTTGGTGTTCGTGCCGTTCTTTGACGAAAACCGCCTGGTGAACAAGCTGACGCTCGACGCCACCTGCCCCATTTCCAAGGAGACCGACTTCAAGAAGTGTGCCTGCAAGGTTGTCAAAGCCTGAGACCATCCATGCCGTCCAACAACATTGATCGCCGCGCTTTTTTGCTAGGAGCCGCCCGCATGGGTTGTGGTATCGGCATGCTGGGCATGGGTCTGGGATTGGCTGTGACCCAAGGGAAATCGCTGGCGGCACAGATACAACGGCCGCCGGGCGCCACGGAAGAAGCGGACTTTTTGGGTGCCTGTGTTCGTTGCGGGCTATGCGTACGCGACTGTCCGCCCAACATCTTGCATCTGGCAACGCCCGGTCAACCGGTTACCACCGGAACGCCCTACTTTGTATCGCGCACCGGCGCTTGCGAGATGTGCGAGGACATTCCCTGCATCAAGGCCTGCCCAACCGGGGCCCTGGACCATGGCCTGACCGACATCAAAAAGGCCCGCATGGGCCTGGCCGTTCTGGTTGACAAGGAAACCTGCCTCAACTACCAGGGCCTACGGTGTGACGTGTGCTACCGGGTCTGCCCGCTGATCGACAAGGCCATCACACTGGAATTGCGCCACAACGAGCGTACCGGACGCCACGCCATTTTTGAGCCAGTGGTGCACTCCGACGCCTGCACCGGTTGCGGCAAGTGCGAACAGTCCTGTGTACTGCAGACCGCCGCCATCAAGGTGTATCCCATCCACCTTGCCAAGGGTGAGATGGGTGGACACTACCGCCTGGGCTGGGTGGAACAAAAGAATAACGCCGGACACTCGCTGATTGAGAACCAAGGCAATATCGATCTGCCGGACCGCATGCCCGAGGGCTTGAAACTCCCCGGGCACTTCGATCCGGGTAGTCAGGCTCCCGTGGTTCCACAGGCCCTCTCCGCGCAGGAGCCCCCACGATGAATCCGCAGGCCGTTCACCGCATCGGTGCCGATGCACTGCAAGCCAAGGGGTGGTGGAAATCCCACCAATGGTTGCTGCTGCGCCGCGCCTGCCAGTTCGGCCTGCTGGCACTGTTTTTATTGGGGCCTTGGGTTGGCATCTGGTGGGTGAAAGGCAATCTCAGTTCCAGCCTGACTCTGGGCCTGCTGCCCCTGACCGATCCGTACATACTCCTGCAATCGCTGGCCGCCAGACACTGGCCCTTTGCGACCGCCCTGACCGGCGCGGCGATTGTGGTGGTGTTCTACGCCCTGGTCGGTGGTCGCGTCTACTGTTCCTGGGTATGCCCCGTGAACGTGATCACCGACTGCGCCGCCTGGCTGCGGCTGCGCCTAGGGATACGCGGTGGAGGCCATCTGCCGCGCGAGACGCGGTACTGGATACTGGCCATGACCATCGCGGTGTCGGCCATCACCGGCACGGTTGCATGGGAGTGGATCAATCCTGTGTCCATGCTGCATCGTGGCCTGTTGTTCGGCATCGGTCTTTCATGGGCCATCGTCCTCCTGGTGTTCCTGTTCGATCTGCTGGTGATGCACCGCGGATGGTGTGGCCGCATTTGCCCAGTAGGAGCCTTCTACAGCCTGGTTGGTAACAAGAGCGTTGTGCGGGTGGTGGCCACACAGCGCGCGCAATGCAACGACTGCGCCGACTGCTACGCCGTCTGCCCCGAGCCTCTGATTCTCAAGGCCCCCCTCAAGGGCGAGGCCCAGGGTACCAGTCCTGTGGTCCTGTCATCGAACTGCACCAACTGCGGACGGTGCATTGATGTCTGCTCCAAGGACGTCTTTGTTTTCTCCAATCGCTTCATCCGAATTTCCAGCACTGCACACGACCCGACCAACACCCGGTCCTAACAACCTGTTTAACGAGGAGTAATGCACGATGAACAAGCACCTTCAACTGACCCTGGCGACACTGACCGCTGTTGTATTGAGCGTTGGATGCGCCGTCTCCTCCTACGACACAGTGCCCTTTGAAAGGGTCAGCTCCATGCGCGGAACCGACGTAAGCGCACCCGATGCGCCTTTCGAGGCCAAGGCCTACCAGGGGAAAAAACCGGGATTGCAGCAAAGGGTGGCGCGTACCTTCAATGAGCAGCCGCCGGTGATCCCACACACGCTGGACAATTTCGACGAGATCACCTTGGAAGACAACCAGTGCATTGAGTGCCACGGCCCGGCACGGTACAAGGAAAAGGGCGCGCCCAAGATGGGTGACAGCCATTTCGTGGGCCAAGAAGTCTCCATGAAGCGCTGGCAATGCAACAGTTGCCACGTTCCTCAGGTGGATGCTGCCCCCTTGGTCAAGCAGAACTTTGTCGGCAACGTGACGCCCAAGCTCTGACGCCATGCCGGCATCCGTGCAGCGCCGCTCGGCACTGTGGTGCCTGTGCCCTATGGCAATAGGTGTCTGTGCCGCGACGACAAGTTCCGTGTGGTGCCAGGAACTACCTGTCGAACCATCTCAATCGCACGCGACCGCTCCAACCCAACCCGACACGGCGGGACGCCGCACGGTTCTGGCCCGCGCTGGTGATGACCATATCCTGGTCATTGACGACGACGCGCAGCACACCATCCACCGACGGAACCTTCGGGCGGCGCTGAGTGCGGTCCCCGTCTTCTCCCCAGAGGGCACACACGCCTTCTTCGCCACCGAACAGGGTTGGTTGTCAAAGCTCGATCTGCAAATGCTGCATACGTCTGCCGAGACGCACATGGGCGGCCGGATCCGCCATATCGCTCTTTCGGGAAATGGCAAATACCTGGTGATAGCCGATGACGACACGCACAGACTGACGGTATTGGACTCGGACCTCAAGCCGCTGAAGTCACTCCCGATTACCAGCCGGGACGGCCTGCGGAACTCTCGCGTCCAATCGATCCATGCAGTCCCATCGCGCCAAAGCTTTGTTGTGGCATTGCGCGACATTCCCGAGGTCTGGGAGATTAGCTACAACCCCGCCGCACCGGAAATCCCGCTGGGTGTTGTCCACGACTTTCAGTACCGTGAAGGGGCCTTTGCGCCGGGGTTTCTGAACCCCGTGCGCACTGCGCTGCCTCATCCCGTGGAAGACTTTGCGTTGGGTGCGGACGGCAATAGTTTCGTCACAACGACGCCGGGTACCAACGAAGCCACACTGGTCCATCTGGATGTTCGCCGTGCCATCGCGCGGTGGACGCAACCCCAAAGGCTGCGACTGGATGCAGCATACACCTGGCGTCGGCAAGGCCACCCCGTCCTCGCTGCGCCCAGTCTGGACGGCCGCTCAATCGTTGTGATCGGGCTTGACGACGGCCAAACCATTCTGACGATTCCTGTTGTCGGCGCTCTCGAACGCGCGTTTGGACACAAATCAGCCGATCACATATGGGTTCTTGCCAATAGTGGCCTGCAGACGTTGACCATCATTGACAAAAACACGCTGAAAGTGGTGGAGCACATCACCGCCCCCTCCGAAGCCTCCATCAGGCATGTGGTGTTCTCACACGACGGTCGCCAGGTTTACGCGGAAGATACGACCGGTACGGTCCGCATATTCGACGAAAGTTCGCTTACTGAACGCCGTAGCGCAACAGCCGCTGCGCATCAATGATGCGGATGTCCCGTTTGTCGATCTCGATCAGCTTTTCCTCCTCCAGTTCGCGCAAAACCTTGGAAAAATACTCAGGCGTGAGCGACAGGCGCGAGGCGATGGTGGCCTTGGTCACGGGAAGGGAGACGGTAAAGACCTCACCGGTGGAGCAGTCGTGCACCTCGTTCTCGCGCAGCAGGTAGCCGATGACGCGCTGCATGCCGCTGTGCAACGCCCCGGATTCAATGTCATGCACCAGACCGTGCAGCCGCCGGGAAATGCCGGCCAACATCTTCATGGAAAACCGTGGATCGCGTTCGATTTCCTCCGTGATCGCGTGCTTGCTCACGGTAAGCAGCAGCGTCGAGGTCAAAGCCTCCGCATTCAGGATGTAGGCCTTGCCCGTGAACATCAGGGCTTCGGCAAAACTTTGGCCTGGCCCCACCAGCTCAATCACCTTCTCCTGCCCCGCCGGCGAAATGGCAAACAGCTTCACCTGCCCGGAGATGACCACGTGAAACTCTTCGCAGGGCTCGCCAAAGCGAAAGATGGTGTCTCCACGCGCGAGACGGCGCACCTGACAGCCCTGTGCTGCGCGACTCAATTCCAGTGGTGACAAGTCGCTGAACAGCGGAAGCACGGCCAGAAAACGCGGTATGTTGAACTCGTCGACTTCCATGGGTTTTCTCGGTGAGGATCGGTGTTGCGGGGCAACAGAATTGTAAAGCTAGGTAAACACTGCAGAGTGTGCGCTTTCCCAGAAAAAAACCCGCGCGCGGCGGGTTTTTCCAGGAAGCTGAAACCTCTTATTTGAGAGACAAGATCCAGGCAACCAGCTTCTTGCTTTCGGCTTCATTGACTTGCGCGTTGGCGGGCATGGGAACGGGGCCCCACACGCCTGCACCGCCCTTGATGACCTTGGCGGCCAGCATATCGGCAGCCTTGGCATCGCCAGCATATTTTTTGGCCACGTCCTTGTACGCGGGGCCCACAACCTTCTTATCCACGGCGTGGCAGGCCAGGCAGTTCTTCGCTTTCGCCAGTGCTTCGTCGGCGAAAGCAGGGCTTGTCACAGCCAGGGTTGCAGCGGCCGAGACAACGGCCAAAATTACACGTTTCATTTCTATTCCTCTTGGGTTAAATGGGGGAAAGCCCTCGCGGATGAGCCGCAATCCTTCAACGGGACTAAGGTATCAGTGGTTGACCACTCCGCTCCCTGAGAATAGCAGAACCCGCCCACCAATTAATTGATCTGAATTAGCTTGCGCGCCTGTTGTGCAATCCAAATCATGATCAATCACCCGACCGCCATTGCAACATGACTACACCCGCCCGCCCCGGCACACCGACAACATCGCAAACGCCAAAATCCCTATCGGGCTTGGTTCCTTTCTTACGCCCCTACCGCTGGCGTATCGGTATCGCCCTGCTCTTCCTAGTCCTGGCGGCGGGGGCCACATTGGTATTTCCCGTTGCGCTTCGCAGCCTGATTGACGGTGGCTTGGGCGCCGAAGGCCAAGGGCAGCGGATGATGGCCCTGCGCGAACACTTCGCCGCCCTGTTTGGCGTTGCAGTCGCTCTGGGCGTCTTCTCGGCGGCGCGCTTTTACATGGTGAGTTGGCTGGGGGAACGGGTCACCGCAGATATCCGCAACGCGGTCTACGCACACGTGCTGCGGCAAAGCCCGGAGTTCTTCGAAACAACCCAGACGGGCGAGGTTTTGTCGCGGCTGTCGGCCGACACGACGCTGGTGCAGACCGTGGTGGGCTCCTCGTTGAGCATGGGCCTGCGCAATCTAGTGATGGGTGTTGGCGCGCTGGGCGTGCTGGTCTGGACCAATCCGCTGGTCATGGGACAGGTGCTGGGCGTGCTGGTGCTCGTGGTGCTACCCAGCGCGTGGTTTGGCCGGCGGGTGCGCCGGCTCTCGCGCGCCAGCCAAGATCGGATTGCCGACTCCAGTTCCATTGCAGCAGAGGTGCTCAACGCCATCCCGGTGGTGCAAAGCTACTCGGCCGAGGCACGTGAGAGTTCGCGCTTCCAGGCATCGACGCAGAACGCCTTTGACACGGCCGTACGGCGCTCCCAGGCGCGGTCCGTGCTGGTGGCCTTCATCATCATTGCCACCTCGGCCGCCTTGCTGTGGGGCTTGTTCCAGGGAACGCAGGCCGTCATGGCAGGCCGGATCACGGCCGGGCATCTGGGGCAGACCGTGGTCTACGTCATTATCCTGGCCAGCGCATTTGCCATCCTGGGCGAAGTCTATGGAGACCTGCTGCGCGCCGCCGGCGCCACCGAGCGGCTAATGGAGTTGCTGGGTACGCAATCGTCCATTGCTTCCCCAACAAATCCGACGCTAGCCCTCGTGCCTAATACAGGAAGCGCTATCAAATTTCAAGCAGTCCTGTTTCACTACCCATCGCGGCCGCAGCAGGCGGCGCTGTCTGATTTTTCGCTGTCGGTCGAACCCGGCCAAACGGTCGCCCTGGTGGGCCCCAGCGGCGCCGGCAAGAGCACGGTCTTTCAGCTGCTCCTGCGGTTTTACGATCCGACGCGAGGCCAGATCGTAGTCGACGGAGTCGAAACAAGGGGCATGTCCCTGGAGTCCCTGCGTCAGCGCATCGGCATTGTTCCGCAGGATGCAGTCATCTTTTCGACCTCCGCCATGGAGAACATCCGGTACGGGCGGCCAACGGCCACCGATGCGGAGGTGATAGCGGCCGCCCAGGCGGCGTTTGCCCACGAGTTCATCAGCGCGCTACCGCAGGCTTACGACACGTTCCTGGGCGAGCGCGGCCTGCGTCTGTCAGGCGGACAACGCCAGCGCATCGCCATTGCCCGAGCCATCCTGAAGAATCCACCCCTGCTGTTGCTGGATGAAGCGACCAGCGCACTGGATGCCGAGAGCGAAAGGATGGTCCAGGCGGCGCTAGAGTCCGCCATGCGGGACCGAACCACCCTGGTCATCGCCCATCGGCTAGCCACCGTGCAGCGCGCCGACCGGATTCTGGTGTTGGATCATGGAAAACTGGTGGAGCAAGGCACCCACGCCGAGTTGATCGCCCGCGGCGGCGTCTATGCCGGCCTGGCGGCCCTGCAATTCAACGTCTGAAGGCGGCTTGAAAACGTCCTCCCCGGCCCATAAAATCCGGTAAACCGCTTCCGGAGTTCGCAATGGACGTGAAAACAGTCAACCAGCCAACGCCTACGCCTGCCCAGCCCGTCAAACGCACGTCGGACCAGCAACCGGCCGCCGAAGCGAACCGACGTCGCGTCAAAGATCTGGAGGCGCAGCACACAACCCGGGCCTTTGGGAACAACGAGGTGATCAACGCCCAAGGGCATATCACCGGCCGCCACCTGAACGTTACGGCCTAGGTCAACACGAGCACTCGCCGTGGTCGCCATTACCGCCACCAACAGCACGACGCAGTCGGTCCAGTCATCGCTGGGGCGCGCCCGGGTGGAGCAGGCTCGGCGCGAGGCCGATCAGGCAGAGGCAACCGCCCGTGACCTGAGAGCCCAGGCTGATGATGCGGAGCAGCAAGCGGACAAGAGCCAGGACAATCTGCGCCAGGTCGTAGCGCGCGTCCGACAAGAGGAAATCACCTACAAACCCAAGCCGGATGGTGCGACGTCCGAAGTGCCTCCCAAGGTTCAGAAGCTGATTGAGCAGTTGTACAGTGCCACCAGCGCTGCCCACACATTGAGTGGCAACCCACTCAAAACCAATGCCAATGCCGCGCCGGTGGTCAATGCGCAAGGGCAGTCCACCGGCCGGATCCTCAACATCAGCGCCTGAGGGCTATTGCAGTGGCTCCTTGAGCACCTGGGGCACGGGGAACGGAACCACGCTGACCCCCTCCTCCAGCAAACTCCGCGTTTCTTCCAGGCTTGCCGTTCCGCGGATCCCCCGCTCCGGCGTTTCGCCGTAGTGGATCTTGCGCGCCTCCTCGGCAAAATTGGCACCCACATCCGTGGTCTGGGCCATGATCTGGCGGGCAACGGACAACCATAGGGCACTGGCGTCTTGCACCTGGGACACAGCCTGCTTGCCCGAGCGCATCACATGGGGCGCGCTGGGCTTCTTGGTCACTGTGGCATCGCCACACAAGGGGCACTGTAGCTGCGCCTGGCGGCATTGGGCGACAAAGTCCTCCTCGGATGCAAACCATCCTTCGAAGGTATGACCCTGGCCGCACGCGAGATTCAGGACTTTCATGGTTGCTGCCCCAGCGCGGTACGCCATTGCTCCGGGGTCCGCCAATCCAAGCGCCAGGCGCCGCTGAGCACATTCTGCAACCACAGGGCTCCCGTCAGGGTTTTGGTATCGGTCACCTGCCCGCTAGCGCACCACTGCAGCAGTTCGGCTGGCGTGGCCGTGATTACGTCCAGGAATTCCCCGGCATCCAAGTGCCGTTCCCCTGGCGTCAACCCACGCGCAAACCAAATCTCGATGCATTCGGTTGAATAGGCGATCACCGGATGGGTTTGCCCCGCGTACGCCCATTCTTGCGCGACATAACCGGTCTCTTCCTGCAATTCGCGCTGCGCACAGATAACCGGTGGCTCCCCGGCGTCCAGCTTGCCCGCGGGGAACTCAAGCATGACACGCCCCACGGGGTAACGAAATTGCCGCTCCAGGACGACGCGTGACTCACCGGTCTCGTCTAGCAAGAGGGGAACAATCATCACGGCACCAGGATGCACCACGTACTCGCGGACGCTCTCACTGCCATCCGGCAAAACGACCGTATCCTGGAAGGCGTGAAGAAAGCGCCCCTTGAAGACTTCCCGACTGGCACGTCGGGTTTCAATCAGATGCCGATCCGTCGTCGTCATGGGGTGAGTCCAAGAGGAGCACAGCATCCGCCGCAATCGGCAAGGGCGGCGGGTTGAACCGCCAGCCCCGTGAGCGATCAGGTACCCAGCATCTGCCTGACGGCAGCTCCGCACAAGGCGAGCAAACCACCCGGCAACAGGCCCAGCACCAGCACCAGTGCACCGTTGATGCACAGGACAACACGCACATCCACAGGTGCCACCACGCTGCTGGCGGTGATGGGGCTGTCAAAGTACATCACCTTGATGACGCGCAGATAGTAGAACGCACCAATCAAGGACATCAGCACCGCAAAGATGGCGACAGCCATGTACAGACTCTGGCCAGAGGCCAACAACGCTTGCAACACTGCCAGCTTGGCGTAGAAACCCACCAGGGGCGGAATGCCCGCCAGGGACAACAGGCAAACAGCCATGACGCCGGCGTACAAGGGGCTACGCTGGTTCAGGCCGGCCAAGTCGGCGATCTCCTCGCTCTCAAAGCCTTCTTGCGACAACAGCAGCAGGACACCAAAGCTCGCCAAGGTCGTCAACACATAGGTCACGACATAGAACATGGCCGAGCTGTAGGCATTGGCTGCGAACGACAGTGCATCGCCATTGACGACGCCAGACATGATGCCAAGCAGCACGAAACCCATTTGCGCGATGGTAGAGAACGCCAGCATGCGCTTGACGTTGGTTTGCGCAATCGCCGCTAGATTACCGATCAACAAGGAGCCGACTGCCAACACCAGCAGCATTTGCTGCCAATCCACTGCCAACGGCAACATGCCTTCAACCAGCAGACGCATCGTCATGCCGAAGGCAGCCAGCTTGGGCGCGCCGCCGATCATCAGGGTAATGGCTGTCGGAGCCCCCTGGTAGACATCGGGAATCCACATGTGGAACGGTACCGCACCCAGCTTGAACGCCAGACCGGCAACGATGAACACCAATCCAAACACCAGTACTTGGTGACGCACCTGACCGGATGCGATGGCCTTGAACATGGTGGAAATATCGAGCGAACCCGTTGCACCATACAACATGGACATACCGTACAACAGGAAGCCGGACGCCATGGCGCCCAGGACGAAGTACTTCATCGCCGCCTCGGTTGCGGTGGCATTGTCACGGCGCAACGCCACCAGGGCATAGCTGGACAGCGTCAGCAGCTCCAGCCCCAGGTAGATCACCAACAGGTTGTTGCCGGAGATCATCACCGACATGCCCAACAGTGAAAAGATGCTCAGCGTGAACAACTCCCCCCCGCGCAGCATGCCGCGATGCCCCGCGTAAGGACGGCCATACACCAGCGTGACCATGACCGCGATGGTGGCGAAGCACTTCAGGAAATTGCCCATGGGATCACTGACCACCATGTTGCCAAAGGCGTAAATGGTGGCGCCGCTCAGCGCCAGGTCTGCCTGCATATAGGCCGCGACGGCCAGGGTTAGCAAGGTGAACACGTAGGTCGTTCCGCGCAACGCGCTCTTGATTCCGAGGTCGAGCAGCGCAATGACACAGGCCATCACCAACAAGACCATGTCCGGGTAAACCGCGATCCAACTGAGTTTGTCAATCATCTTTCGTCTCTCAATTCAGTTTGATCAGTTCAACTTGGAAACCGCAATGTGCTTAAGCAACTGCGCCACCGAAGCATCCATGACATCCGTAACCGGCTTGGGATAGACACCCATCCACAACACCGCGGCAGCCAGCAAGGCCATCACGAGAAATTCGCGGGCATTGATGTCCGTCAGTTCCTTCACATGATCATTGGTCACGGGGCCAAGGTAGACGCGCTTGAACATCCACAGGGTGTAGGCTGCGCCAAAGATCAAAGCACTCGCGGCCGCAAAACCAATCCAGAAGTTGTACTTCACGGCGGCAAGGATCACCATCCATTCACCGACAAACCCAGCCGTTCCCGGCAGGCCGCAGTTGGCCATGGAAAAAAACAGGGCAAACGCGGCGAACTTGGGCATGGTGTTGATGACGCCACCATAGGCCGCAATCTCACGGGAGTGCACACGGTCGTACAGCACGCCAATCGAGAGGAACATGGCGCCCGACACAAAGCCGTGGGCGATCATCTGCACCAGACCACCGGACACGCCCAGGTCCAGGAAGATGAAGAAGCCAAGGGTCACAAAGCCCATGTGCGCCACGGACGAATAGGCAACCAGCTTTTTCATGTCCTGCTGCACCATGGCAACCAGTCCGACGTATACCACCGCCGTCAACGACAGCGCAATCATCAGCCAGGCCCACTCATGCGCCGCATCTGGGGCAATGGGAAGTGAAAAGCGCAGGAAACCGTAGGCACCCAGCTTCAACATGATGGCGGCCAGCACGGCGGAGCCACCGGTCGGAGCCTCCACGTGCACATCCGGCAACCAGGTGTGCACTGGCCACATGGGAACCTTGACCGCAAATGCCGCAAAGAAGGCAAAGAACAACAGCGTCTGGGTCGTGCCATCCAGGCGCATCGCCTGCCAGCTGGCCAGATCAAAACTACCACCCGACTTGGTGTACAGAAAGATCAAGGCAACCAGCATGAGCAGCGAGCCCAACAAGGTATACAAGAAGAACTTGAACGCCGCATAAATCTTGTTTGGCCCCCCCCAAATACCAATGATCAGGTACATCGGGATCAGTGTGGCCTCGAAGAACACGTAGAACAGCAAGCCATCCAGCGCGCAAAACACCCCAATCATCAGGCCGCTGAGGATCAGGAAGGCGCCCATGTATTGGTTGACCCGTCGGGTGATGACTTCCCAACCGGCAATGACCACCACCACGTTGATGAACGCTGTCAGCAGCACGAACCACAGAGAAATGCCATCGATACCCAGGTGGTATTTGACATTGAAGCGGTCAATCCAGGTTCCGTTCTCCACAAACTGCATGGCAGCTGTGCTGACGTCGAATTGGCTGTACAACGGCAGCGTAACCAGAAAACTGGCCAGGGCGCCAATCAAGGCAACCCAGCGAACCATCTGTGCCTGCTCATCCCGGCCCAACGCCAGCAACACAACGCCGAACGCGATGGGCGTCCAAATCGCAAGGCTCAACAATCCCATGTTCTTTTTCTCCTACGTGCGGAAGACGAAGTACGTCAACAACACGAAAATTCCCAAAATCATGACCAAAGCGTAGTGGTACAGGTAACCGGTCTGCACCTTGCGCACCGCACCGGAAATAGCACCAACAAGCTTCCAGGAGCCATTCACAATCGCGCCATCAATGACAGCCTGGTCCCCACCACGCCACAGCCCGGTTCCGATGGCGCGGGCGCCGCGGGCCAGAATGTTCTCGTTGATCCAATCCATGTAGTACTTGTTGTCCAACAGCACGAAGATCGGCATGAACGTGCGCTTGATGGCCGCGGGCCATGCGGGCTTGACCATGTAGAAGATGTACGCCACCACGACACCAGCGGTTGCCAGCAACAGCGGCAGGCTGGTGAAGGCATGCAGCGCCATCTGGACAGGACCATGGAAGGCGTGTCCCAGTTCCTCCATGGCCGGATGCACCTCGGCATTGACAAAAATGGAATCTTTGAAGAAGTCGCCATACAACATGGGGCCAATGGCCAAATAGCCGATGACAACAGACGGAATCGCCAATAAAACCAAGGGAAGCGTCACCACCCACGGGGATTCGTGGGGATGGTGGTCTGCGCCATGGTGATGATCCCCATGGTCATCGTGGTGGTCATGGTGTGCGTCAGGGTTCTGATCAAAACGCTCTTGGCCATGGAACACCAGGAAATACATGCGGAAAGAGTAGAAGGCCGTGACAAACACACCCGCCAGCACGGCGAATTGCGCAAAGCCCGCGCCCGGCAAATGGCTTTCCATGACAGCCTCAATGATGCTGTCTTTGGAGTAAAACCCGGCAAAAAATGGGGTTCCAATCAGAGCCAGCGAACCGAGCAGCGAGGTCAGCCACGTGATAGGCATGTACTTGCGCAGGCCGCCCATCCAGCGAATGTCCTGGTTGTGGTGAACACCCATGATGACGGAGCCAGCAGCCAGGAACAGCAACGCCTTGAAGAAAGCATGGGTCATCAGGTGGAACACTGCCACGGAGTAGGCGGAGGCGCCCAAAGCGACGGTCATGTAACCCAGTTGGGATAGCGTGGAATAGGCAACCACCCGCTTGATGTCGTTCTGGACAATACCCAGGAAACCCATGAACAGCGCGGTAATGGAGCCGACGACCATCACCAGGTTCAGCGCCGTATCGCTGAGTTCGAACAGCGGCGACATGCGTGTCACCATGAAGATGCCGGCGGTCACCATGGTCGCAGCGTGGATCAGCGCAGAGATGGGTGTCGGGCCTTCCATGGAGTCCGGCAACCACACGTGCAGCGGAAATTGCGCCGACTTACCCATCGCCCCAATGAACAGGCAAATGCAGATCACCGTGATGAGCATCCAGTCGGTGCCCGGGAAATGCAATGCAGCCAACTCCGACGACTTTGCGAAAGCCTCCGCATAATTCAGTGTACCGGCAAAGCTGGCAATCAAGCCGATACCCAAGATGAAACCAAAGTCACCCACGCGGTTGACCAGGAAGGCCTTCATGTTGGCGAAGATGGCTGTGGGCTTGTTGTACCAGAAGCCAATCAGCAGGTAGGACACCAAGCCAACCGCCTCCCACCCAAAGAACAGCTGCAGCATGTTGTTGCTCATCACCAGCATCAACATGGAGAACGTGAACAGGGAGATATACGAGAAGAAGCGGTTGTAGCCGTCGTCCTCTTCCATGTAGCCAATGGTGTAGACGTGCACCATCAACGACACGAACGTCACCACGCACATCATCATGGCCGTGAGGCCATCAATCAGGAAGCCAATCTCCATCTTGAGCCCACCCACCACCATCCAGGTGTAAATGGTCTCGTTGAAGCGCGCGCCATCTAGAGCGACTGACTGCAAGGTCATGGCCGACACGATGAAGGCAATCAGCACACCCAAAATTGTGGCGGAGTGGCTGGCGCGACGACCAATCACATTGCCCCCAAACTTGGTGCCCAGCACACCAGCGACAATCGATCCCACCAGCGGCGCCAGCGGCACGATCAGCAAATTGGAAACAGACAGGGTTTGACTCATATCTTTATTAACCCTTGAGCGTATTGAGCTCGTCCACGGCAATGCTTGAACGGTTGCGGAACAGCAGCACCAAGATGGCGAGGCCGATGGCGGACTCAGCGGCGGCCACCGTCAGGATGAAGAACACGAAAATCTGGCCATGCATGTCATGCAGGTAATGCGAGAAGGCGACGAAATTCGTATTCACCGCCAGCAGCATCAACTCAATGGCCATCAACAACACAATGAGATTGCGCCGGTTCAGAAAAATGCCAACAACCGACAGCGCAAACAGGATTGCGCCTAACGATAAGAAATGACCGAGTGTCAAAATCATGCTTTGTTCTCCGCTTGCGATGCGTCGGCCGAAGGCGCCTCGGGTGCTGGCTTGGTTGCCGCCAGCTTCACCACCTTGAGGCGGTCGCGGGACCTGACGCGCACCTGATCCGCCGCGCTGACATATTTCGAATCCTTGCGAGCCCGCAAGGTCAGGGCGATAGCGGCAATCATGGCAACCAACAAGATGCCTGCAGCCACTTCCAAGGGGTAGAGATATTGGGTGTACAGCAACTTGCCCAACTCCTTGGTGTTGGAAGCGCTGGCAGCGGCAGCGGCGGCAGCAGGATCCTCGAGCACGCGGAATCCGCCCATCAACACGGCGGACATTTCCAGAGCAATGACAACACCCACTAGAGCCGCCAAGGGGAAGTGCTTCCAGAAACCTTGCCCCAGCTTCGTCAGATCGATATCCATCATCATCACAACGAACAAGAACAGCACCATCACCGCGCCCACGTACACCAACACCAGGGTGATGGACAGAAACTCAGCCTTCAGCAACATCCAGATCATCGACGCCTGGAAAAAAGTCAGCACCAGATACAGCACGGCGTGGATGGGATTGCGCGCCGTAATCACACGGAACGCCGCCAACAACATGACCGCGGAAAATAGGTAGAACAGACCGGTCGTGACACTCATGATTCAAATTCTTTCTTACGACTGATCAACGGTACTTGGCGTCCGCTTGCTTGTTGGCCGCAATTTCGCTTTCATAGCGATCACCCACCGCCAACAGCATGTCCTTGGTGAAATACAGGTCCGCCCGCGACTCGCCATGGTATTCAAAGATATGGGTCTCGACGATGGAGTCGACGGGACAGCTTTCCTCGCAAAAACCACAGAAAATGCACTTGTTCAGATCAATGTCGTAGCGAGTGGTCCGGCGCGACCCATCCGCACGCACTTCAGACTCGATCGTGATCGCCATGGCCGGGCAGACGGCTTCGCACAGTTTGCAGGCGATGCAACGCTCCTCTCCGTTTTCATAGCGGCGCAAGGCGTGCAGACCGCGGAACCGCGGTGACAGGGGTGTCTTTTCCTCGGGGTACTGCTGCGTGACCTTTCTACGAAAGGTGTAGCGGCCAGTCAGAGCGAGCCCCTTGAACAGCTCTGCCAAGGCAAAACTGTACAGAAAGTCCTTCAGGGAAAAAGCCAGTGGCTTTTGGGATACGGTGTTAGAAGACATGTTTGTACCCCTTCCTTACTTCCAAATATTCAGGGGAGTTTGCATCCAGGTACCAACCACCACCAGCCAGACCAACGTGACAGGGATGAATACCTTCCAACCCAAACGCATGATTTGGTCATAGCGGTAGCGCGGGAAGGTGGCACGAACCCAGATAAAGAAAGTGACGATCAAAAAGGCCTTGAGTCCCAGCCAAATCCATCCGGGAATCCAATTGAACAGTGCCGAGTCCACAGGGGAAATCCAGCCACCCAGGAACATCACCGCCGCTAGCATGGACACCAACCACATGTTGGCGTACTCGGCCAGGTAGAACATGGCATAGGACATGCCGGAATATTCAACCATGTGGCCGGCCACAATTTCTGCCTCGCCTTCCACCACGTCGAAGGGATGGCGATTAGTTTCGGCCAGACTGGAAATCACGTAGACCACAAAAACTGGTAACAAAGGCAACCAATTCCAAGACAGGAAATTTAGCCCCATCTGGGCGAATTGCCCCTTGCCTTGCACGGCCACGATGTCTGTCAAATTCATGCTGGAGGACACCATCAGCACCACCACCAGACAGAATCCCATGGCGATTTCATAACTCACCATCTGGGCCGACGCACGCAGGGCACCGAGGAAAGCGTACTTGGAGTTGGACGCCCACCCCGAAATGATGACGCCATATACCTCAATGCCAGCGATGGCCATGACGAAAAGCAAACCGGCATTCACGTTGGCCAAAGCGACTTCAGGGCCGAACGGAATGACCGACCAGGCGGCCATCGATGGCATGATGGTCATGACAGGGCCAACAAAGAAAAGAACCTTGTTGGCCATGGTGGGGACCAGGATTTCCTTGGTCATCAGCTTGAGCGCGTCGGCAATCGGCTGCAGGAAACCCTGAGGGCCCACGCGGTTGGGGCCAAGACGCACTTGCATATAGCCCAACAACTTGCGTTCCCACAGCGTGGTATAGGCCACAGCGCCCATCAGCGGCAACACCACCGCCACGATCTTGAGCAAGGCCCACACAACAGGCCACGCCAGATCGGTCCACCACCCCTGGGCAATCAGCCCCAGGCCATAGTTGTACATCGCGTCGATCATGCGACCACTCCCTGTTTCGGCTGCGCAGCCGCACCTGCACGACCATCAGCAGTCAATTGCAAGGAAGTTGCGCGCCGCACAATGCTGTCCAGTTGGTAGATACCTGCCACGCAAGGTTCTGCTGCCGCCCCATCGGCGCCGTTCGAAACGGCAACACTGGCGTTGCTCAGGCGGTCAGCCGGGGCGTGCGTCGGGATGCCACCATTGCTGGCATGCATATGCGCCAGCACTTCCTGCGCCGATTCGAACCCGATGCCGGGCAATTCAAACATGCTGGCCAATGTGCGCAGTACCTTCCAACCGGGGCGTGCATCACCAAGCGGCTTCACCACGGCATGGAAAGACTGCAAACGACCTTCCGCATTGACAAAGGTTCCAGGCGTTTCCGTGAAGGGTGCGATGGGCAGCAGCACGTCGCTGCATTCCAGATTGGCCTTGAACGGGCTCAGGGTCACCACCATGTCACATTGCGCCAAAGCCTTGACAGCGGCAGCACCGGCGGCGGAGTCGAACTCCGGCTCGGTATTGAGCAGGAAAGCCGCTTTCAGGCCGCCTTCGAGCATTTGCTTGGCATTCAGCCCACCCTCGTCCGGCATGGCGTTTGCCAGTTGCGCGCCCACCGTATTGGCAGCCTCGGACAGGTAGCCAACGCTAGCGCCGGTCTGCTCGCCAATCCAATTAGCCAGAGACAGCAGTTGAGATGCGTGCGCATGGTGCGCGGCGCCATTGCCCAGCAATACGGCCTTGCGCTCACCGCCCAACAAGGACTTGGCAATGCCGACTGCAACTTCGGTGGCCTGTCCGCTCCCGGGTGCTGCAATGTTCTTCTCGGCTGCAATCGCTGCGGCGATGTTGGCCAACGCCTGCACCCACTCCGCGGCGGGGACATTCGTGGCGGTACGCACGGACATGGCCCAGGCATCGGCATGTCCACCCACCGCGTGAACTTCGCACCCCACACGCGCCGCCTGGCGAACGCGCTGCGCAAACAGAGGATGATCCTTACGCAGGTTGGAGCCCACCACCAGCACGCGCTGTAGTGTGGACAAAGCAGCAATGGGCATGCCCAACCAGCGAGCACCACTGGTCTTGGCTTCGAACTCGCTGTTGCGCAACCGGTAGTCAATATTGGCACTACCCAGGCCGCGCACCAGCGCACCAGCCAAATACAACTCTTCCAACGTGCTGTGGGGGCTGGTCAATGCGCCAATGGCTTGCGCGCCATGGTTTTTCTTGACGCTTTGCAGGCCATGGGCCACGTATTCCAAAGCGGTCTTCCAATCCACGCTGGTCCAGATGCCACCCTGTTTGAGCATGGGGGTGGTCAGCCGCTCGTCGCTGTTGAGGGCTTCGTAGGAAAAACGGTCCCGGTCCGCGATCCAGCATTCGTTGACCGCATCGTTCTCCAGCGGAACCACGCGCATTACCTTGTTATTTTTGACCTGAACGATCAAGTTGGCACCGGTGGAGTCGTGTGGACTCACGGACTTGCGACGCGACAACTCCCAGGTGCGGGCGCTGTAGCGGAACGGTTTGCTGGTCAACGCCCCCACTGGGCAGATATCGATCATGTTGCCGGACAACTCGGAGTCCACCGATTGGCCCACAAAGGTTTCGATCTCGGCATGCTCGCCACGATGGGACATGCCCAGTTCCATGACGCCGGCAATCTCCTGGCCAAAGCGCACGCAGCGGGTGCAATGGATGCAACGGCTCATCTCCTCCATGGAGATGAGAGGACCAACGTCCTTGTGGAACACGACGCGCTTCTCTTCCTCGTAACGCGAAGATGTGCCACCGTAACCAACGGCCAAATCTTGCAACTGGCACTCGCCGCCCTGGTCGCAAATGGGGCAATCCAGCGGATGGTTGATCAACAAGAACTCCATCACGGACTTCTGCGCCTTGACCGCCTTCTCACTCTTGGTGCGCACCACCATGCCCTGTGTAACTGGCGTTGCACAGGCGGGCATGGGCTTGGGCATCTTCTCCACGTCCACCAAGCACATGCGGCAACTGGCCGCGATGCTCAGCTTCTTGTGGTAGCAGAAGTGGGGAATATAGGTCCCTGCTTTCTCGGCCGCATGCATGATCATGCTGCCTTCAACAATGTCGACCTTCTTGCCGTCGAGTTCGATTTCAATCATCTTGGAGCTCACTCAAACGTAGGCTGGGACCATGCAGGTCTTGTGCTCGACGTGGTACTCAAATTCGGGGCGGAAATGCTTGATCATGGCGCGCACCGGCATGGCTGCGGCATCACCCAGCGCGCAAATCGTGCGACCCATGATGTCGTTGGCCACACTATCCAGCAGGTCCATGTCGGCCGCTCGCCCATGCCCGGTTTCAATGCGGTCCACAACGCGCGACAACCAGCCCGTACCTTCGCGGCAGGGGGTACACTGACCGCAGGACTCGTGCATGTAGAAATAACTCAGGCGTTGCAGGCTCTTGACCATGCACCGGCTGTCGTCCAGAACGATCACCGCGCCCGACCCCAGCATGGAACCAGCCTTGGCGATGGAGTCATAGTCCATGGTGCAATCCATCATGATGGACGCGGGCAGAACCGGAGAAGAAGATCCACCGGGAATCACCGCCTTGAGCTTGCGCCCCGACCGCACGCCACCGGCCAATTCCAGCAATTGCGCAAAGGACGTGCCCATCGGCACCTCAAAGTTGCCCGGCATTTCCACATCACCGCTGACCGAGAAGATCTTGGTGCCGCCGTTATTGGGCTTGCCACACTCCAGGTAGGCCTGACCGCCGTTGCGGATGATCCAGGGCACGGCCGCAAAGGTTTCCGTGTTGTTGATGGTGGTGGGCTTGCCATACAGGCCGAAGCTGGCAGGGAACGGCGGCTTGAAACGCGGCTGACCCTTCTTGCCTTCCAGCGACTCCAGCAACGCGGTTTCCTCGCCACAGATGTAGGCACCAAAACCATGGGCGGCATGCAGTTGGAAGCTGAAGTTGCTACCCAGGATGTTGTTGCCCAGCAGCCCAGCCGCACGCGCCTCTTCCAGTGCCTCTTCAAAACGCTGGTAGGTCGAGAAAATTTCACCGTGGATGTAGTTGTAACCCACGGAAATCCCCATGGCGTAGGCAGCGATGGCCATGCCTTCGATCACGATATGGGGATTGAACTCCATGATGTCCCGGTCCTTGCAGGTCCCGGGTTCGCCCTCGTCAGAGTTGCAAACCAGGTACTTCTGGCCCGGAAATTGACGCGGCATGAAGCTCCATTTCAGGCCGGTCGGAAAGCCTGCGCCACCGCGTCCGCGCAGCGAGGACTCCTTGACGGTGGCAATGACCTGATCCTGTGTCATCGCCTCGCCACCACCAATGCCCAACACCTTGCGCAAGGCCTGGTAGCCGCCGCGCGCCTCATAGTCTTTCAGATGCCAGTTGGAACCATCCAGTCCGGCATAGATTTGGGGATTGATGTGGCGACCATGGAAACAGGTCTGTACGCCGGTAGAACGAAATTGAGACAGAATTTGCTGCGCCGTCATCATTTGTCTCCCGCCGCACGCAGGCCATCAACCAACTGATCCAGCTTCTCGGGTGTCATGAAGCTGCACATGGACCGGTCGTTGACCAGCATCACGGGGGAATCGGCACAAGCGCCCAGGCACTCGCTTTGTTGCAAAGTGAACATGCCGTCGGGCGTGGTTTCACCCATGGCGATGCCCAGCTTCTTTTCCAAGTATTGCAGCGTGCTCACGCCCTCACGCAACTGGCAAGGCAGATTGGTGCAGACGTTGAGCTTGTACTTGCCAACGGGATGTTGGTTGTACATGTTGTAGAAGGTGGTTACCTCATGGACGGCCATCGGTGCCATGCCCAAGTAGTCGGCAACCTGCTTCTCGCTGTCAGGACTCACGTAGCCCAACTCCTGCTGGACGATGGACAGACAGGCCATGACGGCAGACTGCTTCTGGTCGGCGGGGTACTTCGCCACTTCCTTGGCGAAGCGCGCCTTGGTTGATTCAGAGATCATCGATCAATCTCTCCAAAAACGATATCCAGGGTACCGATGATGGACACCACATCGGCAATCATGTGGCCCTTGGCCAACTCATTTAAACCCGCCAGGTGCGGGAAACCAGGGGCGCGGATCTTCATGCGATAGGGTTTGTTGGCACCGTCGCTGATCAGATAAATGCCGAACTCCCCCTTGGGATGTTCGACCGCCGCATATGCCTCGCCCGGGGGCACGTGAAAACCTTCCGTAAAGAGCTTGAAATGGTGGATCAACTCCTCCATGTTGGTCTTCATGGACTCACGCGAAGGCGGTGCCACCTTGTGGTTGTCCGTAATGACCGGACCCGGATTGGCACGCAACCATTGAACGCACTGCTTGATGATTTCGTTGGACTGCTTCATCTCCTCCATGCGGACGAGGTAGCGGTCATACACGTCACCCGTGGTGCCGACGGGGATGTCGAAGTTCAGCCGGTCGTAGACGTCGTAGGGACTCTGCTTGCGAACATCCCAGGCCACGCCTGTAGCGCGCAGCATCGCACCGGTAAAGCCCAGGTTCATGGCACGCTCGGGCGTCACTGGGCTGATGCCAACACAGCGCTGCTTCCAGATGCGGTTTTCCGTCAGCAGCGTGTGGTATTCCTCGAGGCACTTGGGGAAGCGCTGGGTGAAATCGTCGATGAAATCCAGCAGCGAGCCTTGGCGGTTGCGGTTGAGCTCTTCCAGGGCCTTGGCGCTACGCACCTTGCTCGGTTTGTGCTGATTCATGACCTCCGGCAGGTCGCGGTAGACACCACCGGGACGGAAGTAGGCAGCGTGCATGCGCGCGCCACTGACCGCCTCGTACATGTCGAACAGGTCTTCCCGCTCGCGGAAGCAATAGATCAGAATGGTCGAACTGCCACAGTCATTGCCGTGGGAGCCCAAGTACATCAGGTGATTGAGCAAGCGGGTGATTTCGGCATACATCACGCGGATGTACTGCGCACGAATCGGCACCTCGATGCCCAGCATGCGCTCAATAGCCAAGCAGTAGGCATGTTCGCTGCACATCATGGACACATAGTCCAGGCGGTCCATGTAGGGCAGGTTTTGGATGAAGGTCTTGCTCTCGGCCAGCTTTTCGGTGGCACGGTGCAGGTTGCCGATATGTGGGTCGGCGCGTTGGATGACCTCGCCATCCAATTCCAGCACCAAGCGCAAAACACCATGCGCAGCGGGGTGCTGCGGACCAAAGTTGAGGGTGTAGTTCTTAATTTCAGCCATGAGTCGAACCGCTTATTGCAAGCCCCCATAGTTGTCTTCACGAACGATGCGCGGCGTGATCTCGCGGGTTTCGATGGTGACCGGCTGGTACACGACCCGGCCCTGCTCGGCGTCGTAGCGCATTTCCACGTGACCGGAGGTGGGGAAGTCCTTGCGAAACGGATGCCCGATGAAACCGTAGTCCGTGAGGATGCGGCGCAGATCGTCATGCCCATCGAACATGATGCCGAACAGATCGAAGGCCTCGCGCTCGTACCAGTTGGCCGAGGCCCAAACGTCCACCAGCGACGAAAGAATGGGCGCCGCATCGTCGCGTGCGAACACCTTGAGACGCAAACGTTGATTCAGGCTCACAGACAGCAATTGGCTGACCACGCAAAACCGCAAGCCATCCGGCGTGCCGGCGGGGTATTCGGAATAGTCCACGCCACACAGGTCAATCAGTTGCTCGAACTTGCAACCCGGCGCGTCACGCAACATCTGGGCTGCTGCGTGGTAGTTGTCAGCAGACACCTGCACCTCGACCTCGCCCAAACTGATGCTGGACCGCAGAACCTTGTCACCCAAGGCCGCAAGAACGGCCGCCTGAGTCGCCTCAGGTGTAACAGAATAAGTAGTCATAAACCCTCTTCAGACCCGCGCAATGGTTTCGGTACGGCGTATCTTGAGCTGCAGCTGCATGATCCCGTAGATCAGCGCCTCAGCCGTGGGAGGGCAACCGGGTACATATACATCCACCGGGACGATGCGGTCGCAACCACGCACGACCGAGTAGCTGTAGTGGTAGTAGCCGCCGCCGTTGGCACACGAGCCCATGCTGATCACGCGGCGCGGCTCGGACATCTGGTCATAGACCTTGCGAAACGCCGGCGCCATCTTGTTGGTCAGCGTGCCGGCCACGATCATCAAGTCCGACTGGCGCGGGCTGGCACGGAACACCTCGGCACCGAAACGCGCGATGTCATAGCGCGCGGTGGCCGCATGCATCATCTCGACGGCACAGCAGGCCAGACCAAACGTCATGGGCCACACGGACCCGGTACGGGCCCAGTTCATCACCGCGTCATAGCTGGTGGTGACAAAGCCCTCTTTCAGAACACCTTCAATCATTGCATCACTCCCAGTCCAGGGCGCCTTTTTTCCACATGTACACGAAGCCGATGGTCAGCACACCGACGAATTCCACACCGATGAGGAATCCAAGCATGCCCAGCTCCTTGAGAGCCACCGCCCAGGGAAACAGGAAGGCTGTTTCCAGATCGAACAGGATGAACAAGATCGCCACCAGGTAGTAGCGAACGTCAAACTTCATCCGGGCGTCTTCAAACGCCTCGAAACCGCATTCGTAAGGGGAGTTTTTGGCTTTATCGGGCCGGTTGGGCCCCAGGATGTAGCCGATGACCTGTGGCGCGACACCGATCGCGATGCCTACCAAGATGAACAAGAGGGCGGGCAGATATTGATCGAGGTTCATCTTGCAATTCTTATCACCAATGCTGGCCTGCCCACAGAAAGAAGTGCAAGCCAAATACCATTTGGTGCCGTCGGCGAGACTCGAACTCGCACAGCTCTCGCCACTACCCCCTCAAGATAGCGTGTCTACCAATTTCACCACGACGGCGGCTTTTGTCAGTCTGGATTGCGTGAGGCACCCGAAGGTTTATTGCTTTCCAGCTAAGCTTAGAGTTTACCCTGAATTTGCCCCTGTTTCCCTAGGGAGATGGCACAAAGTAGCAATCACTTGGCAGGAATTTGACCCACGCCCGACGCAGCGGCGGCCGGCACAGAGGCTGCCTCGACCGCGGCCGGAACCACAGGCGCGGCGCTCTCCAGCACACTGCCCGAACTCGCCGGACGCAGGTTACCGAAGTAGGCCAAGGCCAGGGTGCAGACAAAGAACACGGTGGCCAGCACTGCGGTGGTGCGGGACAAGAAGTTGGCACTACCGCTGGCACCGAACAGGCTGCCGGAACCACCACTACCAAAAGCCGCGCCCATATCGGCGCCCTTGCCATGCTGCACCAGGATCAGGCCAATCATGGCCAGGGCGGACAGCATCTGCACGGTCAAAATAATCGTCAACACAATATTCATTCTCAACTCCTAAAACGGGAAACGCTGGCAATCCTCAGTGGGCGGCAGCAATAATGGATAAAAAGTCAGGTGCCTTGAGTGACGCGCCCCCCACCAGGCCGCCGTCGATGTCGGGCTGCGACAGCAGTTGGGCCGCGTTGGCCGCGTTCATGCTGCCGCCGTACAAAATGTGCACACGGTCGGAATGCTCGGTGGCCGCACGCAGCTGAGCCCGCAACACGGCGTGCACCTGTTGCGCCTCTTCCGGCGTGGCGGTCTTGCCCGTGCCAATAGCCCACACCGGCTCATAGGCCACGACGATCTCGCTGATGCAGTGACCATTGGTATGAATCACGGCGGCCAGTTGGCGCTTGACCACTTCCTCGGTACGGCCGGCCTCGCGCTCGGCAAGGGTTTCGCCCACGCAGACGACGGGCGTAATGCCGGCAGCCAGAGCGCGCTGCGCCTTGATGGCCACCACCGCGTCGGTTTCGCCGTGGTACTGGCGACGCTCGGAGTGACCGACCAGGCAATAGCGCGTGCCAAAGTCCTTGAGCATGGCGGCCGACACCTCACCGGTGAAGGCTCCCGATTCGTGCTGCGACACATCCTGGGCACCCAGGGCGATGTTGGACCCGGCCACCAGGGCCTGCACCTGCGCCAGGTAGGGCGCGGGCACGCACACCGCCACCAGACAGTCGGCCTGGGCGGAACCCGCCGCCAGCGCCTTGACCAAGGCCTCATTGGCAGTGGTCGAGCCGTTCATCTTCCAGTTACCTGCGATCAACTGCTTTTTCATGCTTGTACTTCCCAAGTCAAAACAATCTTGCCCACGTGGCTGTTGGACTCCATCAGTGCATGGGCCTGGCTGGCGTCCGCAGCCGCGAAAGTGCTGTGCACCACCGGCTTGATGCGCCCGGCCTCCAGCAGGGGCCAGACCCGCTCACGGCAGGCCTGGGCAATACCGGCCTTGAACGCCACCGGACGGGCCCGCAGCGTGGAGCCGGTCACAGTGAGGCGCTTGCGCATGAGCACAGCCGCATTGAACTCGGCCTGCACACCGCCCTGCACCGCGATGATGACCAAGCGGCCGTCCTCGGCCAGGCATTGCACTTCACGGGCCACATAGTCGCCCGCCACCATGTCCAGAATCACATCCACGCCACGGCCATCGGTCAGGCGCAGCACTTCCGCCTGGAAGTCCTGCGTCTTGTAGTTGATGGCGTGATCAGCCCCCAGGTCGACGCAGGCCACGCACTTGGCGTCGGTCCCGGCCGTGGCGATGACGCGCGCGCCCAAGGCCTTGGCCAGCTGAATAGCCGTCACGCCAATGCCGCTGCTACCGCCCTGCACCAGCAGAGTTTCACCGGCCTGCAGGCCGCCCCGGTCAAAGACATTGCTCCAGACGGTGAAGAAGGTCTCCGGCAGGGAGGCCGCCTCCACGTCACTCATGCCTTGCGGCACGGGCAGGCACTGCCCCACGGGCGCCACGCAGTACTGCGCATAGCCACCGCCAGCAACCAGGGCGCACACGCGGTCGCCCACGCGCAGGCCAGCCGCCGCCAGGGCCTGGGCATCACCGCTCTCGATGGTGCCGGCCACTTCCAGGCCTGGAATGTCCGAGGTACCGGGCGGTGGCGGGTATTTGCCGGCGCGCTGCAGCACGTCCGGGCGGTTGATGCCGCTAGCCGCCACGCGGATCAGCAACTCACCCGCACCGGGCACCGGCACCGACCGCTCTGCCAAACGCAGAACGTCGGGGCCGCCAAAGGATGCAATTTCAATAACCTTCATAGCCTTTTCACCCGGCAGCCCTCGCAGAACCTGCGTGAGGCGCTACCGAATTCATAGCACGCTGGATCAGCCCTGTTGCTCGCCGTTCTGCGCCGGACGGTCCATCAAGGCCTTCATGGACAGCTTGATGCGGCCCTTTTCGTCGGTTTCCAGGACCTTGACCTTGACGATCTGGCCTTCGGACAGGTAGTCCGTGACCTTCTCGACGCGCTCGTGGGCGATCTGGCTGATGTGCAGCAGACCGTCCTTGCCGGGCAGCAGGTTGACCAGCGCGCCGAAGTCCAGGATCTTGGTGATCGGGCCTTCGTAGACCTTGCCGATTTCGACTTCGGCGGTGATCTGCTCGATGCGCTTCTTGGCTTCTTCGGCCTTGGCCGGATCGCTGGAAGCGATGGTGATGGTGCCGTCTTCCTCGATGTTGATCTGCGTGCCGGTTTCTTCGGTCAGCGCGCGGATCACGGCGCCGCCCTTGCCGATCACGTCGCGGATCTTCTCGGGGTTGATCTTCATCGTGAACAGGCGCGGCGCGAAGTTGGAGACTTCGGTCTTGGCCTCGGCCATGGCCTCCTGCATCTTGCCCAGGATGTGCATGCGCGCTTCCTTGGCCTGGGCCAATGCCACTTGCATGATTTCCTTGGTGATGCCCTGGATCTTGATGTCCATCTGCAAGGCGGTGATGCCGTTGGTGGTACCGGCGACCTTGAAGTCCATGTCACCCAGGTGGTCTTCGTCACCCAGGATGTCGGTCAGCACGGCAAAGCGGTTGTCTTCCTTGATCAGGCCCATGGCGATGCCGGCCACGTGCGCCTTCATGGGCACGCCAGCGTCCATCAGCGACAGGCAGCCGCCGCAGACGGAAGCCATGGAGGACGAGCCGTTGGACTCGGTGATCTCGGACACCACGCGGATGCTGTAGGGGAACTCTTCCTTCGTGGGCAGGCAGGCCACCAGGGCGCGCTTGGCCAGACGGCCATGGCCGATTTCGCGGCGCTTGGGCGTGCCCACGCGACCGGTTTCGCCGGTGGCGAAGGGAGGCATGTTGTAGTGCAGCATGAAGCGGTCTTCGAACTCGCCAGCCAGCGCGTCGATGCGCTGCGCGTCACGCTCGGTACCCAGCGTGGTGATGACCAAAGCCTGGGTTTCGCCGCGGGTGAACAAGGCGGAACCGTGGGTACGGGGCAGCACGCTGTTGCGGATTTCGATGGGACGCACGGTGCGGGTGTCGCGACCGTCGATACGGGGCTCACCGGCCAGAATCTGGCCGCGCACGATCTTGGCTTCGATCTCGAACAGCAGGCCTTCCACGGCCACGCTGTCGAACTCCACGCCATCGGCCTTCAGGCCGGCCAGCACGTCGGCGTAGGCGGTGCGGCAGGCCTGGGTGCGGGCTTGCTTGTTGCGGATCTGGTAGGCGGCTTCGAGCTTGGCCTTGCCCAGGGCGTCGATCTTGGCGATCAGCGCCTCGTCCTTGGCGGCGGGCTTCCAGTCCCACACCGGCTTGCCGGCGTCGCGCACCAGTTCGTGGATGGCATTGATGGCGATGTTGCCCTGCTCGTGGCCATAGACCACGGCGCCGAGCATGATGTCTTCAGACAGCTGCTGGGCTTCGGACTCGACCATCAGCACGGCGGCTTCGGTACCGGCAACGACCAGGTCCATGATGGAATCCTTGCGCTGGGTCTGGCCGGGATTCAACACGTATTCGCCGTTGATGTAACCCACGCGGGCAGCACCGATGGGGCCGTTGAACGGGATGCCGGAGATGGACAGGGCCGCGCTGACGGCGATCATGGCGGCGATGTCGGCGTCCACCTCGGGGTTCAGCGACACGGTGTGCACGACGACGTGCACTTCGTTGAAGAAGCCTTCGGGGAACAGCGGGCGGATCGGACGGTCGATCAGGCGGCTGGTCAGCGTCTCGAACTCGCTGGGGCGGCCTTCACGCTTGAAGAAGCTGCCGGGGATCTTGCCGGCGGCGTAGGACTTTTCCAGGTAGTCCACGGTCAGGGGGAAGAAGTCCTGGCCGGGCTTGCCTTCGGTCTTGCCGACGACGGTGGCCAGCACCACGGTGCCGTCCATGTCCAACAGCACGGCGCCGGTGGACTGGCGAGCGACTTCGCCGGTTTCCATCGTGACCGTGTGCTGGCCCCATTGGAAGGTCTTGGTGACTTTGTTGAAAATGCTCATTGTTCTATCTCCTTTGTTTGCGGGAATCCGCTGGCAGGTAAAGGCCACCTGCCGGACCCGGAACCAACAATCCAGAACACGATGCCATTCCAGGGAAACTTGCAGAAATTTCCGTGGAATGACACAGCTTCGCTCTGTTTTTGCCGACTCCGAAGTAAAAAACGCCTGAGCTAGTGAACTAACTCAGGCGTCTGTCATGTGGTGCAAGACTTACTTGCGCAGGCCCAGCTTGTTGATCAGGGCAACGTAGCGGTCGTGGTCCACGCGGTTCAGGTAGGCCAACAGGCTCTTGCGGGTGTTGACCATGCGAACCAGACCGCGGCGGCCGTGGTGGTCCTTGGCGTGGGTCTTGAAGTGGGGCATGAGTTCGTTGATACGGGCGGTCAGCAGAGCGACTTGCACTTCGGGGCTGCCGGTATCGTTGGGGCTGCGGGCGTTGTCCTTGACAACAGCGGCTTTGACGCTGGATGCGATCATGGTGTTTTCCTGTGTATCGGGGTGCTTTGCACCCTGGTTTTCGAACTTGCGCCAGGTGCTGGAACTGCTCCTGGCGTGCGCCTTGCCCTATGCAAAGCCTGTCAATTATAACCTGAACGGGCCAGCCTGTCGAATCCGACCAGCCCGCCCAGGCGTTTCGCTCAGGGACGCTGCATCTTGCAGGTGGTTGGCATCTCGGCCGCTTCGGGGGTGATGGCCTTCACCACGCGAAAGCCGTAGCCCGATCCTTCCACGTCGAACTTCACACCCGGCGTGCCCTGGCGGTCCATCACGCCCACCACCAGCGGCTGCTGGAACTGGTGGTCGGCCGCTCGCATGGCGCCGGACTGGCCACCCATGCTCACGCGGACCTTCTCCATCTGGGCCGCAATGGCGCCCACCTCGGGCACACCCGCAGCGGCGGTCTTGCCGGCGGCTTCCATGGATTGGGCCAGCGCCTCGATCAGCAACTGCATGCGCATGTGCACATAATCGTCCTCGGACTTGGGATAGCGCACCCGGAAGGATCGGTAGAAAGTCTCGGCTGGCGCACCCTGTACGTTGGGCAGCCAGTCCGCCACGGCCACCACCTTGCCGATGCCGGCCTCACCGATGGCCGCCGGCGCGCCCATGGCGTTGCCGTAGAAGGTGTAGAACTTGCCCTCGAAACCGACCTCGCGCGCCGCCTTGATCAAGAGACTCAGGTCATTGCCCCAATTGCCGGTGATCACTGCCTGCGCGCCACTGGCCTTGATCTTGGTGGCGTAGGGCAGGAAGTCCTTGACCCGCGCCATGGGATGCAACTCCTCACCTACCACGCGCACATCGGGGCGCTGCGCAGCCAGTTGGCGCTTGGCCTCGCGCAGCACGGCCTGGCCAAAGCTGTAGTCCTGGCCGATCAGGTACACGTCTTTCAGTGCCTTGTCGTCGCGCATCACATCCATCAGCGCGGCCATGCGCATGTCGGCATGGGCATCGAAGCGGAAGTGCCAGTAGCTGCACTTTTCGTTGGTCAGAATCGGATCCACCGCCGAGTAGTTCAGGAACAGCACGCGCTTGCTTGGTTCGCGCTCATTGTGCTTATTGATCGCGTCAATCAGGGCCGCCGCATTGGCGGATGAATTGCCCTGCAGCACGATGCGTGCGCCGGCGTCGATGGCCGAACGCAACGCCGACAACGCTTCCTCGTTCTGGCCCTTGCTGTCAAAGCGCTCCAGGCTCAACGGCACACCACCGCTGGGCAGCTTGACGCCACCGCGCGCATTGACACGCTCCACCGCCCAATTGAGGTTGCGAAACACGGCCTCGCCGGCATTGGCATTGGGGCCGCTCAGGCCCTCGATCATTGCCAGCTTCACGGGTGGCAGGGCATTCTGCGCCAGGACGGTGGTTGTGCAAAAAGGCAGCGCAGATAGCGACGCCACAGCGGTTTTCAAGATCCAACGCGAAAGAATAAACATGTGATTATTTTCTTGAAATCGTTCGAGGAAACCACAGCTTGGGAGCATGCGGTGCTCACGGTGAGCGTCGCGCAGTGTACTAGGAGTACCCACCATGTTTTTTGCCACCACCGCCCAGCCCCAATTGCGCCGCCACGCCTATGCCAACACCGGCCGCGCGCTGGAGCGCTTCATGGACGAAGCCCTGCGCAGCACGGCAGCCAAGTCGTGCGCCGCCGCATACACCCAGGATGACACGTCCTACACCCTGAGCCTGGACGTGCCCGGCGTGACCAAGGAGCAGTTGTCCATCGCCATCGAGGCGGCCACGGTGCGCATCGGCAGCAAGGAAGGCGCATCGCGCCGCTACAACGCCGCGTATGAGTTCCCGTTGGAAATCGACACCGCCCAGAGCGAAGCCAAGTTGGAGAACGGCGTGCTCACCCTCAAGCTGGTGAAGAAGCTGCCCGTCAGCAACGCCACCGAGCTCGTCGTTCACTGAAACAACTTGCTCTACAGAGTATCCAGCGGCCAGCGCGGCTTGACGTCAAAGGCGTAGGTCGTGCTGGGCAGCTGCAAGCCACTTTGCAAACGCATGGCCGCGGCCATGGCAATCATGGCACCGTTGTCGGTGCACAGGTGCAGTTCCGGGTAATGGACGCGCACCTTGCGTTTGGCACAGGCGGCGTTGAGCTGGGCACGCAGGTCGCGGTTGGCGCCCACGCCGCCGGCCACCACCAGGCGCTGTAGCCCCGTCTGCTTGAGCGCGGTCAGCGACTTCTTGACCAGCACCTCCACAATCGCCGCCTGGGTGGACGCTGCCAAGTCGACACGCTGCTGCAAGGGCAGCGCCTCAAACCCAGCCACCGCGCCCTCGCCCAACTGCGCAGCCACCATGCGCTGCGACTGCACCAGCACCGCCGTTTTCAACCCAGCAAATGAAAAATCCAGATTGCCGCTGTTGAGCAGCGGACGCGGCAGCTTATAGGCCGTCGGATCACCCTGCTCGGCCATCCGTGCCAGGGCCGGCCCGCCCGGATAGCCCAAGCCCATGAGCTTGGCCGACTTGTCAAAGGCCTCGCCGGCGGCATCGTCAATGGTTTCGCCCAGCAACTCGTAGCGCCCCACCCCATCCACGCGCATCAGCTGCGTGTGCCCTCCCGACACCAGCAGGGCCACAAAGGGAAACTGCGGCGGATCGGCACTCAGAAAGGGTGACAGCAAATGCCCTTCCAGATGGTGGACGCCCAGCACGGGCTTGCCCAATGCAGCGCCCAGCGCGCAAGCCACACCGGCCCCTACCAACAGCGCACCAGCCAGACCAGGGCCACGCGTGTAGGCCACCACATCGACTTCGGACAGGGCGCGCCCGCTGGACTGCAACACCTCTTGCGTGAGCGGCAGTACCCGGCGGATATGGTCGCGGCTGGCCAGTTCCGGCACCACGCCACCATAGTCCTGGTGCATGGCAATCTGGCTGTAGAGCGCGTGCCCCAGCAGCGTGGGCAGGGACGCGCCCTGCGCCTGCACCATCGCCACACCTGTTTCGTCGCATGACGACTCAATCCCCAGAACCAGCATGTTTTCCCTCATGAGACCGCGAGTGTAGAGTAAGCCTCCTTATGCAACACCCCCCACTCGACGACGGCGCCATTGCCAGCCTGGAACGCGCCACCCTGGACGCCGTGGCGCCGCCTGCGGTGCACGACGCCCTGGACGGCTGGCTAGTGCCTTTTGACACCTCCACCATCGGCCGCGCCACCAGCGCCGTGCCCACGCGCCACCACGATCTGCCGGACGACTCCGTGGGAACCATAGCTGCACTGTTCACCGCGCGTGGATTGCACGGTGCCTACCGCGTAGCGGATGTGGCTGGCCTGGCGCCGCTGCAAGAGGCCTTGCGCCGCCACGGCTACGCACCCAAACAGCCAACCTTGGTGCAGGTGGGCACGGTGGCAGCCATGGGCGCACTGTGCCCTGGAATGCCGCTGGGTCAGCTGTCCCTGCAACCGGTGCCGGCCTGGAGTTCCGTCTACCTGGCCGAAGGCTTCGACCCCGTGGACGGCGCCCACCGCGTGCAGGCGCTCAGCCGCAGCCCGCACGTGGTCTACGCCTGGGTGGCAGGTGAAGAGGGGCAGTCCATCGCCGCCGGTACCGCTGCATTCAGCCAGGGCTGGGCCAGCATCCACGGCATGCGCACCCTGCCCGCGCACCGTGGCAAAGGCCTGGCGGGACGGATTCTGGCCACGCTGGCCGATGCCGCCCGTGCGCGCGGACTGGAACGGGTATTCCTGCAGGTGGAAGAAGGCAATACGGCCGCACTGGCTCTGTACCGGCGCGCGGGATTTACCACCGCCTGGCGTTACCACTACTGGCGCAAATAGATAATCGTGGCGCGCTTCTTGCATGGTCGTGCACCATGTTGGAAGCCCTGCGCATCGTCGTTGTCGCCCCGGATCTGGCTGTAAGCGACCAGACCGACACGCACGCCTTGCAGATGGCGGAGCGCTCGCGCAGCCTGCGCATCGGCTTGCTCGAGAACGGCTTCAACCTGGTCGCTAGCTTGCCGGCCGACGTCTTTCTGCAGGACCGGCTGGCCCAACTGCAGGCCGACCTGATCATCCTAGACGCCGAGAGCGAAGCCCGCGACACGCTGGAACACGTGGTGATGGCCACGCGCGATGCGCGCCGCCCCATCGTAATGTTCACCAACGACAACGACCCGGCCAACGCCCGCGCGGCGGTGGCGGCAGGCGTGTCGGCCTACGTGGTGGCAGGGCTGTCGCCAGAGCGCATCCGGCCCATTCTGGATGTGGCCATGGCTCGCTTCGAGCAGGACCAAGCCCTGCGCGCTGAATTGGCCGACGCCAAGAACGAGCTGCAAGGCCTGAGCACGGAATTGAAAAACCGCCGCACCATCGACCGCGCCAAGGGCCTCCTGATGCAACGCCAAGGCCTATCAGAACAGGCCGCCTACGACCGCCTGCGCAAGGCGGCCATGGACAAGGGCCTCAAAGTCGTGGAGGTCGCCCAGCGGATGCTGGACGTGGCGGATTTGATGGGGTGAATGACTGTTTTAGCAACCTGACGTCGTTGCCGCCGGTAGCGAGGGGCCTGATGTCAAGCTGGTGGGCTCGGTATAGGTCACGGAGCAAGTGGCAGCGTCCGTCGCCCCTTTGGGAGAAACCGTCAGTGTTCCTGTGCCCGTGGTAATGTCGTAGTCAGTCGACGGGGTGGCAGTCGGAGTCGGCTTGAGCCCGGCAGCGGCAGCCAATCCCAGGTCTGCCAAGGGATAGCCTGAGGCCGGCGATGTCTGAAATGTCACAGTTGCGCCTTCCACCGTAATCGTGGTGGCGGGGGTAACCAAATACTTGGCATGTGCCATGGCCAAGGTTGAGTTCAACGACCCACGTGCCGCATTCAAACTCGCAATCCGCGCATCCTTCTGCAAATCAAAATACTTCGGCAACGCAATCGCAGCCAAGATACCCAGGATCACGATCACCATCACCAGTTCGATGAGGGTAAAACCTTGCTGCTGACGGCCGACGACGCTTCGTTGTTGCATTTGAATCCCCGCAAAAAAATTCATTGTAGCCCTGGGGAATCGGGGCCAAGCCCTGGGAAAACGCGGGTCAGCAGCGCAGATTCATGGCCATGGCCAGGCCAAACACGCTGTTGACGCTCAGGCGCGGCGCAGTCACGGCGCTACGGCCCTGGTTGGCGATGCAATCGCGCCCGTATTGCGTGATGACGTAGTGCGTGCACAGCACGTGGCGCCCGGGCATGGGCGTGGCGTGGACGCGCGAGCCGATGACGGCGCCCAGGGCCTCTAGACGAGCCAGGCGGTTGCGGGTGGAGATTTCGGGGGCCGCCACCTCGTGCGCCACGTCACGGATGGCGCGTGGCAGGCTTTGCGATGCCAGGTAGCGCAAGATGTCCAGCGACTCCGGCCACTGCTCCGCGGGCACTTTGCGGTTGGTGCGCGTCTTGGTGGTTTCAATTGCGGTGTCCATGTCTCTTTTTTCGACACCGCCGTTCATTTCTTAAGACACACCATGCATTTGGTGCACTGCACAAGAATGGTGCCGCCAACGCACGCAAAAGCTGGCACGCTCATTGCATGTGTGCTTGCGAGACCAACGATGGTCACCGACTTGCACCACCCAACGGCGGGTGAAGCGAGTCACCCGGACAAAGGCGTCCCCACCTGCGCGCGGCCTACTGCCAAGCGCACGGTGAGGACGCCTTTTTTGTTTGCCCAACCACCGTGAAGGACACCAGGACCATGATCAATACCTTGAACCACAAGCTCAGCCGCCGCGCGGTGCTGCAATCGGCCGCCGTGGGTGCCGTCGGCATCACCCCCGCCCTGCGCGCCGCTGTCTACGCCGCCGGCTCCGACGCACCGGAGAAGACCGAGGTGAAGATCGGCTTCATTCCGCTGACCGACTGCGCCAGCGTCGTCATGGCGTCCGTCTTGGGCCTGGACAAGAAATACGGCGTGAAGATCGTGCCCAGCAAGGAAGCCTCCTGGGCCGGCGTGCGCGACAAGCTGGTCAATGGCGAGCTGGACTTTGCGCACTCGCTGTACGGCCTGATCTACGGCGTGCACCTGGGGCTGGGCGGCCCCAAGAAGGACATGGCCGTGATGATGACGCTCAACCACAACGGCCAGGCCATCACCCTATCGAAGAAGCTGGCCGAAAAGGGCGCGGTGGACGGCGCCGGACTGGCCAAGCTGATGGCCGGCGAGAAGCGCGAATACACCTTCGCCCAGACCTTCCCCACCGGCACGCACGCCATGTGGCTGTACTACTGGCTGGCGGCCAATGGCATCGACCCGATGAAGGACGCCAAGGTCATCACCGTGCCGCCACCGCAGATGGTGGCGAACATGCGCGTGGGCAACATGGACGGTTACTGCGTGGGCGAGCCCTGGAACCACCGCGCCATCATCGACGGCATCGGCGTCACCGCCACCACCACGCAAGACATCTGGAAGGACCACCCCGAAAAGGTGCTGGGCACCACGGCCGAGTTCGTCAAGAAGTACCCCAACACGGCGCGCGCCGTGACGGCCGCGATCATCGAAGCCGGCCAGTGGATCGACGCCGGCCTTTCCAACAAGAACAAGATGGCCGAGACCATTGCCGACAAGAGCTACGTCAACACCGGCGTGGACGCCATCAACCAGCGCATCCTGGGCCGCTACCAGAACGGCCTGGGCAAGACCTGGGACGACGCCAACCACATGAAGTTCTACAACGAGGGCACGGTGAACTTCCCCTACCTGTCCGATGGCATGTGGTTCCTCACGCAGCACAAGCGCTGGGGCTTGCTGAAGGACCACCCGGACTACCTGGCGGTTGCCAAGCAGATCAACCAGATCGACCTGTACAAGCAGGCCGCGACCGCCGCCAAGGCGCCGATCCCGAAGGACGTGATGCGCACCTCCAAGCTCATGGACGGCGTGGTCTGGGACGGCAAGGACCCGAAGAAGTACGCCGACGGTTTCAAGATCAAGGCATGAAACCTTGCGGGACAGACCTTTAGCTCTGTCCTCAACTGATTAGAAAGGGAAACACCATGGTCAGTGCCGTATTCCACTCTCCGCTGTCGGCCGCCGCCGAGCAGCTTGCTACAAAAGCAGAAGCAACTCACGCATATTCCACGAGGGCTAGCGCCATGAAAGCATCAGAACCAACGCCTTCCGTTCGGGCTGAGCCTGTCGACGCCGCGGTAAGCCCTTCGACAAGCTCAGGGCGAACGGGTAGTTATGACCCGCGCGCCCTGCTGCTGGCCGTGCTGCCCCCAGTCATGGGCCTGGGCCTGTTGATCGGCATTTGGGCCATCGTCAGCATCAGCACCGCCAGCAGCATCCCCAGCCCGCTGGAGACCTGGAAGGAAGCCGTGGCGCTGTTCAGCGATCCGTTCTACCGCAAGGGCCCCAACGACCAGGGCGTGGGCTGGAACGTGCTGATGTCGCTCGAACGCGTGGCCGTGGGCTTTGGCCTGGCGGCGGCGGTCGGCATTCCGGCCGGCTTTGCCATCGGGCGCTTCGCCTTTCTGGGGCGCATGTTCAACCCGCTGATCAGCCTGTTGCGCCCGGTGTCGCCACTGGCCTGGCTGCCGATTGGCCTCTTGGTGTTCAAGGGCGCCAACCCGGCCGCGATCTGGACCATCTTCATCTGCTCGATCTGGCCCATGGTCATCAACACCGCGGTGGGCGTGCAGCGCGTGCCGCAGGACTACATGAACGTGGCCCGCGTGCTCAACCTCTCCGAGTGGAAGATCGTCACCAAGATCCTGTTCCCCGCCGTGCTGCCCTACATGCTGACCGGCGTGCGCCTGGCGGTGGGCACGGCCTGGCTGGTGATCGTGGCCGCCGAGATGCTGACCGGCGGCGTGGGCATTGGCTTTTGGGTGTGGGACGAGTGGAACAACCTCAACGTCAAGCACATCATCATCGCCATCTTCGTGATTGGCATCGTCGGGCTGATTTTGGAATACGCCCTGGTCAAGGTCGCAACCGCGTTTACGTTTGAAGAGGTGAAGTCATGAGCAGCCTGAAGTACATCGAGATCCAGAACGTCGCCCAGACCTTCAAGACCAAGAAGGGTCTGTTCCCCGCCCTGCGCGACATCAATCTGACGGTCGCCAAAGGCGAGTTCGTGGCCCTGATCGGGCACAGCGGCTGCGGCAAGTCCACACTCTTGAACCTGATCGCCGGCCTGACCACGCCCACCGAGGGCGCCCTGCTCTGCGCCAACCGCGAGATCGCCGGCCCCGGGCCCGAGCGTGCCGTGGTGTTCCAGAACCACTCGCTGTTGCCCTGGCTCACCTGCTTCGAGAACGTCTACCTGGGCGTGGAGCGCGTGTTCGGCGCCGCATCCAAGAGCACCGGCGCGCCCAGCGAGAACAAGGCCCAGCTAACCGAGCGCACAAACGCCGCGCTGGCCCTGGTGGGACTCACCGCCGCCGCGCAGAAACGCCCCGGCGAGATCAGCGGCGGCATGAAGCAGCGCGTTGGCATCGCCCGGGCGCTGGCCATGGAGCCCAAGGTGCTGCTGATGGACGAGCCCTTCGGCGCGCTGGACGCACTGACCCGCGCCAAGCTGCAAGACGAGCTGCTGGAGATCGTCGCCAAGACCCATGCCACAGTGGTCATGGTCACGCACGATGTCGACGAGGCCGTGCTGCTATCCGACAAGATCGTGATGATGACCAACGGCCCGGCCGCCACCATCGGCGAGGTGCTGGCCGTGGACCTGCCACGCCCGCGCAACCGCGTGGCCCTGGCCGACGACCCGGCCTACCTGGGCTACCGCAAGGCCGTCATCGACTTTCTCTACACCCGCCAGGCCCACGTCGAAAAGGCGGCCTGACGCACGGCGCCTGTGCACTGCACCAAAACAGGTGCCGCGCACCCCGCCAATCCTCTGAATCGGTGCAGAAAACCGTGCCCCAAGGTGGCACGGTTTTCGCACTGTTTGGGGGAGTTTGACTTCACCCTTCCCACAGGACACGCACCATGGCGGACTTCCGCACCTTCCTCAAAGCCGGTCACGCACCGACACTGTTCGCGGCCTTCTTCTACCTGACGTTCTCGTTCGTCATCTGGGTCATGAATGGCGCGATGGCGCCCTTCATCAGCGAACAATTTCAACTGAGCCCGGCGCAAAAGGGCCTGCTGCTGTCCATCCCCATCGTGGCCGGCGCCATCATGCGCTTCCCGCTGGGGCTGCTGGCCCAGTACGTGGGCCGCAAGACCGCGACGCTGGTGGAACTGAGCCTGATCTTCCTCACCATGGGCTTTGGCTACTTCTTTGTGCACAGTTATGACGACCTGCTGAAGATGGCCCTGCTGCTGGGCGTGGCCGGCGCCAGCTTCGGCGTGGCCATGTCGCTGGGCTCGGGCTGGTATCCGCCCAAGTACAAGGGCCTGGCCATGGGCCTGGTGGGCGCCGGCAATGCCGGTACCGCGCTGGCCGCGCTGCTGGCACCGCCCCTGGCCCAGGCCTATGGTTGGCAGACCGTGTACGGCTTTGCCGCCCTTGCCTCCCTGGTGCCCATGGCCGTCGTGGCGCTGCTGGCCAAGGAGCCGCCCGACCGCGACGAACACGCCAACATGCGCGACCACCTGGCCTGCCTGCTGGAGAAGGACGGCTGGGTTTTCAGCCTGATCTACGTGGTGACCTTCGGCGGCTTCATCGGCATCGTCACCTTCCTGCCCACCTACTACTACGACCAGTTCGGCGTGAGCAAGGTGCAGGCCGGGCAGCTCACGATGCTGGCGGCCCTGATGGGCGCCGCCGTGCGCGTGGCCGGCGGCTGGATTTCCGACCACTGGGGCGGCGTCAACACCCTGACCGTGGTGCTGGTCGTGGTGGCCGTGGCACTGGTCGGCGTGGGCCTGTCGTCCAGCTCCCTGGTGCTGACCACCCTGCTGCTCATCGTCTGCTTTGCCGCGCTGGGCGCGGGCAACGGCGCCCTGTTTCAACTGGTGCCACTGCGCTGGCCCACCTCCACAGCCGTGGCCGGTTCGATGATCGGCGAGATCGGCGCCCTGGGCGGCGGCATGGTGCCCGCGCTCATGGGTCAGGCCAAGCAGAACATGGGCAGCTTCCTGCCTGGCTTCGTGGTCCTGGCCGTGTTCTCGCTGCTGATGCTGGGCGTGATGCGCAAGATGCAGGTGCGCTGGACGCGGACGTGGGCGGAGAAAGGTGGGCGCGCACGCGCCACGCCGCACTAAAGCGCGTAGTCCCGCTCCACCTTGGCGATGCGGGTCTTGAAGGCGGCGTACCACTTCTGGTGGCCCAGGCGCTGGGCTTCCAGGTGCTCGGCGTTCGCCTTCCAGGCGCGGATGGACTCCAGATCGGTCCAGTAGGACACCGTGATGCCCACTCCATCACGTGCCGACTCCACGCCCAGGAAGCCTGGCTGCTGCGCGGCCAGCGCCACCATGCGCTCGGCCATGGCGCCATAGCCGTTGTCACCGTCGGTGCGCAGCGAGGTGAAGATGACGGCGTAGTACGGGGGGGCGGGGGTGTTGGCGATGGGTTTCATGGGGCTATTGTGGCAAAACCAGCAGCCCATATGCCAACAGTTTGAATAATACGGACTGAATCGACCCGGGTTAACTAGACGCTTCCGAGCAGTGAGGGTGTCCGAATTTTTGTGTAAACGGTTCGGACTTCAATTGACGGAGATGCGATCTCCGAACTGAATGGTAAATCGAGTCAGGGCGGCCTTCCAGTCCCGAATCGGCATGGTCCACTTCTGGCTGATGTTGCGCAGGGCCAGATAGAACAGCTTGGTCAGCGCCTCGTCGCTGGGGAATGAGCCCCGGTTCTTGGTCAGCTTCCTCAGACTCATATTGACCGACTCAATGGCATTGGTCGTGTAGATCACCTTCCTGATCTCTGGCGGGTAATCGAAGAACGGTGTCAAGCGGCTCCAGTTCCTGCGCCAGGACTGGCCAATGGGCAGGTACTGGGCATTCCATTTGGCTTCGAACTCGCCTAGCATCAGTTCGGCCACTGGCAAGCCCGATTCTGCTTCCCGCAGGAAGCCAATGATTTGCTCTTCGGTAAATCTCTTCTTCACGTCCAATCTCCTGTCTATGGGATTGGACTCCAAGCTCAGACGTTACTCAAATCCGGGGTGATGTCGGCACCACCGCCTTGGGGAATACGGCCTCGATGGCATCGGGGAAGCCCTTGAGCCCATCAACGCAGGCGATGAAGATGTCCTGCACGCCACGGTTGCGCAGCTCGGTGACCACCTGCAGCCAGAACTTGGCCCCTTCGGTCTGGGCCAGCCACAGGCCCAGGACTTCTTTCTCGCCGGCCATGGTGATGCCGATGGCCAGGTACACGGCCTTGACCCGCACAGCCCCCTCGCGCACCTTCACGTGGATGCAGTCCAGGTAGACGATGGGGTAGATCGCATCCAAGGGACGTGCCTGCCAGGCCTTGACTTCATCGGCCACCGCATCCGTGACCGATGAGATCAGGCTGGGCGAGACTTCGGTGGCGTACATCTCCTCCAAATGACTCTGGATCTCGCGCACCGTCATGCCACGGGCGTACAGGGAGATGATCTTGTCGTCGAAGCCGCTCCAGCGGGTCTGGTACTTGGGAATCAGCTGGGGCTCGAAGCTGCCCTTGCGGTCACGGGGCACTTCAATGGGCAGTTCACCGAACTCGCCCTTGAGGGTCTTCTGGCTCTTGCCGTTGCGGGTGTTGCCACTGGCATTGGCCACCGCTTCGTGGCGCTCGTGGCCGAGGTGTTCGGTCAACTCGGTTTGCAGCGCCTTCTCCACCAGCCGTTTGGTCAGCTGTTTGAGCAGGCCGTTCTCGCCAATCAGGTCTTCAGGTTTCTTGTAGTTGGCCAGCAGGCTGGCCAGCAGTTCTTCGGGGACTTCGTGCTTCTTGGTTGTCATTGCGTTTACGGACATGCGGGCTTGCGCCCGCGGTGGATTGTCCGTCTACACAAAATTCTGCACACCCTCCGGGGGGCCGTTGCCTGCCTTGGGATAGTGCGGCTCGATGACTTCGCACAGTGCGGCCCAAGGAACGATGGACTCCATGGTCTTCAGGAACTCGTCTCGCCTTGTGGGCTTACGGTAGTTCTCGAACGTCTGATCAGCCGCCATGGCAAGGGTTTGTTGTTTCATCTACAAGTAACGCTTCAAACCCTTGGGGCGTGGACCTTAATCATCAAAGCTCTAGTTCTTCCCGTTAGTCTTAGCACCCTGCTTGCGCGGGGTTCCGAACTGCAACAGCAGCTTCGAGAGCCTTGCGTTTCGAAGTTCTGTCTCCTCCAATTGGCATTGCTCAATAGCATTGAGACGTCCACCTCCATCGTAAAAGGCCGCTTCAATAATCGAACAGTTCGCTTCTCTGTTTCGCCGCCAGGCGGCATCGGAGTCCTTAATCGTGTCGGCGAACCTCGCAGTCCCGGACGGATCTCTCCGAACACGATCACTGATTGCAGCTTGCAGTGCTACTGTTCGCGTCGCCAAAATTTGCTCCGCCGCACGGAACTTACTCGCCAAGCATTCACTCGGCTCGTCGGAGGACAGATCGCAATCATTGGTCGCAGCGCTCGCTGACTGCCAAACTATCACCGCCACAATTACAAAAAGAATGCACTGGAACATCTGTCTCATTACTGGCCTCCCTTCAAGAGCTTGACATTTTGATCGATTCGGATGCGATAGGTCTGATAGTTACTCATCTGCGGCAATACCTGCGCGGCCGCCTTCCAATCGCCTGCCAACGCTTTATCGTAGAAGTCACTCGCAGCAGTCCGATCAAGCCGCGCGCCAAAGTGGAAGGACCTGTCCGTGAGCACCGTCTGTTGAGCGCCCGACAGCGCGGTAAACGGCTGGCTCGGATCATTTGCAGCCCAATTCGAGAGCATCTTCATGACAGTGTTCGACTTCGACGCAAAGTCCAGCTCCATGGCATCGGCCCGCGTAAGAACCAACGGATTGCTTGCCAAGGTTTCAACGGCAGCAGCCCCGCTTAGTGGGCGTCCGGGACCTGTGGCAACATAGGAAAGAAGCTTTTGCTGGAGCCCATCACTGAGTCCTAGGGCCGAGAGTTCTGCGGACGTGTGTGCGCCTATGTCAAATCCAGTCGCCACGGTCACGCCACTTCGATCAATCGGAACTCCTCCTCGAGAGGGAATGTAGCCTTTCAGTAGCTGCCCACCCTCGTTGGTCGAGACGAATGAGAAGTCGATGTTGGTCCCAAACTTTTCGTTAAGCGCCTGGTACATGATGATTCGTCCGGTGTTCATGGCGAAGCGATCCGACAGGATTTGGTCGTTGGCGCGCAGGACGCTTCGCGCCGTTTGATCTATTGAACCGTTTTCACCAAAGTAGGCCGATGCGATTATCTTTGCAGTCGTGAGCACGTCGTCCGGCAACTGCATGTTCAGCTTCTTCGCGAGTGAGACGTCAACCAAGAAGTCTTTCATGTCCTCGCCGGTGCCTAGATCGTACCCCTCATACTTGTTCGGCGTACCTTGGCTCGGTGAAGCGTTGCTTCCGAACGGCCCCGTAATCTCGGAATCGGCCGCACTTCCCCAAACACCGCCCATCGGATCGACATAAGCCATCTTTTGGAGGCGTGCGTCACCGGGATTGAGATTCAACTTCCTCGCAAGATCGGACTCGATATTGGCGTTGTCGTAGAGTTTGCTCGAGAAGGCACCCGACACCTGCGGATCATCGAACTTAGTCGCGACGTTGACCCCTGCGCTCGGCGACTGATCCACGAGGCTCGATCCCAAAGCATTGCCAAACGCATCGGTGGCCACCTGCTGGATGCTCACCTTGCCCCCGCGCATCGCGTTGACAGCGGCACCGGCGGCAAGGCCAGTCAGCGCCCGCGCCGCGAAGTTGCCCATGGGCGAGCCACCCAAAACGGGGCTTACCACGCTGCTCACGCCATAGCCCACTCCGGCACTTACAGCGGAAGCGGCAACGCCAGCCCAATCGAAGTGGTCCTGCAAGCCCGTGACCACCGCCACACCTTGCGTGAGCGCGTTGCCAATGGCCGCGCGCGCCACCGTGGCGCCCAGCGTCTTGCCCGCTAGGGCACCGCTGCCACTGCCCAGTTCCGCGCCGACACCCGCTCCAACGCCCGCGCCCAAGGCGGACATCGCAACGGCGTTCCAACTGAATCCCCGGGTCGCGCCTATGGCGTTGCCAACGACTTGGCTGGCGATGGAGCCTGCAGCCCCGCCTGCCATGGCTGCGCCGATGGAGCCCCCGGCCAAGGCCTCCGTACCGGCAGCCATCGTCTCGGTGAATCCACCCACGAAGCCACTGGCGGCCCCGGCCGTGTAGATGGTAACCGCGACAGCCACCACCAACATGATGATCTGCCCCATGGCCCCACAGCCACCCCCACCCTGATCCTGCGGCATGGGCAGGTCCGGCAGCACCGCGTCCAGGTGCCCGCTGACCGCACTGGGGTCGTACGGGCGGAAGGTGTCGGCGCTGTTGGCGCTGGAGTCCAGGTTGGGCAGCGACAGCGTCTGGCCTTCCAGCAAGATGTCGTTGGGCCCGCCCGTGAGGCCATTGGCATC
>Ga0306924_10000018_pt1 | contig 161304 bp, 129 predicted proteins | sample sta12Can44000111_FD_203756 | JGI IMG/M metagenome (GOLD analysis project Ga0306924, IMG submission 203756) | Lab enrichment of tropical soil microbial communities from Luquillo Experimental Forest, Puerto Rico - statanox.12C.anox.44.000.111 (v2)... | ecosystem: Environmental > Terrestrial >... | reverse complement strand
GGTCTTCAAACTATCCTGCACAATGACAATACCATCCCACCCAATTCTCGCGGGGTGGAGCAGCCCGGTAGCTCGTCAGGCTCATAACCTGAAGGCCGCAGGTTCAAATCCTGCCCCCGCAACCAAATTACAAAAACGCCGCTTCCGTCCAGGAGGCGGCGTTTGTGTTTGTCCCAAGCGCAAGCAATGCCGCCAACTTCCCCCCCCCGGTCTCCACGGGAGGCTCGATCGGTTTGGCGAGATGGCCGTTATCGGGAAACGGCACAAAGCCGACCTAGCCGGTCCTATTTGTGCTCAGGTTCTTGCTGTCGTCCACCAACCGGCTCGCGAGCCTCTGCAACGAGCCAGTCGATGAAGCCGGAGCTGTCTTTCCGGCGGTCCAAACTTCCGGACCACATCAACAGCACACTGGATTCCACCCATGACCGGGGGAGAACTTAGGTCTCGGTCATGTTCGCACGCCTTACTGAGCCATCATGCCAGCTAATGCATAGGAGGCGATACGGGTGGTCAAGGAGTCCGCCCGGCTTGTCAGCACGATCGGGACCTGCGCTCCCAGCACGAGTCCGGCGCATTCGGCGCCAGTGATGTGGACGAATTGTTTGTAAAGCATATTGCCGGCTTCGATGTTCGGGACGATAAAAATATCCGGGTCTCCGCCCGGTCGGGCCAGCCCTTTGATTGCGGCGGCCTCCGACGAGGCGGCGACGTCGAAGGCAAGGGGGCCATCGACGATGGCGCCGGTGATCTGACCGCGTTCGGCCATCTTGCTCAGCGCGGCGGCCTCGATCGTGCTGGGGATAGCCGGATTGACCATTTCCATCGCTGACAGGACGGCGACACTTGGTCTCGAAATCGAAAGACGCCGGGCAAGATCGACGGCGTTTTGGATGATGTCTCTTTTTTCCATTAGATTTGGCGCAATGTTGACGACGCAATCAGCCATCAACAGCCATTTGGAAGAACCGGGAACCTCGAAAACGAAGGCATGGCTGATGCGTCGCTCGGTTCGCAGACCGGCCTCGCGCCGGATGACTGCGCTTAACAATTCATCGCTATGGAGGCTTCCTTTGGCGAGCATCCCGGCTTCGCCTCTGCGACAGAGTTCGACCGCGGCCCAAGCCGCTTGCAAGGGATCGTCCTGAACGTCGTGCAGGAGACAGTCCCCAAGCTCCAGCCCATTGTCTTCGGCAAGTGTCCGAATACGTTTTTCATGGCCGACAAGAATCGGGCGGACGATGCCGGCTTGGCCGGCCATGAGCGCCGCCTTAATAGCAGGTACCGAACAAGGATAGGCCACGGCGACTGAAACCGGCGGGTGGGCGGAAACGAGATCGGCAAGTTCCTGGAAACGCGGTTCGAGCATCGGAGTCAACTTCCTTCGACTGAGATCACCGGGGGAATGGGCTGGTCCGGAACGGGAAACGCCCGACCAGCCCTGATGCCCGAAAGGATTACTGGACCGGGATCTGCGCTTGCATATCGGCCGGATCAATCCCCGCCACCTGTACCGGCTTCTTCATGGCGTCGCGTCGGAACGGTTCGCCAAGCTCCTGATTGAGGATGACTTCGATGAACGTGGTCACGCCGCGGCTTTGCGCATCGCATGCGGCATTGAGGGCTTGCGTCACTTCGGCGGGAGTGCGAACCGTTACTCCCTTCAACCCGCAACCATCCGCCACCCGGGCGTAGCTCAAGTTGGGATCAAGCTCGGTTCCCACGAAGTTGTCGTCGTACCACAGCGTGGTGTTGCGCTTTTCCGCTCCCCACTGGTAATTGCGGAAGATGACCATGGTGATCGCCGGCCATTGCTTCCGACCGATGGAGCTCATTTCGTTCATGGAGATGCCGAATGCGCCATCACCGGCAAATCCGATGACCGGTACGTCGGGGTTGCCGATCTTGGCCCCGATGATGGAGGGAAAGCCGTAGCCGCAGGGGCCAAACAACCCAGGCGCCAAATATTTTCGCCCCTGTTCGAAACTGGGATAGGCGTTGCCGATGGCGCAGTTGTTGCCAATGTCCGAGGAAATGATGGCGTTTCCGGGCAATGCCGCCTGAATGGCCCTCCAGGCCTGGCGAGGCGACATGCGCTCGGCGTCGCGTGATCGGGCGCGCGCATTCCAGGTCGTGCCGGGGTCATCGTCTTCGTGGTCCATCGACGTCAATTGCTGCAGCCAGCCTGATTTGGTGGCATGGATCAACGCCTTGCGTTCTTCCCGGCCATGGTCTCCGGCATTGGCGGCAAGTGCCGCCAGCAGCTGTCGGGCGACTTTGCCGGTATCGCCGCAAATCCCCACCGAGATCGGCTTTGTCAGGCCGATGCGGTCGGGGTTGATGTCGACCTGGATAATCTTCGCTTCCTTCGGCCAATAATCGATCCCGTAGCCCGGCAGCGTTGAGAAGGGATTGAGGCGCGTCCCCAACGCCAGAACGACGTCGGCACGGGAAATGAGCTCCATCGCCGCCTTGGAGCCGTTGTAGCCGAGCGGGCCGCAAGCCAGCCGGTGGCTGCCGGGGAAGCTGTCATTATGCTGATAGTTCGAGCAGACCGGGGCATCAAGGCGTTCCGCCAGGGTTACGCAATCATTGATGGCTCCGGACAACACCACTCCGGCCCCTGACAGGATGACGGGAAAACGGGCCTGCGATAGCAGCGCGGCCGCCTGAGCAATGGCTTTCTCACCGCCCATCGGTCGCTCGAAGCCGATAATCTCGGGCAGAATGATATCGACCACATGACACCAGAAATCGCGAGGGATGTTCATCTGCGCCGGGGCGGACATCCGCTTGGCCTTCATGATGACACGGTTCAGCACTTCGGCGATGCGAGACGGATCGCGCAACTCCTCCTGATAGCAAACCATGTCGCGGAACAGGGCCATTTGCTCGACTTCCTGAAACCCGCCCTGGCCGATTGTGCGGTTGGCCGCCTGGGGCGTGACCAGAAGCATCGGCGTATGATTCCAATAGGCGGTCTTGACCGCCGTGACGAAGCCGGTTACCCCCGGTCCGTTCTGCGCGATGGCCATAGCCATTTTTCCGGTTGAACGGGTGTAGCCGTCGCACATCATTCCGGCATTGGTTTCATGGGCGCAGTCCCAAAAAGTGATGCCGGCTTTTGGAAACAGATCCGAGACAGGCATCATCGCCGACCCGATTATTCCAAAGGCATGGGCGATTCCATGTCGTTGCAGAACTTTGATGAACGCTTCTTCCGTGCTCATTTTCATTTGGATGTTCTCCTCAGTTTTTCTGGCCCGCCTTTGACGATGACGGAGCACTTTTCAGATTAAGGCTCTACGTCAGGTTGCGCGGGCTAATCGCCCTGCGGTCACCGTGACCTTCCGCTGGATCGCCAATGCGCTGACCATGCTCACCATGGCCGAGAACACGACATAGCCGACGAGATACCAAGGTTGCCTGTCGTTGGCCTGCAGCAGGTAGGTGGCGATGATTGGCGTCAGTCCCGAGGCGAAGATGCCCGAGAACTGATAGACGAAGGAAATGCCGCTGTAGCGCACGCGCGGATCGAATAAGTCGGCGAAAAGAGCCGCCTCGGGGCCATAGCAGATGGGGTAGAAGATGCCGAAGGGAATGATCAGCGCAGCGAACACCATCATCGTATTGCCAGACCCCAGCAGCACGAACGCCGGATAGGCCGACAGAGCCAAAAGCAGGGAGCCGATAGCGTAGATCTTGGGGCGGCCCAGCTTGTCGGATAGTCTGCCAAAGAAGGGAATGGTGACGACCATCACTAAAGCCGAAGCTGAAACGGCCCACAATGCCGTCTGCTGGGACACCTTGGTCGGTGCCATCTGTGTTAGATAGGCGATGGAGAATACTGCAAAGGCATTGAAAAAGACGCCGTCGATATAACGCGCGCCCATGCCGAGTAGAATGTTGCCGGGATATTTGCGAATCATCTCCAGTGCCGGAACCCGAACTTCGGCATGCTGTTCCTTGACGCGCCGAAAATCGGGCGTCTCGATGATGCGCATGCGGATATAGAGGCCGATCAACACAAGCAGGAACGAGGCGATGAAAGCGGCCCGCCACCCCCAAGCGAGGAAATCCTCCGGGGGCAGTCTCGACAGCAGTGCGACCACACCCGACGACAGGCACAGGCCGATAGCAAGACCGATCTGAGGAATGCTGGCGTAGAAGCCGCGCTTTTCCGGCGGGGCGTATTCATAGGTCATGAGCACGGCGCCGCCCCACTCTCCGCCCAAACCCAGGCCCTGGAGCAGCCGCAGCAGAACCAGCATGATCGGGGCCAGAATCCCGATCTGGTTATAGGTCGGCAGAAATCCGACGAGCATGGTGGCGACGCCCATGATCATCAGTGTGGCGACGAGAACGCTTTTGCGTCCGGTCCGATCGCCGAAGTGACCAAAAATAAGACCGCCCAGCGGACGGGCAACGAAGCCGACGGCGAATGTCGTGTAGGCAAGAAGGATGGAGACGACAGGGTCTGTTGATGGAAAGAATAATTTGCTAAAAACTATTCCAGCAACGGCTCCATAAAGAAAGAAGTCATACCATTCAATTGTTGCGCCAACAAGGCTGGCGAAAACAACCTTTCCTACGTCTTGTTTCTCACTGATTTTTGGCATTTTTTCCTCCGTTTTGTATGGTTATTTCATTTTAAATCTTCCTTTATTATGTCTGATGCTTTCTCGGCGATCATGATGGCCGGCAGATTGGTGTTGCCCGACACCAGGGTCGGCATGATCGAACAATCAACGACGCGCAGTCCCTCGACGCCGCGCACGCGCAAGCGTGAATCGACAACCGCCGCGTCGTCGCTTCCCATGCGGCAAGTGCCGCTGGGATGAAAGATGGTGGCACCGTATTCCTGGGCGAAATGCAGAAGGTCGGTGTCGTTGACGGCTTTGGGGCCTGGCAGGAACTCTTCGGCGATCTCGCCTTTAAGCGGCTCGGTTGCCGCCAGCCGGCGAGCGAAAGCTATGGCCGCCGTGACGCAACGGCGATCGGCTTCGCTGCTGAGATAGTTCGAGTAAATGAGCGGCGCGGCAAAGGGGTCGGCGGATGCCAGTCTTACCTCGCCCCGGCTTTCCGGACGTAGCTGACAGACTGAAAGCGTGCAGCCGGAAAAAGGATGGGGTTTCCCGCCCGCCATGTCGGCGCTCAAGGTGGCGACGTGGAACTGAACGTCGGGCGTCGCCGATTCCGGCAGCACGCGAACGAAGATGCCGCCCTGATTGATGCCGACGGCCAAAGGACCTGAGCGAGTCAGCATCCATTGCATGCCCAGCTTGATCTGTCCGAACCATGTTCTGAGCTGATCGTTGGTGGTGATGGGGCGGCGCATGCGATAGATCAGGCGGATTTGCAGATGATCCTGAAGATTGCGCCCGACCGAAGGTCGGTCGGCCAGGACGGGAATGGCATGCTTGGCCAGTTCGGTTCCGGGCCCGATGCCCGACAGCATCAGAAGCTGCGGCGACTGCAAGGCTCCGGCCGACAGAACCACCATCCGCCTGGCCTGGAAAACCGTTTCGACCCCGTCGACGCGGCAGGCGACGCCCGTGGCGCGATGACCGTCGAATAACACGCGGGTTGCCTGAGCGCCGGTCACCACCCTCAGATTCTGACGCTTGGCCGCCGGTTTCAGATAGGCCTTGGCGGCGCTGCAGCGAAGGCCGTTGCGGATCGTCAGCTGATAGTAGCCGGCCCCCTCCTGATTATGGCCATTAAAGTCGGCCGTGCGCCGCAATCCCAGTTTCTCGGACGCGGCGATTACCATTTCGATCAGTTCATGCCGAGCCTTAATGCTGGTTACCGGCAAAGGTCCGCTTTTGCCATGCAAAAGACCGCTTTCCAGCAGATCGTTGTTTTCGAGTCGAATGAAATAGGGCAGCACGTCCTGATAGGACCAGCCGGGATTCCCCAGATCGCGCCAGTGATCATAATCTTCCTTCTGTCCACGGATGGCGATCAGGCCGTTGATCGAACTGCATCCGCCCAGAACCTTGCCGCGTGGCCAGTAAATCTTTCGCCCAAGCATGTTGTCGTCGGGTTCGGTGTAGTAACTCCAGTTGAGACGTTTATTCCACATGGTCTTGGCATAGCCGATCGGCAAATGAATCCAAGGATTGGCGTCCTTGGGTCCTGCCTCAAGCAAGGCCACGGAATATTGGCCGCTTTCGCTGAGCCGCCCAGCCAGGGCGCACCCCGCCGAACCGGCACCGATGATTACGATGTCGAAGGTTTCGGTTTCCACAAACGTCTCCCTTGATGGCCGTGACTGATGCCGACCTTGAGAATGATTATCCTTCTAACGATTTCGTGACATCAACAGGAAAATGGAACATATTGTTCCGTACAACGGTATTTATTCCATTGAATATGTGGGTTGACCGGCCTCTTTTCCCTTTTGCGTTGTTTGTGCGGAGCGACATTTTCGATGACGGAAGCACGTCAAAATCAGGACGATCCCATCGACCAGCATGTCCAAGCCGCGCGTCAGGGGCGCCCTGCGGTGTCGCGGGCTCTGGAGGTTCTGGAGTTTCTTGTGGAAAGTGGCGGAACCGCTTCGGTAACGGACATCGCCCGCGATCTTGGAATGCCGAAAACGACGGCTCACCGCTTCTGCGGGCGCCTTGAGGAAGAAGGCTACATCGGACGCGAGGGCACTGGAAAACGATACGCCATCAGTCAGCGGCTGATGCGGATCGGGCTTGGAGTGGTGCGGGTATCCATGGGGGCGGGACTGCGTCACCGCATTCTGAGCGACCTCGTCAGCCAAATCGACGAAACTTGCAATCTAACTGTTCTCAACGGCACGGAGGTCTTTTATCTGGACCGCGTCGAAACCCATTGGCCTTTGAGGATGGCGCTCGAACCTGGCTCCCGGGTGCCTCTGCATTGTTCGGCCAGCGGTAAGCTGTTGTTGTCCATGATGCCCAAGGCCAAACGTCAGAAGATCGTGAAACTGCTGCGGTTGACGGCATGCACCCCCAACACCATCACCACGGCGGCGGCCATGGAAGCGGAACTGCAGCGCATCGCACGAAACGGCTATGGCACGGACAATGAGGAATTCTTGACGGGACTGATCGCTATCGCGGTGCCGGTTCGCGACGCCCGCGGACAGGTCTTCGCCGCCGTCGCTTGTCATTCTCCGCTCGCCCGCATGAGCCTGGAGAAAGCGGTTTCCCTGCTACCCGTTCTTAATCAGACGGCGCTGGCCATCGCCCAGACGTTTGAAAGCCTTTAAGGCTTAATTTCCCTGGCCGATCATTGGCTGAGCGGCATCGACCGCGGCGGACCAGTCGGAGGAGAAGCGTTCCATCTGGGTTTGCGTCGGCATGATGGGAGCGTGACGGTTGGAAGCCGTCGCCGTTACGAGGAAAGAGGCCACCATGAGTGGCCCCAGCATAAGACGAAGAGCGTTTTCAGTATCCATGTCATGCCGTTCGAATAAAGCTTGGCTTTTATCATCTTATCGCATCCACAATGAATGCCAGCCTGGCTAATAAGCAATTCTCTTATGCCCGAACGACATGCGGAATACCCAGCGTCTTGCGGGTCCGTCGGATCAGATTCAAAGAGCCGGTCGATGAAATCGGCCACTGGGTTTCCTGCGACTGCTCATTGCACCGTCCCGCTTTGGCTCCGGACCATGTCGACGGCCAGGGTAAGCTTGCGGGTCGTGCAAATCGATCAAGGCCCGCTCCGCGTCCAGCGATGCGCTCTGTGCCGTCACTACCTCAAAATAGCTGAGGCTCCGTTCTGATCGCAGCTCAACGCCAGTTTCAAGGTGTTCCTGGCGGCACTGGCGGCTTGGTGCTGGCCAGTTGGGTCTCGGCGCGCCGCGATCAGATCGCCCGCCTGCCCGTATCGCCATGACGATGAACGTTAACGGGCGCGACAGCGCGATTCCGACAATTCCAACTAATTTCCGTGCTCCGGCCCGATGTGTCAGGTGTCGCCGCGATCATTCTTGCCGGCTGATCGCTCGTCGGAATGATTTATCAAGAATTGCCGTTAGCGGTTAGATAGGCTAATCCGAAAGGGCTTATGAGCGGGGTCATAAATGGTCTCCGGCTAAACGTCCTGAAGGGGGGCGGCCTCCAGGCGCAGCAGGGTTATTTCCGAAGGCGCGCCGAATCGCTTCGGCGGTCCCCAATAGCCGGTGCCGCGGCTGGTATAGATCCACAGGCGACGCAGGCGATGCAATCCGGCGGTGAAAGGCTGCTGCAAAGGTACGAACAGGCTCCAAGGCCAGAACTGGCCGCCATGGGTATGTCCGGAAAGCTGCAGATCGTAACCGGCCTGCTCTGCCGCCGTGGCGCTGCGCGGCTGATGCGCCAGCAGGATTTTCGGCACCGTCACGTCGGGCGCACCGGCCAGTGCGCGTTGCGGGTCGCTATGGTGGTCGGCGTCGAAAGCGCCCGCGCTGAAGTCCGTGATGCCGGCGACGAGCAGGTCTGCGCCATCATGATGGACAACCCTGTGCTCATTCAGCAGAACCTGCATACCCAAACGGCGAAATTCCCGAATCCAGCCCTCTACGCCAGAATAATATTCATGGTTGCCGGTGATGGCATAGACGCCATGGCGCGCCTGCATCCGTCCGAGAGGCGCGATATGGGGGGCCAGATGAGCCACGCTGCCGTCCACCAGATCGCCGGTGGCTGCGATCAAATCGGGACGTAGCGCGTTGACGCGGGCGACGACGCCGTCCACGTAGTCCCGTTTGATCGTGGGGCCGACATGCAGATCGCTGATTTGGGCGATGGTGAAGCCCTGCAGCGGTTTGGCGAGCCCGGCGATAGGGACGGTGACTTCGACTACTCTTGGGATGCGTCTTGCGTTGACGAAGCCGATTCCCGTCACCAGCAAGGCGCCGCCGAGCACTAGGAGGGCGGAGTCGTATCCCAATGTCCTGGGCAGCGCGATCAGCAGCAGATCACGGATGAAGGTCAGCACCAGCAGAGAAGAGAACAGCCCCATCAGCAGCGAGCCAGCCCAAGTCACGCCGTCCGATACTGCCGGAGAGGCGAACATGAAACGCGCCCCCATTCCCAAAGGAATCAGCAGCGATGAGGCGCAAAGAAAGGCGACGCCGGCCAGGTTTATGGATGACGACAACTGTAGGGACGGGAGCAGTCTCCAGCCGATATAGGCGTGCAATATTGCCATAAGCGCCAGAGTCGTGAGCAAAAATCGGCCGATATGCCGTTTCGCGCCGTTGCGTTCACTGTAACTTTTGCTCATTTTTCTGATTTCGTCCTTTGCCGTTCCGTTGATCGTGGAGTCTGCGCCACGATCCGTTCGTTTCGATACTCCTCTTTCAGATCGCTGCCGGAGCCGGTGAACGCAATGGGCGCTTGGAAATATGTCAAAGCCTGCTGCGCCGAAACGCGGCAGGCTTTCGAGGACGCTCCAATCATCTACGGCTTATTTCGGGGCCGGTTCGCCGGACCAGTAGGAGGCGGTGACGCCGCCTTCCATGAGGAAGTCGTTGCCGGTGATGAAGGCTCCGTCGGGGCCCATCAGCAGGCCCACGTTGCCGATCTCGTCCGGCGTCGCCGCCCGGCCGGCCGGGCACAGCTTGATCATCCGGCGATAGCCTTCGTCACGGGGGGCGGTCAGTTCATCCTTGGCCAGCGGCGTAATGACGATGCCCGGGCTAATGGTGTTGACGCGTGCACCCCGCTTGCTCCGGCGCACGGCCTCGGCCATCGCGCTGGCCTGCAGCAGCAAGGTCGACGCCGTTTTCAGAGTGGGCGGCGGTTCGGTTCACGACAGCGCCAAGGCCATCGTCGCCGGAAACTTCTATGACGGCGACGTCTGGGATCTGTTCATCGGCAAGGGCACCATAGAGGCCGCTCTGCCGGTGTTCGACATCCTGACCCTGGCCGCCACGGTGCAGCCCCGCTTCCATTCGCGTATGGTCGAAGCCATCATCAACACGGTGATCGAAACCACGGAAATCCTGTTGGTAGATCCTGCGAATTACGAGGCGCGGGCCGAATTCGCCTGGGCCTCGACCTAAGCCTTGAATGGTCTGATCGATACCCACCGCCGGGTTCAGCCGATGCAGTTCAACGTGCCGCACGGCGCCGGTCTATCGGTGGTGATCCCCGCCTGAATGAAGTGGTATCACGGTTGCAATCCGGCCCAGTTCGAGTGTTTCGCCAAGAACATCTTCGGCGCCGCCACCGCTGAGCAAGGCATTGCCGCCCTGGAAGCCTGGTTCGACAAGATCGGCACGCCCATCCGCCTGTTGCAGTTAGGCATCACCCAGGCCGATCTGCCGGCCACCCTTGAGAACGTGCTGGGCAATGCCAGCTATTTCGGCGTGGCTGGACTTTACACACGGGATGTGGTGGCGACGATCCTGAACAGCGCGCTGTAATATTTTTCCTTGCACGGCAAGCCTTTAAAGCGTGACGCCGGTCAAGGCGCCACGCTTTAAAGGATATGCGGCAACAAGACGGTTGCTGTCGATCCACCGTCAGGATGGTTGCTCAACCAAAGGCGTTTTCCGGCAAAATGGCTTTGCCTTGAAAAGAATGTCAGTTGGGAAGATGGGCATTTATTGCAATTAATTATTAATCGCTGTATTCCTGGGCGGTTTCTAAAACCCTGCAATCGGTTCGGGGAGAAGTATGAACGGGCAGGCGTTTTTAAAGCTTTTCCTGGCCGAAAGACCGAAATTGGTGGGGCTGATCAACCGCATCGTCGGTTGCCGAGCCACCGCCGAGGATTTGGCTCAGGATGCTTTTGTTCGTTTATGGGGGCGCAAGGATGGCGAATGGGAGCGCGGTCTGTTGTTTCGCACCGGGCAGAATTTGGCCATCGACCATTTACGGGCAGTCAAAGTGCGGCGTTCCTTCATCGAAGGCGTGACGGTGGAACAGGTTTCGCACGAGACTGCGGAACCTGAGCGTCAGGCCTCGGCCCGTCAGGATTTGGACAGTCTTCATGCCACCTTGGAATCCCTGCCGGATCGGACCCGGAGAGCGTTTCTGCTAAACCGCCTCGACGGTCGAAGTTATGCCGACATCGCCGCCCTTTTGAAGGTTTCTGTCAGCACGGTCGAAAAAGATATCATTCAGGCTCTTCGCGCCGTCCGCGGCTGGCGTGACGGCAAAGAGCGGGGGCGGGGATGAGGAGCGATACCCTGTTGAACGACCTGGAGGATCAGGCGATTGGCTGGCATGTGCGGCTGAACGATCCGTCGGTGACGGTTGGAGACAGAGCCGCTTTTGAGCGTTGGATCGCCAGATCATCCGATCACGCCAAAGCTTATGAACGGGCTTGCGGCCTGTGGGGCTTGGCCGGACAGGCGGCGCCGGGTTTGGGGGCCGGGGGATGGTATCGGCGGAATGGAAGAGCTGATGTCCGTTGGCTGGCGTTCAAATCCAGGGTCGCCGCCTTGCCTCTTCTGGCCGCCGGGCTGGCGGCAATATTGTTTTGGCGTGATCCCTCTTGGTTCATCCGCATGGATGCTGATTACGCGGCCCCACCAGGTCCGGTCAAGCCGCTGGATTTAGCCGACGGTTCGCATCTGCAGATGGAAGGAGGCGCAGCCTTGAACGTTGCATTTGCTTCCGACCGCCGTCTGGTTGCTCTGAAGCGGGGAAAGGTTTGGTTTGACGTCAGCCACACCGGCGTTCCGTTTGAGGTGAGTTCCGATAACCTGGACGTACGGGTGGTGGGGACGGCCTTTTCCGTGGAAGACTCGGCCGATGGCGGGACCGTCGCGGTCGAGCGGGGAAGCGTGCAGGTTTCGACATCGGCCCATCCGCTCGCGGTGACATTGGTGGCGGGGCAGCGGGCGCAGGTGTCGGCTGACGGCAGAACGGTGGCAGTGGGCGTTTTCGATCCTGTCGTGGCTATGGCCTGGCGGCGCGATCTGGTGGTCTTCGATCGGGCCAGTCTGACGGACGTGGCCGGTCTTCTTGAGCATTTGCGGCCGGGTCGGGTGATGGTGGTGGGGGAGGACTTGCGGCGGGAAAGCTTGTCGGGCACTTTTTCGGCCGCTTCTCCCGACGCTATTGTAACAGCGCTTTCGGAAAGCATGGGCGTCAAGGTGGCGTCGTTGCCTGGGGTTCTTCTGATTCTCTATCGTTGACTGGAAAAGTCTGGAGGGAATTCGGCGCCTTGGCCGTTGTTGATATATGCAAGTGATTCGCATTATCAATAATCCGAGGTGTGTAAGATGACGATTGCGGCGGAGACGATCGAAACAGGGCAGAAGTTGCGGCGTGCCGGAATTTCTCTTCTGGCTCTGGCGGCCATGGCAAGCGTTCTGATGCCGGTGCCGGTTGCCGCCGCCGATTCGGCTAAGACAGAGCGCGCGGCAGAACGGATTTTCAATTTTCGTATTGCAGCCAAGCCGCTGCTGGCGGCCCTGGCGGACTTCACGGCCGTGACGGGCGTGCAGGTGGTCTATCCTTCGTCCAAGGCCATCGAAGGAGCTTCCGGCGGCGCCATCGGCCGCATGACGGCGGCAGATGCTTTGATGTCGTTGTTGAAGGGTTCCGGTCTGACCGGCCGCTTCACCGAAGGCGGCACGGTGGTCGTTGAAAGCCGGGAGGCCGGCGATGGTCTCATGTTGACGCCGGTTAGCGTCGAAGGGGTGGGGCGCGGCGAGAATGCTGTCGGCCCCGTTTCCGGTTATGTTGCAACCCACAGCGCCACCGCCGGCAAGACGGACACGCCGATTCTGGAAACGGCGCAGTCGGTCAGTGTGGTGACGGCTCAGCAGATTGCCGACCGACAGAACAACCGGGTTCAAGACGCCGTGGCTTATACCTCCGGCGTGCGGATAGGCGAGGCGGGCTACGATCCGCGTTTCGACGAGATTTATGTGCGTGGTTTGGAAGCCACCATATCCGGCGACTATCTTGACGGCTTGCGCCAGCCCAATTCCGGCTGGCTGTCCTATTACGGCACGGAACCCTATGGTCTGGAGCGGATCGAGATTCTTAAAGGACCGTCGTCGGTGATGTATGGGCAGATCAGCCCAGGCGGCATGGTCAACCGGGTCACCAAACGCCCCTCCGAAGACGCGATGAACGAAGTCGAGGTGCAAGCCGGTAGCAACGACCACTATCAGGGGCAGTTCGATGTTGGCGGAAAGGCCGGCGAAGATGGAACGCTGCTTTATCGATTGGTGGGGGTTGATCGTGACGCGAAGACCGACATTCATCAGATCGATAACGATACCCGTTATCTAGCGCCATCGTTTTTGTGGCAGCCTAACGCCGATACTTCATTGACGGTGTTGACGGGGTATCAGTATCGGCGAACCGCGGGTTCGCCTCGGCCTTACCAGACCAGCGACGGCGTTTTAACCAATTTCTGGCCGGGGGACGAAGCCTTCGACAAGCTGGAGCAGACGCAGTACACGGCAGGTTACGAATTGGAGCATGCCCTGGACGCGCGATGGACCCTGCGCCAGAAGCTGCGCTACGGCCATGTCCAGACGGTCAATCAGTATCTCGACGTCACCGGCATCACCGATGGCCATGTCCTGGACCGTTCCACCGAAGGCGTCTATGAGACCATGCAGTCGGTCGAGGCCGACAACCAAGCCCAAGCCACGTTTTCCTCGGGCAACGTGCAACACACCTTGTTGACGGGGATTGATGCGATGTGGATGGCCGCCGATGTGAAATATGCATATGGCTCAGCGCCCTCCATCGACATGTGGGCCCCCAACTATAACCAGGCCATCGCCACGCCGGACGATATCGTCAGCGATCAGACCAACAGTTCGGTGATGTACGGCCTTTACAGCCAGGATCAGATGTCCATTGGCCAGTGGCGGCTGACCTTGGGATTGCGCCACGACATCCTTTATGCCCGCACCAACGACAATTTGGCCGGCGCCAAGACCAAAAGCGACGAAGGCGCCACTTCGGGCAAGGTCGGGGGGCTATACTTGTTTGAATCCGGCTTTGCTCCCTATGTCAGCTTTTCCACTTCGTTTTCGCCTCAGGCGGGAACGGACAAGGATGGCAACATGTTCAAATCCTCGAAGGGGCGGCAAGAGGAGGTGGGCGTCAAATATCAGCCGCCTGGTTCGAAGGCCATGCTGACGGCGTCATTGTTCGATTTGACCCAGTCCAACGTATTGACCAAGGATCCCACTGATGCTGCCTATCAGATTCAGACCGGAGAGGAGGAATCCAAAGGCGTCGAATTGGAAGCCGTGGCGGACGTCACCTCGAATTTTCGCCTGACGGCGGCCTATTCCTTTACCAAAGCGGAAGTGACCAAAAGCAACGACGGCAATGTCGGTAAACGTCCCGTCAGCGTGCCGGAACATCTGGCTTCGGTATGGGGAGATTACACCTTGAACGAAGGCCAGCTTGCCGGACTGGGATTCGGCAGCGGCATCCGCTGGGTCGGTTCATCTTACGATGACGAGATGAATACCCATAAGAACAGCGATTACGCCCTGGTGGATTCGGTGGTTCATTATGATCTGGCCGGTAAATATGAAGGGGTCCGCTTGGCTCTGAACGCCAGTAACTTGTTTGACTACCGCTACATCACATGCGAAAGCGGTTATTGCTATAGGGGAGAGGGGCGATCGGTGATCGGCAGTGTCCGCTATCGTTGGTGACTTGGAGCGGATGGTATAAAAAAATAAAACGCATGCGGCGTGGAAAATTTTAAGTGCGAAACGTGTGATCTGCCTTTTCTCCTGATATTCAACACTGGCCGTGATTCCTCCGTTACCGGCGCGGAAGCGCTCGTCCGGGCGATCCCTATCCCTCGAAAAGCGGCCTGCTTCTTTGCCCGTCTCAACGGCTCTGTCGGCTGGGGAAACCATGAGGCTGGCCAGTTTCCAAACCAGAAAGCTAGTTCTTCGCAGAAATCATAATTTTGCCGCCCATCCCCGCTTCGAAATGTCCGGGGACATTGCAGTCGAACTCCAGCTTGCCGGGGCGTGTGAATGTCCAAACCAGTTCGCCGGTTTGGCCGGCTTTTACGAAGACGGCGTTCGGATCGTCGGCATGATGCATGGCGCCGCCCATTTGTGCCATTTCAGCCATTTCCTTGCGGTGGGCGGTCTGTGTTCTGGTGTCGCCGATCGTGAAGTCGTGATCGACTTCGCTATGGTTGTTCACCACGAAACGGATGGTCTCGCCTTGCTTTATCTGGATGCTCGACGGCTCGAAGCTGATGTCCTTCATGGCGACGGTGATCGTCCGGCTGACCTGCAAGGGATTGCCCGGTGCTCCGAAAGAGAACGTCTCGGTCTTGGCGCCGTGCTCCATGCCATCCATATGGCTCATCTGCTCCATGTCGTTGCCGGAGGCGGCATAAACGCCGGATGCGGACAACAGAAGAAGGATGAAGGCACTCAGAAACGCGGCGGTGCGGGTTTTGATGTTCATCAGGATGGTCCTTTTGCAAAGTCTGAGGAAAGTCTAGGGCCACAAGCTGGCCACCGTCGGCGGTGGCCGACGGGTTTCAATGGGCGGGAACGCTGCCATCCGGGCGGCGCAGTCGGCAATTTTCCGGGAAAGCGGTGTCCTTGCGTTTTTTCCAGGCCAGGCGGGTGTACAGGCGAGCTGTGTCCGGCCGTTGTCAGGGAGTGCGGAAAAGTACGTCAGACTGTGGAAATGTGTGACAGGGCCGTGTGGAATGGCTGGGAGCAAAGGGCTGCCATGGCGAGGCTGACAAAGTTTGTCACAAATTCCGTGACCGCCGACAAATCTCCGCCACAGCCGTTTCCTATAGTGGGCTCAGTGACTGGCGCGAGACCGATGGAACATGGAGAACGGCTATGAGCGACGACTCATTGACTGTCACCCGCCATATCAGACTGAAGACCCCGGCCAAAGAGGCTGAGAAGGCCATAGTCGGGCTTCAGGGCATAGCCGAGGCTGCTGTCGTGGGAGAAACCCGTTTGGACGTGACCTACAATTTGCGTCAGGTCCGTTTGGATGACATCGAACAGCACCTGGCCCAGAACGGTGCCGTGCTGTCCAACAGCCTCTGGCATTCGTTCCGCAAAAGCTGGCTGCGCTTCACCGAGGACAACCTCGTCGAACAGGCCCGCTTCGTCCATCAATGCTGCAACACTCCTCCGAGCGGGAAACATTCATGAGTCGCAAATTCCCCATCTCCTGGTTCCAGGCTCTCGTTCTCGGTTTTCTCGCCGCAGGAGGCGGTGCCGTGGGATACGAGGAATTGTTCGCCAAATCCTCAGCCTCTGAGCAGAAGACCGGCCCCGCTTTGGTCGTGCCTACGGCCCTGTCGCCGATGGCCAAGTTCGGGAAGCTGGCCTACGACGGCACCTGCGCGCAATGCCACGGCGTCAACGGCGCCGGCACCGACAAAGGGCCGCCCTTCGTACATCCCATCTACAATCCCGGCCACCATGGCGACGACGCCTTCTTCTATGCCGCCCACAACGGGGTGAAGCAGCATCACTGGAAGTTCGGCGACATGCCTGCCCAACCGCAGGTCGGAGACCAGCAGTTATCCGCCATCGTCGCCTATGTCCGCGAGCTTCAGGAAGCCAACGGCATCGTCTATCAGGAACACCGGATGTGACGGATCAGTGTGGAAGTTCGACCAGAACCGAAAGCCCGCCTTCGGGCCGGTTGCTCAGATGGATTTCCCCGCCATGGGCATGGACCACGGCCTGGGCGGTGGCCATGCCGAGACCGACGCCGCCGGTGTCACGGCTGCGGGATCCCTCGACGCGGTAGAACGGCTGGAAGACATGGGTGAATTGGTCCTCGGGGATGCCCGGCCCATCGTCCTCGATGATCAACTCGGCCGAATTTTCCCGATCGAGCAGACGGACTCGCGCCCTGTCGCCGTAGCGAACGGCGTTTTCCACCAGATTGACGATGGCCCGTTTCAGCGCCACCGGGCGGCATTCATAGGGCAGTTTGTCCGGCGTCTCGCAGAGAACCGGCTGCCCGGCATCGGCCATGTCGTCGCACAGACTGGCCACCAGGGCGGCGAGATCGACGAGAATGCGGGGTTCCGTCTCGGCATCGTCGCGGGCGAAGGCCAGGGTCGAGGCGATCATCGCCTCCATCTCGTCGAGGGTCGCCACTGTCTTGGCCCGTTCCTCGTCGTCATCGACGAAGTCGGCTCGCAGCTTCAGCAAGGTGATCGGCGTACGCAGATCGTGGGAAATAGCCGCCAGCAGCCGTGTACGGTTCTCTACCAGCCGTCGCAGACGTTCCTGCATGCGGTTGAAGGCGGCGGCGACCTGACGGATCTCCTGCGGCCCCGTCTCGGGCAAAGGGTCCGCCGCCACGTCCTTGCCCAGACGGTCGGCGGCTTCGGCGAAGGTCTCCAGCGGCTGGATCAGCCGCCGCACGGCCAATGCCGATAAGATCACCACGCCAAGCGCCATCAGGATCATCGACAGCAAGGCCCGGCTGGACCACAGGGGCTCGGATGGCAAAGCCGCCGCCGCGAAATTCAGCCAGGCGCCATCGTCGAGCTGCACCGAGGCCCGCAGGCTCTGACGGACCGGCCAGCCCTCCATCATCTGGCTCATCTGGGGCAGCATCCAGCCGCCGGACATGCCGGAGGATTGGGGCAATTCCTGGACCTGGACGGCGATCCGGGACGGATTGACATCCAGGGAATGGGCCATCAGCCGCCGCGCGGCCTCGCTGACCCAATCTTCAGCAGTAACGGACTGGACATCCGGCTGTGAGGTCAAAGTCACGGCAAGCGAGGGGCTGTCGGTGGCTTTCAACAGGCGGTGTCGCCAATCGGGCGGGGCCTCGTTGAACAGGCGGGCGATCTCGGCCACCCGTTCGGCAACATGGCGGTTGCTGGCCTGCGCCAGGACGGCGATACGGTCGTCGGCATACATCAGCATGCTAACCAGATGCGACCCGATCAACCCGACCAACAGCAGCAGGACGGTCTGCCCCAGCAGGGTCTGAGGGAGCAGGCGCTTCACTCCCGGGACACCGGAGCCGAGAAGACGTAACCTTCGCCCCACACGGTCTTGATGATCGCCGGGTCTTTCTGGTCGGTTTCGATTTTGCGGCGCAGGCGGCTGACCTGGGTATCGATACTGCGGTCGAAGGAAACCGAACTGCGGCCCCGCGCCAAATCCAGCAACTGGTCGCGGTTGAGAACCCGATGCGGATGCTGGACGAACACCAGCAGCATGTCGAATTCGCCGGAGCTCAAGGGCACCAGCATACCGTCGGGGCTGGTCAGCTTGCGGGAGGGAGCATCCAGTTTCCAGCCGATGAAGTGATAAACCGCGCTCTTTTCCTCGTCCGCAGAAATGCCTGCGGCAACACCGGCCGAGCGCCTCATCACGGCTTTGATGCGAGCGAGCAGCTCGCGGGCGGAAAAGGGCTTCGGCAGATAATCGTCCGCTCCCATCTCCAGCCCGACGATGCGGTCGGCCTCGCCGCCGATGGCGGTGACCATGATGATGGGCAGGCCGGGTTTTTCGCCGCGCAGCCAGCGGCACAACGATAGTCCATCCTCGCCGGGCAGCATGATGTCGAGCACGACGAGATCAATCTGGCTTGTTTCCAAAGCCCGCCGCATAGCCTTGCCGTCGGCGACCGCGGTGACGCGGAAGTCGTATTGGGTCAGGAACTTGTCGACCAGATCGCGAATCTCGCGGTTGTCGTCGACCACCAGGATGTGAGGCTTGCCGTCCATGCCTCAGACTATAAAACCCGGCATTTCCGCCGGCATCAGGAAAATTGTGACCGTCTTTGTCAGAGGGAACCGGGAAGGCGAGCCGAGGCAGGGGAGAGGCGTTTCCTCGGATATATTTTGTCACAGTCTTCTGTTCGGTCGACCAATTCCAGCCACAGCTTCCTGCCACCTTCATTCTTGAACACGAAGCTCTTTCGGGAGACCGAACATGATGATGTGGAACAACGCCCCGATGATGGATGCCGCCGGCAGCGGCTGGTTCCTGCTGCCCATGGGCCTTCATTTCTTGCTGGTGGCGGTGCTGGTCGCTTTGGCCGTCACCTACACCGTTCACGTGATCCGCAAGATTCGTAAAGCACCTGCCGGTGCTATCGACATTCTGCGGCTCCGCTTCGCTAATGGTGAAATCTCCGCCGAGGAGTTTTCGGAACGGCGCAAGGAATTGCAGTCGTAACCGAAGGATCGTGGACTTGCGATGGGAGACCGATCATGGACTATCTCGCTCCATTGCTGATTATCGGTGTCGTCTTTCTGCTGATGCGTGGTCATTGCATTGGCGGCGGGTGCTGTGGCGGCCACAGCCATGGCGGGCATGGTGGCGACGAAGCCGGGCCGGCCGACCATGTTCCGGAACAACGGAAATGAAACCGCCACGAGCGGCGCAACCCGGCATGTCATCGTTCGGCGATGGCTGCGAATTGGTGGCGTTGCTGCCGCTCATGGCGGTTTTCATCGTGGCGAGGGGCTTTCGCCACCGCCCAAGAGTCGTTCCTGCTCGGCCATCGCACAGAAAAGAAGCGGAGCGGCCCGACAGTGTTTTAACGGAAACGGATCACGGCGTGCCGCTTCTTTCCCGCCGACAATTGAATCGTCTGTCCCGTCCGGGCAGGCAAGACGGTTTGATCGTCGGTGATGGTGTTGCCCTCCACGCGGGCTCCCCGTCCGCTGATCAGGCGGCGGGCTTCTCCTTTCGATGCCGCCAAGCCGCAGAGGATCAGGGCGTCGATGATGATCAATCCTTGGCGGTGATCGGCGGCGTTGACGTCGGCGGCGGCGATGTCTTGGCCGTGGCCGCCTTCCTCGAACACTTTGCGGGCGGTGTCCGCTGACGAACGGGCCGCGTCCTTGCCGTGCAACAAAGTGGTGACCTCATGGGCCAGAATCTTTTTGGCGTCGTTCAAGGCGCTGCCGTTTAAAGCTTCCAGTTCCGTTACGCGATCTTCCGGCAGATCGGTGAACAGACGCAGGAAACGCCCGACATCGGCATCCTCGGTGTTGCGCCAGAATTGCCAGAATTCATAAGGCGGTAAACGCTCGGCATTCAGCCACACCGCGCCTTGGGCGGTCTTGCCCATTTTGGTGCCGGAAGCGGTGGTCAGCAAGGTGGTGGTCAACCCAAACAGATCGAGGCCATCGACCCGGCGGCCTAATTCAATGCCGTTGACGATGTTTCCCCACTGGTCCGAGCCGCCCATTTGCAGGCAGCAGCCGAACCGCCGTGACAGTTCGACAAAGTCATAGGCCTGCAACAGCATGTAGTTGAATTCCAGGAAAGTCAGGGGCTGTTCCCGTTCCAGCCGCATCTTCACCGAATCAAAACCGAGCATGCGGTTGACCGAGAAGTGGCGGCCGAAATTCCGCAGAAAGGAGATATAGCCCAATTCGCCCAGCCAATCGGCATTGTTGATCATGACGGCTCCGGCGGGACCGTCGTGGAAATCCAAATACCTGGCGAATACCTGACGAATTCCAGCGATGTTGGCGGCAATCTGCGCTTCGTCCAGCAAGGGGCGGCTGGTGTCGCGGAAACTGGGATCGCCGATGCGGGTGGTGCCGCCCCCCATTAGAACGACGGGACGATGCCCGGCCTGTTGCAGACGGCGCAGCGACATGATGGACATCAGATGGCCCACATGCAGGCTGTCGGCGGTGGCGTCAAAGCCAATATAGGCCGTGACGGGGGAAGAACCGTTGAGCCTGTCATCCAGAGCTGCCCAATCAGAGCATTGGTGAACAGCCCCGCGGGCGATCATGGTCCGCAAAAAAGCCGAACGGGGAGCCGTCGAGCTTTGGCTGGTTAAGGCCGCATCGGTGGAAACGGGATTGGAAGATATGTCTGTCATAGTGCTCTCCGGTTTGCCGGTCCGGGGCACAGACTGTGATCAATTCGCCGCCGGGAACCGGCAGCTGGGTTTGATCGGTCATGACCAAAAACGCCGCCTATGCAGGCAGCGGATAATACGCCACGAAAGTGGGAGTCTGTCGCGTCATGATCCCCGATTTGTGGACTTGCTGGGCCCGGGGGTCAAGGAAAGATTCGCTAGCGGCGACTCTGTCGGTGATGGAGCGAGCGCCGGTTTCCCAACCCCGCCGATCAGCCGCCGCAGCGAGCATGAGCGGCCTTTATTTGCGCCCGGACATGGTGATATCCGAGGGAGGATACAGGCCGGTTCGGGAGCGATAAGGCGTGAATGTCAGGAAATATCGCAAGGTTCGGTCATCACGTAACCGACGCCATAAACACTTTTGATCGGAGCTTCGAGGCCCGTTTGCTTCTCAATTTTTCGGCGCAGACGAAAAACGGCGGCATCCAGGTTTCTATCGTTGTCGTGTGATTTTCTGGCCAAAGCTTTGAGAATGAATGTGCGGCTGCAAGCTTTCCCGATATTTTCGGCCAATATTTCCAGCAATTCGAGTTCCATTCCGCTCAATGTGACCCCGATGCCATGAGGGGCCGCCAGGCGCCAGCTTTTCCGGTCCAGCAGCCAGCTCTCTTCAGTGGTGGCAGGGGCCGCAGCGGCACGCGGCGGCGAGCTTGGAAGCCTGCGCAGAATATTGCGGAGCGTGGCCTCGATTTCTTTCAAGGAGACGCTTTTGTGTAGATAGGCGTCCGCTCCCTGGTCAAGGGCGCCGATACGGAAGCCCGGCTCGGCATAGGCGCTCAGCATGATAACGCCGCAGGCCGTTTTTCTTTGCGTGCGGATGTCCGTCAACAGGCAAAGGCCATTGCCATCGGGTAGGTTGACGTCAAGGATTACGCAGGAAACCTCTTGCGTCTCCAGGAATTGCCTCATTTCTGAGGCATTGGCGAGACCGACGCAATCGAACCCGGCGCTTGTCAGGTACGAGACCAGGTCGCTCCGTTGCAGGTCGTCATCCTCGACGACGATGACGCGCTCGGTCATTGCGTCCTCTGAATGTAGGTAACCGGAAACGCCATCTCGATGTTTGCTCCCCCATCTTTATGATTGGAGATTGCCAGCGTTCCTCCGTGTTTTTCCAGAATCAATCTGACGATATGCAGACCAAGTCCGGTGCCGGGGAATGCAGCGGCATTGGATGCCCGGAAGAAGCGGGATCCAACTTGGCCGATTTCCTCGGGCGGGAAACCAATGCCGTGATCGCGCACACACAGAAGCATGCTTTCTCTCTCTCTGCCGATGGTCACCGAAATCTCCGACGCAGCGGGCGAATATTTCAAGGCATTGTCCAGAAGATTGATCACAGCCGTGACGATCATCACCCGGTCGCCCTTGCATGCAATCGGTTGGTTTGCCGGGGTGAAAAGGATGCGCTCGGCGCCGCTGCCGTGATTGAGGCTGGCGACGGCGGTGTGGACGATGTCGGCGGCATCCAGAGTTTCCTGGCCGAAGGATTCCAGGCTGGCCTGCTCCGCCGTAATGAGGTCTCTGATCAGTTTCGATGTCTTTTGGGCCGTCGAAAGAATGGTTTCCAACCGCGCCGACAGATCGGCGCGATTGCCCGTCAGCGCAATCCCGGCCATTTCCGCAGAGCGGCCGATCAGCGCCAAGGCGGAGCCCAATTGATGCGCGAGCATCGTCAGGAATTGCCTTTGGTCCACTGTCTGTCGCCGCTCCCGGTCTAGCGCGTCGGCCAGGGTGACGTTTGTTTGTCGTTCGCGTCTCAAGTGCTCAGACTGGGCCTCTAAGTCGGCGGATAACCGGGCGCCGACCATCACGAGGATGGCGAAGAACGTCACGTTGTGAGAGACAAAAATTTGGAAAAAAGACCAAGCCATGATGTCAGGCGCGAAAGCCAAAGCCGGGCCGTCGGGATGGAATATGGTGAACAGGCCGCGTGCCCCGCAAAGAGCCGCGACGGCATATAGCGAGATTGATAAAAGGCCGCGTGCGATTTTTTCGCCATGGCTGCGAGACACGGCCCAAATTCCCCGGCTGAAGATCAGGGGGACGGCCATCTGGCCGATGACGATTCGGTACTGCGGAGCCTCGGGGGCCAGCCATTGGACGGCCTCGAAAGCCGCCACCGTCAAGACAGCCGTCGCCGTCACGAATCGGGGCATTCGGTGATGCCCAAGGAAAAGAGCGATACCTTCGGCTATGCAAGCCAATCCCATATTGCCGATCAGATTTCGCAACGTCACCAGATGCGGGGAGTTGCCGGGCATCGTATCCAGCAGATACGTGCCGAAGGACAGGGGCAGCATCAGATACCCGATGGCGATCCATCCCATGCCTCGCAGATGTGATGGCCGCGCCCGCCATATTGCCAAAGCAATCACGCCGTCCAAAACGGCATTGGATACCATGAAGGTTGCGGCGCTCGTCATGTCCAGCATGTCTATTTCAGCCGCAAATTTTGGTCGATGTGATTGTTTCTGCATGACGGCATGCGGACATTTCTCCTGAATATGATTGGAAACCTAATTGCCTTAGTCCGAGGGCTAAGGCAAGAGGATCACACGCATTTTTACGCAATGCCACGGACAACGCGTTTTGTTCGAACCATTCCCACTTAGATAATGTTGGTAATTATTAGTAATAATTTAAATTTATTGATGATTATTTCGAATTATTTTTAATAATTGATCTCTGTATGTTTTGAAAAAATCGTGATGTATTTTCGTATCTGAGAATTGTATTTAAAATTTTGATAACTTTCATATTGTGGTTGTCGGGAATTTTTTTAATTAAATGTTGCGATGATGTTGTGGCGAGAAATTTCTGTTGCCTAACACGTTCGTGTATTTTTAATGTAATTAATAATTTCGTCGGCCCAAATATTAGGGGAGGTATTGCTTTAAATATAGTCTTGTTGACTTTGTTTGTTTAACAGTAAGTGTATTGTTGTTTTGTGTATTGTTTTGTTGCTTCGGGGGTGGTTAGCGTGTCTGGAGGGGTGTTGACGATGTTTGCAGCGAATACCGTGGCTGGCATGGGGCGTTTCATCGGTTGCCGTAGTGTCCTTATGGCCGGAGTGGCTTTGACGGCCCTGCTGGGGAGAACCGCTTCCGCTGCGGAATGCGGGATTTCGATCACCGATACCACAACCAGCGCGGGTTGCGAGATTTCTGGAAATAATACTTATTCCATTGGTTCGGGGGGCTCGGTGACGAACCTCTCCAATATGAATAATGCGGTAATTGTGACGAGCTCCGCCACAAGTGCTGATTTAATCAATAATGGGGCTATTACTGGAGCGCAATCGGGTATCTGGAGCTATAACGGAACGATATCCAATTTAACTAATGGCAGCTCAACCAACACTCAGGCAACGATAAGCGCCAGTGAAAGTACATATAGCGCTTTTGGCATACTTGGGAATCCTAATGGTTATTTTGGAGTCCTGACCAATTACGGCACGATTCAGGGGGCCTCGACCAAAGATACAGCCGATTATGGTGGCTATGGGATATTTTTGTCCGGGGGCAATATCGGCACTTTGAACAATTATGGCTCCATCATTGGCACTGATTCCGTTAGCGGAGTAGGCAGTGGAATTCTTTCGTATTCGGCAACCATTGGCACTTTGGCCAATGAGACTGGTGCGACTATCAACGGAACTCAGTATGGTATCCAAAACAATAGTGGAACCATTACGACTCTGAACAATTACGGCACCATCAGCGGCGGTACATACGATATCTTTAACAGTGGAATCATTTCTACCCTGACCAATGCTCAAAGTGGCTTAACTTATTACAAAACGAGTGGTTCGTTAAACAATTACGTTGTTTACGTAACCAACAGTAGTAATTACGGCTCTTTGATCGTTCTCAGCAGCGGTGGCTTGAGTCTGTCGTCGTTGGGCATCGCGGGGAACTATACGTCCGGCAGGACTTACTCCGACGTCATTAAGTTGAGTAGCGGCGGAACGCTGACACTGGGCGGCACCACGATCAGCAGCGGCAGTTATGATTATACCTATAACGGTATTAGCTATAGCGTTACGTTGGATACGTCCTCTTGTTCTGTGGGATACACTTGCTACAACTTGACCGCCGGCAGCGGTTCCAGCAGTGGATGGACGGCCAAGGGGATATCGGCCGGCGGTGGTGCCACCAATCTAGGTGCGGCGCTGGACGTCATTTCGAACAATAGCGGTTTGTCCAGCCAGCTGACGGCCTTGAGCGCTCTGTCCTCCTCGGGGCAGGCTTTCGCTTTGAGGCAGCTTGCCGCAAACACCATTTCGACGTCGGTGGGGTCGACCGGTGCGACCGTTACACCCAGCAATACCGCCATCGACACTCATCTTTCGGCTACCGTCGCCGATGCTTCCGGAAACAAGGGAGCGGCGGCAGGCAACGCCTTCCAGCAGGGCTCCGTCTGGGGGCAGGTGCTGGGCAACCACTCCAGCCTCGACAACTCGTCGGCGGGTGACGGCTTCTCGTCCAACGCCTTCGGTTTCCTGGTTGGTGCCGACACCTTCGCTTCCGATAATGCCGTTGCTGGCTTTGCTTTCAACTGGCTGCGCAACAATGCCAAAGGCAAAGGCGACAGCTCTGGCAATTCCACCACCACCGACACCTATCAGTTGAGCCTTTACGGTTCATGGCGGCCGGGTGGCGATCCTTTGTGGTTGCAGGGCTTGGTTGCGGCCGGGATCAATCAGTATGACCAGAAGCGCGATATCGACTATTTGAACGAAACCGCCAGCGCCAAATATTATGGTTTGCAGGCCCAGGTCAAAACCACCGTCGGCTACGATTTCCCGTTGGAGGGCGGTTTTACCGCATCGCCGCTGGGAAGCTTGCAGGTTTCGCGTATGCAGAACCGCGGCTATACCGAAACCGGCAGCACGGTTAACCAGTCGATCGCGGCCCAAGGTTTCAACAGTGCCGAGAGTGTGATCGGCGGCAGGCTGGTCCGGACGTTCGGCACCAATTTCGGCGATTTGACCGCTGATATCCAAGCCGGCTGGCTGCACGACTATCTGCACAGCCCGATCACTACGGTGGCGACACTGGCAGGGACTGGCTATGTGATTAACACGGCTCGCCTGCCCTCGAACGGCGCGCAGTTGAGTCTGGGGGCCACCGTGCAGCAGAGTGACGATATTTCCATCCGCCTGGAATATCAGGGCGACTTGCGCGATGGCTATCAAAGCCACACCGGCTTGCTGAAACTGAGGGAAAGTCTCTAAAGAGAACGGCCGCGCAGAAAAGCCCGGCGGAAACGCCGGGCTTTTTTCATGATGGTTCCGAGCATCTGACATCCCATTGGCCGTCGGCGCTGTTTTTTCCGGAATATGCAGCAAAAATCGCAGGTGCTATCGTCTTTTAGGCGGGCCGGTCGCCTGTTGCCTGCCATCGTCGCCTGATATCTTTTTTTGTGGGAGGAGCAGGGCATGAAGGCGGTCGTCGTTCTTTTGTGTCTTGCCGTGGCGGCTTGTTCGAGTACCGGAGAACGCCAGTCTTTAGGGCCGGACTTGGCCCATGCCGCTGGCTGGAATTGGGAAACGCTGGATGGTGGGAGCTTTCGTCTTGCCTCTGCCGTTGCGCCGATGAAGCCTTCGGCAAAGTTGGTCGTCTATCTTGAAGGCGACGGTTTCGCTTATGTCCGCCCGTCCCAGCCGTCGCAAAATCCCACTCCTACCGACCCGGTCGCCCTGCGTCTGGCTCTGGCCGCTCCCACTCGCGACGCCAACCTGGCTTGGCTTGGTCGGCCCTGCCAATATATCGACTCTTCCCGCTGCGACAGTGCCTACTGGACCGGCTGGCGTTATGCGCCGGAAGTCCTCGACAGCATGAATATGTCCATCGATCAAATTAAAAGCCGGAGCCATGCCAATCAGATCGTTCTCGTGGGCTATTCCGGTGGCGGCGCCATCGCGGTACTGCTGGCGGCTCGGCGCGGTGACGTGAAAGGCGTCGTGACCGTCGCCGCGAATCTCGACCTGGGATATTGGACCCGGCGCGATGGCCTGGCTCCTCTGGCGGGATCTCTTGATCCGGCCGATATCGCGCCGTCGCTTGGTGCGGTACCGCAGGTTCACTTCACTGGTGGGCGGGATAAGACCGTCGGCACCGATGTCGTGCGTTCCTTCATGGCGCGTTTGCCGTCCGGAACGCCTGCCAGACTGATTGAAATCTCGGACTATACCCATGCCTGTTGCTGGGCTCGGGATTGGCCGCGGCTTGCCGCCGAGATGGAATAATCGGCGAAAGCTGCCGAACTGGCCGGGCTTCCAGGCAGGACCACGCAGCCTGCCTAAAAGAATGCGGCATTTGCGGAGAGGCAGGTCTTTCCAAGAAGAATATTTGGCTGTCGGCGGCAGAAGGGCGCCGACAGCTTGTCGGGCCGGATCAGGCGGCGAGATTTCTCAAGTCCTCCAAAAGACCGGGGCCGATGGGCTGCCATCCCAGAGTCTGTTTGGTCTGCAGGCTGGAGGCCGGCATGTCCAGCCCGGCGAACATCGCCAGCCAGCCGAAGAAGGCCGGAGCCTCGTCCAGACTGATGGAGCGGACGGGCAGGGCAAGGCGCGCCGCGATGGTTTCGGCGATGGCCCGCATGGGGACACCCTCTTCGGCCACAGCATGGTATTTGGCGTTCGGCTCGGCCCGTTCGACCGCCAGCCGGTAAAGCCGGGCGACGTCGAGGCGATGGGCGGCGGGCCAACGGTTCTGGCCGTCGCCGATGTAGACGCATTCCCCTTGCGTCCGATAGAGGCCGATGGCCGGGGTGATCAATCCCTGGCTGAATTGGTCATGGACTTGCGGCAAACGCACGATCGAGACATTGCCGCCGATGGCGACAATGGACATCGCCGCTTCTTCCGAGGCGGCGCGGGGGTGCCGGTCCGAACCGATGATGGCGTTGCCTTCCTTGGCGAGTTCTCCGGGGATGGAATTGGCGATTGGCGTTCCCGACGTCACCACCAGGGGACGGTCCGATCCGGCCAAGGCCGAGCCCAAGGCGGCGATGACGGCGCGGTCGTCTTCGCAATTCGCCTTGAATCGGGAAAAATCGTGATTGAAAGCCAGATGGATGACCGCGTCCGATCCGGCAGCGGTTTCCTTCAGGCTGGCGAGGTCTTCCAGCGAGCCCAAACAGACTTCGGCGCCCAGCGCCGCCAGGGCTGGGGCTTTCTCTTTGGAACGGCACAGGCCAAGCACCCGATGGCCTGCGGCGATCAGTTCCTGCACGACGGCCGAGCCGATGTTGCCCGATGCTCCGGTCACGAAAATACGCATGGTCAAGATCTCCTGCTTTTGCGGAAGACAAAGTTCCATGCCGGCCTTATCCTGGTAAAGTAGTGATATTATCCTATTATAGTGAGTAACCGGATGCCGAGAAACGCCAACCTGTTGGGCTGCTTCTTGAAGGATCGCCGGGCCAAGCTTGATCCCGTGGCCTTGGGATTTCCCGCCGGGCGGCGACGGACCCCTGGCTTGCGCCGGGAAGAGGTGGCGAGCCGCGCCAATATCAGCCCGACCTGGTACACCTGGTTGGAACAGGGGCGCGGCGGCGCCCCCTCGTCCGAGGTTCTGGATCGCGTCGCTCACGCTCTGATGTTGACCGATGTTGAACGGGAACATCTGTTCCTGTTGGGGTTGGGGCGGGCTCCGGATGTGGAATACCGCAAGAACGACGGCGTCACACCCCGATTGCAGCGGGTGCTGGACGCGCTCGACCCTTGTCCGGCGCTGATCCGAACGGCGACCTGGGACGTGGTCGCCTGGAACAAGGCGGCGACGGTGATGCTGATGGATTACGCTTCGCTGCCGCCGGATCAGCGCAACATCCTGCGTTTCTTCTTTCTTGACCCGCGCGCCCGCGCCGCGCAGTACGACTGGGACAGCGTGGCTCGTTTCGTCTTGGGAGCCTTTCGGATCGACACCACCCGCGCCGGAGCCGCCGCCGAGGCCATGCCGCTGGTGAACGAGCTTTGCCGCCTTAGTCCCGAATTCGACGCCATGTGGCACGACAACGACGTGCCTGCGCCGCATGGCGACGGAATCAAGCGCATCCGCCATCCTCAGCTTGGGCAGCTGACTTTCGAATATTCAGCCTTCGCCGTGGACGGCCGTCCTGATTTGAGCATGGTGGTGTACAATCCGGCGACGCCGGAAGATGCCGAACGCATCGGGGTGATGGCTGAAACGGTCCGAGTATAGGCAGCGGGGTGGCGGCGGTGATGCGAACGGCCATGACGTGCCAGCCAGGCCGTTCGGCATTCCCTCCACGTTTTTTAACCAACGCGAAATTTCAAAAGGTCCGACGGCATTTCGACGCCAGGAAGGTTTTTCGGGTCGGGCTCTGGGGGCAGAATCTGATAGCGGATGGGAATGATTCCCGCCCAGGAGGGATGGGCGTAATCGTCGGCATCATCCTCGGGAGGGCCGACGCGGACCTTGCAGGATGCTTCTTCGATGGACAGCGAGGCCACGGCGGTGGCGCTGATTTCCTTCGGCAGGACGGGGCGCAGGCGGTCCCATTCGCCGGGGATCAGGCCGTTGACGAAATTCTTCAGTTTCTCGACCTTCACGGCTTCGTCGCGGATCAGCTCCGCCCGCCCCAGCAGCATCACCGACCGGAAGTTGCAGTTGAAATTGAAGGCCGAGCGGGCGACTACCAGGCCGTCCAGCAGCGAAACGGTCAGACAGATGTCTTGATGCTCCAGCACCTTGAACATGCGCCCCGCGTTCGAGCCGTGCCAATAGACCCGGTCGCCCTCGCGCCAGATGAAGGTGGGCGTAACGAAGGGCACGCCGTCAATCATGCAGCCGATATGCGCCAAGGGCGCGGCATCGAGAATGCTTTCGACGGTCTGGCGGTCGTAACGGGCCAGCCAGTTGTAACGTCTCACCCGGGTGCGGTCTGAAGGGGCTTGAGGATTGTTTGCGGCTTCGTTCATGAAAGGCTCCTGTCGGAAGGGGAAAAGCTGTCGGTTCCGCGGATATAGAGGTATTGCCCGTATTCGGCGAATTCGCGCGGTAGCCCCCCGCGTTTCACCGCCGCCGCCAATCCTTTGGGATCGCGGACGATCAGGCCCCCAAGAATTTCAATGCCATACGCATGCAGGCGAGACGACATGGGCGTGCTCGGGCCGACCAAAGCCTGCCGTGCGCCCTGTGCCAGACGTAGGATGCGGGGAAGGCTGCGGTTGACGATGCACGAGGAATTGACCACCACCGCCGCCGCTCCCGGCAGCAGCGTGTCCATGGACACCAGCGGGTATTCGCCGGGCCGCGGGTCGGTCTCGATCACCGTGCATCCGGGCAAGGCCGAGGATAAACCGGGGAATGCGCCGATGGAGACGATCCGTCCGTTTTCCCGTGAGAAATGATGAGCACCATTGCCCATATGCCCGCCCGAATCCGATCGGTTGTAATGGGCGTTGATGGCGGCGATACCCAATGCCATTTCCAGCGGATCCCACGATGCTGACAGACGAGCCAGTTCACGCAGGCTTCGTTTGGCCAGGGCCGGCAGGCGCGGCGACAGTTCCTTGGGATAGCGCGGCAGATAGGCGAGGCCACTGCCATGTTCGCCCTCGACCATAATCCAGCGATGGCCGCAGGCGATTTGGCGCACCTCGTCGTCGGCCACGCCCAGGGTCAGATCCCGGTAAAGCGATTCAGCCCCCCACCATCGCCATAACGCCGTCGGCTCGGGAGCCAGCATGGTTCCCGCGTGGCCGGTAAAATCCTGCCATTCGGCCACGGCTTCGCCGGAAAACGCCGTCAGCACGGGCACCCCTTCCAACTCGCCAGGCGTGGCCACGGCGGACAGCCTTTCGGCAGCCGCGCGGAAAGGCGGAAAGGCCGGCATCACCACCAGATCGGCGTTTTCCCGCATGGCCCGGCGCAGACTGAGGGATGCCGCCGCCGTCAAGGCCGGAGCGTCGGCGGCCGGCAGCACGCAATCGCTGGCGAGGTCGCGCCACTTTCCCCGTTCCGGAATCATGCCGGCGATCAGAAACCCCCTGTTTCGCAAATCGTGAGCGAAGCCGGCCAGCAAGGGAACCGCCGGATTTTCCGCGTCATGCACCACCCCGCCCAGCCGCACCCAGGGCGCCTTGACCGGCTCGAACGCCATCCCGGCATCGGCCGCATGAGGGTGGTCCGGGGCGAAGGACCGGGTAAAGGCTGCGTTTCTGCTCACGTCACGACACTCCGTGTCGGGGATCAGTCGAAGGTGGCTGGGACCACCAGTACCGGTTCGCCCAGTTCCTGGACCAGCTGGCGGCGGATGCCCCCCAACGTCAGTCCGGCCGAACCGCAGCCGACGCAAGCGCCGCTGAGGCGGACCCGGATCTTGTCGCCGTCGATGGCGACCAGGGTGATGTCGCCGCCATCGGCTTGAAGGCCCGCCCGCATGCCTTGAATGACGTTCGACACCACCCGGTGGCGCTCGGTATCGCTCAGCCGCGCGGTCGTGTCCGGTAATGTCGCAAGATCGCTGCTCATGAGCCGTTTCTCCAGTGACGATTGTTGATCGATCCGTATCAAAGCAACAGATGTGCCAGATCATGTTTGTTGGCGATAAATTGTCTCTGGAAATCGGAAACAATCGGTGGTCTGTTGATTTTATTGAAACAGCGGGATCGCTGGGGGAGGCGATTCGAATTCATGGTGAATTCTTGGCGGCGGATGAAAATTATCGCCATCTGTAAATTTCATCGGGATTTTTACGGCGGAAGCCCTTTTTGCCCCTCTATATCGGAGGGCATGCACGAGCGAAAACGTGCACTTTCACGGAGAAATATCCTCAAAATGTAAATTTATGGGCCATGTGCTCGGAGCGGAACGCCGGTTTCCCGCCGTTTTTCGTTCTGGCCTTGGATTTGCTGGGGTGATGAGGACTTGGCATGCCGATGGACGCGCCCATGAACGATGCTCCCATGAACGATACCGTCGCCCTTGAGATCGATGTTGGCGATTTTGTCGCCGAATTCAGTCATTGCTTTACCGGCGAATGCCGCGTCAGCGTCTTGCCGATTCTTTATAAGATCAGCCAGGTCATCACCAACAGCGCCGATCTGGCGGCGTCGCTGTCGATCATCCTGGGAGTGATGCAGAACCAGCTGAAGATGCGCCGAGGCATCGTCACGCTTTACGACCGGCAGTCCGAGACGATCTTCATCCACGAAAGCTTCGGCCTCAGCGACGAGGAAAAGGCCCGCGGCATCTATGCCCCCGGCGAAGGCATCACCGGCAAGGTGGTGCAAAGCGGCAAAGCCATCGTCGCCCGCAAGCTGCGGGAAAGTCCGGATTTCCTGAACCGCACGCAAGCCGCGCGCACCAAGGGGCGTCCCAACGCGGCTTTTTTCAGCGTTCCCCTGATCCATGCCCAGAAAGTGGTGGGTACTATCGGCGGAGAACGCGTCTATATGAATCAGACGCTGCTGAAGCAGGATGTGGAGCTGTTGGCGATGGTCGCTTCGATGATCGCTCCGGCCGCCGAGTTATATCTGACCGAGAACATCGACAAAGTGCGCCTGGAAAACGAGAATCGCCGTTTGCGCAGCGTGCTGAAGGAACGTTTCAAGCCGTCGAACATGATCGGCAATTCCAAGCCGATGCAGGATGTCTACGAACTGATTCATAAGGTGGCTGCGACCAAGGCAACGGTGCTGATCCTGGGGGAAAGCGGGGTGGGCAAGGAACTGGTGGCGACCGCCATCCATTACAACAGCCCCAATGCCGAAGGGCCGTTCATCAAGTCCAACTGCGCCGCCTTGCCCGAGAATCTGGTGGAAAGCGAGTTGTTCGGCCATGAGCGCGGCTCCTTCACCGGCGCTCTGTCGCAGCACAAGGGCTGTTTCGAGCAGGCCGACGGGGGCACTATTTTCCTGGACGAGGTGGGCGAGCTGACCTTAAGCGCTCAGACTAAACTGCTCAGGGTGCTGCAGGAAAAAACCTTCCAGCGGGTGGGCGGGAGCAAGCCGGTCAAGGTGGATGTGCGCATCATCGCCGCCACCAACCGCAATCTTGCTGAGATGGTGGAGCTGGGAACATTCCGCGAGGATCTGTACTACCGTCTGAACGTTTTTCCCATGACCATCCCGCCTCTGCGCAGCCGGGGCAGCGACGTCATCACTCTGGCGGATTACTTTGTCACCGCCTATGCCGTCGAGAATACCAAGAGCATCAGGCGCATCTCGACCCCGGCCTTAAACATGCTGATGTCCTATCACTGGCCTGGCAATGTGCGCGAGCTGGAGAACGTCATCGAACGGGCGGTGATCCTGTCGGACGACGACGTCATCCACAGCTATAACCTGCCGCCCTCGCTGCAAACCTCGGAGGGAAGCGGCACCGCCTATGGTGTTACCCTGGAGGCCAAGGTCCAGGCTGTCGAGACCGAGATGATCATCGAGGCGCTGAAAAACAGCAACGGCCATATGGGGGACGCCGCCAAGGAGCTGGGGCTGACTCGCCGCATGCTGGGGGTGCGCATGGAACGCTACGGCATCAGCTACAAATCCTTCCGCACCGTTGAAAGCCAAAAATGGGACCGGAACGGCTGACGGCCGGCCATTCTTTCCTGCGTCTCTCCACCACTGAAAACCTCCTTTGCGTCCGGTCCTGCTGCCGGCGGCTTGCCGTGGCGTGGCGCGATGAGCGTGATGGAGCCGATGGGAGGAAAAGTCGCTTCCGGAAAAGAAGTGTCTGAAATATACCGAAATGAATATTCTCTGAAGCGTGAGGAAATAGAGCTGGCTTTGAGAAATATACATTTATGAAAATTATAATGCGAGATATTCATTGCAAGTAACAATGTTGGTGTTGTGTGAATATAGCGCGTCATTAAAAGAGTGTGCTCGTATGATTCTGGTGGTCTTTTTGAAAAATGCTGATGTATGGAAATTGTTGGCACGGCTGTTGCGATATTGCTTTGCGTGAAGGCGGAGCTTCCGCCCATCGGATTTATCCATTGGCTTTTACGCAAAGGAGTTCGTCCCATGACTCGCAAAGTCGCCATCTATGGCAAGGGCGGTATCGGCAAGTCCACCACCACCCAGAACACCGCCGCCGCTCTGGCCTATTTCCACGACAAGAACGTTTTCATCCACGGCTGCGACCCCAAGGCCGATTCCACTCGCCTGATCCTGGGCGGCAAGCCGCAGGAAACGGTGATGGACACCTTGCGCATCCACGGCGCGGAAAAGGTGACCCTGGATAAGGTGGTGAAGACCGGCTTCAAGAATATCCGCTGCGTCGAATCGGGCGGGCCCGAGCCGGGCGTCGGCTGCGCCGGTCGCGGCGTCATCACCGCCATCGACCTGATGGAGGAGAACGAAGCCTATACCGACGATCTCGACTTCATCTTCTTCGACGTGCTGGGCGACGTGGTCTGCGGCGGTTTCGCCATGCCGATCCGCGACGGCAAGGCGCAGGAAGTCTACATCGTCGCCTCAGGCGAGATGATGGCCATCTATGCCGCCAACAACATCGCCAAGGGTCTGGTCAAGTACGCCAAGCAATCGGGCGTGCGCCTGGGCGGCATCATCTGCAACAGCCGTAACGTTGATGGCGAACGCGAATTCGTCGAGGAATTCACCAAGGCCATCGGCACGAAGATGATTCATTTTGTGCCGCGCGACAACATCGTGCAGAAGGCGGAATTCAATAAAAAGACCGTCACTGAGTTCGACCCCGCGCAAAACCAGGCCATGGAATACAAGGAACTGGGCGCCAAGATCGCCGCCAACGAGGACTTCGTCATTCCGACTCCGCTGGCCATGGACGAGCTTGAGGCGATGGTCGTCAAGTACGGCATGCTCGACTGACCTCCGGGGCCGCGCCGGCCAGGCGCGATCTTCCTTTTCATCATCGTGATCTCGGCGGCGCCAGCCAGCGTCGCCGGGCGGAGGACCAGTCATGCCTTATCATGAATTTGAATGCAGCAAGGTGATCCCCGAACGCAAGCAGCACGCGGTCGTCAAAGGCCCCGGCGAAGACATCACCCATGCTTTGCCCAAGGGCTATCTCAACACCATTCCCGGCTCGATTTCGGAACGCGGCTGCGCCTATTGCGGCGCCAAGCATGTGATCGGCACGCCGATGAAAGATGTCATTCATCTCAGCCACGGCCCGGTCGGCTGCACCTACGACACCTGGCAGACCAAGCGCTATATCAGCGACAACGAGAACTTCCAGCTCAAATACACCTTCGCCACCGACGTGAAGGAAAAGCACATCGTGTTCGGGGCCGAAAAGCTGCTGAAGGAGAACATCCTCGAAGCCTTCAAGGCGTTTCCCGACATCAAGCGGATGACCATCTATCAGACCTGCGCCACGGCTCTGATCGGCGACGACATCGACGCCATCGCCGCCGAGGTGATGGAGGAACTGCCCGGCACCGACATTTTCGTCTGCAATTCGCCGGGCTTCGCCGGTCCCAGCCAGTCGGGCGGCCACCACAAGATCAATATCGCCTGGGTCAACACTAAGGTTGGCACCGTCGAGCCCGAGATCACCAGCGATTACGTCATCAACTATGTCGGCGAATACAACATCCAGGGCGACCAGGAGGTGATGCAGGACTACTTCAAGCGTATGGGCATCCAGATCCTGTCGACCTTTACCGGCAACGGCAAATATGACGATCTGCGCGGCATGCACCGCGCCCATCTGAACGTGCTGGAATGCGCCCGTTCGGCCGAATACATCTGCGACGAGTTGCGCGCCCGCTACGGCATTCCGCGCCTGGACATCGACGGCTTCGGCTTCAAGGCGCTGGGCGATTCCTTGCGCAAGGTCGGCATGTTCTTCGGCATCGAGGAGCGGGCCGAAGCCATCATCGCCGAGGAAACCGCCCGCTGGAAGCCCGAGTTGGACTGGTACAAGGAACGGCTGATGGGCAAGCGGGTGTGCCTGTGGCCGGGTGGTTCCAAGCTGTGGCACTGGGCTAACGCCATTCAAGAGGAAATGGGCGTCAAGGTCGTCTCGGTCTACACCAAGTTCGGCCATCAGGGCGACATGGAAAAGGGCATCGCCCGGGCCGGCGAAGGCACACTAGCCATCGACGATCCCAACGAACTGGAGGGGCAGGAGGCGCTGATGACGCTGAAGCCGGACGTCATTTTCACCGGCAAGCGCCCCGGCGAAGTGGCGAAGAAGATGCGCGTGCCCTACCTGAACGCCCACGCCTACCATAACGGCCCCTATAAGGGCTTCGAGGGCTGGGTGCGTTTCGCCCGCGACATCTACAACGCCATCTATTCACCGATCCATCAGTTGTCGGGACTCGACATCAGCAAGGACGAGATCGCCACCGACAAGGGCTTCATGACCCGCCGGATGCTGTCCGACGCCAACCTGCCCGAGTCGTCTCGCAACAATCCTATGACCGGCTATACCGGCAAATACGACAGCGTCAGCGATCTGCGCGCGAAGACTTATCCCGTCTTCGAACGCAAGTCGGCCACCGCCGCCGCCGAATGATGGAGAGGACCAATGACCGCTCTCGCTAAGAAAGCCTCGAAGGATAAGTCCGCCACTTATCCCCCCTACGAGAAGATCTACAAGTCCGACCCGCTGGCCGAGGTCGACGCCGTGACCAGGGAACGGGTCGGACAGATGGAGCATTACATCATGAAGAACTGCCTGTGGCAGTACAACTCGCGCGGATGGGACCGGCGCAAGCAGAATGCCGGCATCATCGGCAAGACCGCCCAGCTTCTGTGTGGCGAAGAGGTGGACAATCCCAACCCGCTGGAGAAGTGCTACTGGGTCGATGCCGTCATGCTGGCCCGCGCCTACCGGGAAATCTGCTCGTGGCTCAACGGCATGGACACGGCCGCCATCAAGTCCCTGATGACGACCCTGCACCAGCGCATGGACTGGGTGATGATCGACGGCTCTTTGAACGAAGAGCTGACCGTCCAACACTATTGAGGAATAACGACCATGACGTGTGATGTCAAAGTCAAGGATCGTGTTGGCACGATCAACCCCATCTTCACCTGCCAGCCGGCCGGTGCCCAGTACGTCTCCATCGGCGTCAAGGACTGCATCGGTCTGGTCCATGGCGGCCAGGGCTGCGTGATGTTCGTGCGCCTGCTGATTTCGCAGCATCTCAAGGAAAGCTTCGAGATCGCGTCCTCTTCGCTGCACGAAGACGGCGCCGTGTTCGGCGCCTGCGGCCGCGTCGAGGAAGGCGTCGACGTGCTGCTGTCGCGCTATCCCGACCTCAAGGTGATCCCCATCATCACCACCTGCTCGACCGAGGTGATCGGCGACGATGTGGACGGTGTCATCACCAAGCTGGAAGAAGGCCTGCTGGCCGAGAAATACCCCGACCGCGAGGTGCATCTGCTGGCCGTCCACACGCCCAGCTTCGTCGGCTCGATGATCAGCGGCTACGACGTGGCGGTGCGTGATTTCGTCAAGAAATTCGCCCAGAAGGACGAACCCAACGGCAAGATCAACTTCATCACCGGCTGGGTCAATCCCGGCGACGTCAAGGAACTGAAGCATCTGCTGGCCGAGATGGACATCGACGCCACCGTGCTGTTCGAGATTGAAAGCTTCGATTCGCCGATGATGCCCAACGGCGACGAGGTGTCGCACGGCCAGACTACCATCGCCGATTTGCAGTCCACCGGTTCGGCCTCTCACACCTTTGCGCTCAACCGCTACGAAGGCGCCAAGGCCGCGGAATTCCTGAAGAAGAAGTTTAAGATTCCCGCCACCATCGGCCCGAGCCCCATCGGCATCCGCAATACCGACAGCCTGGTCAAGAAGCTGGCCGAAGTTACCGGCAAGCCGATTCCGCAGTCGCTGGTGCGGGAACGCGGACTGGCGATGGACGCCATCACCGATCTGGCTCACATGTTCCTGGCCGACAAGAAGGTGGCCATCTACGGCGCGCCCGATCTGGTCATCGGTCTGGCCGAATTCTGCCTGGACCTGGAAATGAAGCCGGTCCTGCTGCTGCTGGGCGACGACAATGCCGGCTATGTCGATGATCCCCGCATCAAGGCGTTGCAGGAAAACGTCGATTATCCCATGGAAATCGTCACCAACGCCGATTTCTGGGACCTGGAGGACCGCATCAAGAACCATGGGCTGGAACTGGATCTGATCCTTGGCCATTCCAAGGGCCGTTTCATCTCCATCGACTACGACATCCCCATGGTCCGGGTCGGTTTTCCCACCTATGACCGCGCCGGGCTCTATCGTTATCCGGTAGTCGGTTATGGCGGCGCCACCTGGTTGGCCGAGCAGATGGCCAACGCCTTGTTCACCGACATGGAGCACAAGAAGAACAAGGAATGGATCCTGAACGTCTGGTGAGCGGCGTCAGGACGCCGGGCGGGCTTTCGCTCTTCTTTTCCGCCCGCCCGGCATCTTCTTTTTCCCTCCAGGAGTGACGAGATGAAGATCGCCGTCCATGTGGACAACTCCAACCGGATCGCTCGGTTCTCGCCCGAAGGAAAGGTCCGTCTTTACGAACGGGCCGGATATGGCTGGATGATCGCCGACGAAATTCCCTTTCCCATCGGTACCGATCTCAGTTTGGGCGACATTAAGGCGGGTTTGTCGGGGCTGGTGGCCCGCTTGCCCGGCTGCCGGACCTTTCTGTCGGGCGAGGTGCGCGGGCTGATCTATTCCCTGATGCAGGAGGAATACGGTTTCCGCGTCTGGAAATCCGCTGGCGATCCCGAAAGCCAGTTGGACGACATCATCCAGCGCGATGCCGAATTGGCCGTGCAGCGTGAACGGGAAGCCGCCGAGCAGGCTTTCGCTGCCGTCTTCTCCTCTCCTTCGGGCGGCTGCGGCGGCGGTTGCAGCGGCGGTGGCGGCGGTACGTCCCGCAAACGCTCGGCCGAGGCCCTGCGCGCCGTGCGTTCCCTGACCGAGCGGGTCGAGGGCGACCATCATCGCATCGACCTGTCGGCCATCCTGGCTAAATACAAAAGCGCCAACTCCATGGATGTGCTGACGCCGCTGATGGAGGGGCCGCTGTTGCACGAAGCCGGCTTCGGCAAGCTGGAAATCCTTTGCGACCATTTGCCCCGCTGGTTCTCGGGCAAGCTGGAAGAGCTTGGCCTGTTGGCCGAGATCGAGACCACGTCCCAGGGCGTGCGGGCCATGGTTTTTCCAAACCGAGAAAAGGAACTCCGACATGATTGATTTGAGCAGCACCGCGTCGGTCCTGTATTTCGCTTATGGTGGCAACATGAACTTCGAGCAGATCTCGGCCCGTTGCGCCAAGCCGCAATTCGTTTCGGTGGCCCGCCTGCCTGGCCACGAGATCGCCTTTTACGGTCATTCCGAACGCTGGGACGGCGGCGAGGAAACTTTGCGCGCCATGCCCGGCTGCGACCTTTACGGCGTGGTTTACGAACTGTCGCCCAGCGCTTTCGACCGGCTGGATGCCTGGCAAGGCGTCAAGCTGGACGGCACCGGCGGTTATTTCCATCGACCCGCCGAAGTGATCGGGCTGGACGGCGCCCGCTACTCGACGCTGCTTTACAAGAAGTCGGAGATGCGCGAGCCGTCTTTGCCCAGCAGCGGCTATCTTGCCCATATTCTGGCGGGTGCGCAGGCCCACGGTCTGCCTGAGGATTATCTGTCCAGCCTGCGGGCGCTTTCTTCGCATCAGGCCGGTTATCCCGTGCCGAAGCCCGAACGCACGGATCGCTTCCTAATGACCGGCGGCGGAGGCTGCGGCTGCTGATCAAAGGTGTCTTGGCATCTGCCGGGACAGAAAACATCGGGGCAGGGACTGGGCGGCGGGTGAAAAGGCCCGCCGCTTTTTATGCCTTCCGCTTTTTGGTAGAATGGCGTGCGTCTGCGGAAGAGGGGGCGGCATGGAAAATCTGCCGATCGGCAAGGCGTTCACGCTGATGGAACCGGGGCCAGTCGTGCTGGTCGTAACGAACGACGGCCACAAGGACAACGTGATGGCCGTCTCCTGGACGATGGTGTTGGATTTCACGGCTAGATTCGCCATCGCCACCGGGGCCTGGAACCACTCCTACGCGGCGCTTACACAAACGAAGGAGTGCGTGATCGCAATTCCTCCGGTGGACCTTCTGGACATCGTCGTCGGGGTCGGAACTTGCTCGGGGATGGATACGGACAAGTTCGACAGGTTCGGGCTCACCCGGGTGCCGTCGACCGATGTCCGGGCGCCACTCATCGCCGAATGTCTGGCCAACATCGAATGCCGCGTCGTCGATATCATCGATAAGCACAATATCGTGGTGCTTCAGGGGATCTCCGCCCACATCGACGCCGTCCGCAAAGAGAAACGGCTGATACACGCCATCGGCGACGGTACGTTCGTGGTGGACGGTCGGTTTTTCGACCGCAAGGAGGCGATGCGGTCCAAGCTTCCAAGCGGCCTGTAAAGCTGTTTTGTCGGCGCCCGGATATTGTCGGACCGGCTGACGGATGAGCTTCGGACCGGCGTCATATCACAAGCGTCCCGGTAATCTGCGGATACGAGAAAATCAGCCCGCCAATAGGCGGGCTGATTTTTTTATCTCGTGCATCGGAAGGCATATGGAAAACATGTGGGGGGAATTCCAATGTGAGTTGTAGGCGTTTTGGGCGCTTTGTTGATATTGGGGCAAACGCACTTGGTTTGACGACGCTCTGGAAATCAAGACTTGGATTGATTATGTGCGTTGAGGTCAAGGTAATTTATTGCGCTGTTTTTATATAAAAACCATAGCGCTCTGTGGGTTTTATTCCTTGGTTCGGGAGCGTTATAAGGCAAACGGGTGCGCTCTCGTCATTCTCACCTATGCATTTTGGCATTGTGCATGCGTTTCCATTTTGCACGAATGGTTTTAATGGCTGAAATCGTTGGTTTAAGTCCTCATTTTTCTGTGTGGCAAGGCGATTGATACGTCCTAAATGATCTTTCTATCACCGGCCTGAAATCCTAATATCGACTAAAAGTGGATTGTTTAAATCGAATTTACACCATAACATTTATCTTGAGTGCCGTTAAAGATTGAACGTGCTTCATATGCCTGCATTGAAAGATTCTTTCTGTCTGTGGGGGAGCCATGGCGATAGGCGGAAAAGAAAAAGAGAATCCAGAACCCAGGATGAGTGTTTCTCCAGCGCTAAATTTCGAATTTATATTTCAGCGTCTTCCGGGGCTTTATCTGGTTTTGGATGTGAATTTTCGTATCGTTGCGGTCAGCGATGCCTATCTTCAGGCTACGTTGACTGTCAGGGATAATGTTATTGGCCGTGGAATTTTTGAGGTATTTCCTGACAATCCCGACGATCCGAGCGCCGATGGCGTTCACCATCTGAAAACGTCACTGATCCGCGTTCTGCAAAGTGGCATGGCGGATGCCATGGCCGTCCAGAAATACGACGTCCGGCGGCCGGAAGGCGACGGCTTCGCGCTTCGCTATTGGAGTCCGATGAACTCGCCGGTGTTGGGCGAGGACGGCAAGGTCGCCTACATCATCCATCGGGCCGAGGACGTGACGGAATTCGTGCAATTGAAGCAGCGGGAAGGCGAGCAAGGGCGGCATACGGCCGCCTTGCAAGAGCGTGCCTCGCAAATGGAGTCCGAGATTTACACCCGTGGCCGGGAGGTCGCGGCGGCCAACGTCAGGCTCAAAGAGGCCAACGACGAACTGGAATCCCTCTATCGTAAAACCCGGGAACTGGACGAACTGAAAACGCAGTTCTTCGCCAATATCAGTCACGAATTACGCACGCCCCTCACGCTGGTCGATGGCCCTGTCGGCAAATGCCTCAGGCGCGCCGACCTGCCGGACGATGTGCGGCGGGATTTGGAAATGGTGAGGCGCAACATCCGGCTGCTGCATCACCATGTGGATGATCTGCTGGATATTGCCAAGCTCGAAGCCGGGCGGATGAAGTTGGAATATGCCGAGTTGGATCTGGTCAAGCTGATCCGCTTTTTGGGGGCTCATTTCGAGTCCTTGGCCGAAGAAAAGAAGATCGATTACGCCCTGCATTTGCCCGACAGTCTGATCGCCCAGGTGGATGTCGAAAAATATCAGCGCATCTTGCTCAACCTGCTGTCCAACGCCTTCAAGTTCACCCCCGAGGGAGGACGCATCGAGGTGACCTTGGTTGAGCAAGATGACCGGGTCGCGCTGATGGTCGAGGACAATGGTCCAGGCATTCCCGAAAAGATGCGCGGTTTGGTTTTCGAGCGTTTTCGTCAGATGGACGGCGGGCTTCAGCGGCAACATGGAGGCACGGGACTGGGGCTGTCCATCGTCCGCGAGTTTGCGCAGCTTCAAGGCGGCGCGGCGGCGGTTGCCGCCGGCGAAACCGGCGGCGCCCTGTTTATCGTCTCTCTTCCGCGGACGGCGCCTTCCGGCACGCCGCTTCAGCCGCCGCCGCCGTTGCTGGATGAAGTCGCCAACCGGCATCTTGCCGGCTTGCCTCCAGGGCCCGGTCACGATGCCGGCTCCGACGACATCGCGGGGCCGGATGACCGTCCCTTGGTCCTGGTGGTCGAGGATAACGCGGATCTGAACGCTTTCATCTGCGACGCGCTGGGAAAATATTTTCGCGTCGTTTCGGCCTTCGACGGTCAGGAGGGCTTGGAGCGGGCGGTCGCCCTTCACCCCTCCCTGATCGTCAGCGACATCATGATGCCCCGCATGAGCGGCGACCAGATGATCCTGGATCTGCGCAGCCGTAAGGACATGGAGGAAATTCCCATCATCGTCCTGACGGCCAAAAGCGATGAAGAACTTCGGGTCAAACTGCTGCGCAAAAAGGTGCAGGACTATCTGGGAAAGCCTTTCTCCGACGAGGTGCTGTTGGCTCGGGCAATCGGCCTGACGACGGACTGGCGCCGCAAGGCGAAAGCCCTGCATGACAGTGAAACCCGGTTTCGGGCGACATTCGAGCAGGCCGCCGTCGGCATCGCCCACGTCGCGCCGGATGGGCGATGGCTGCAGGTCAATCACAGGTTCTGCGCCATTCTCGGCTATAGTCAGGACGAATTGCTGGAACGCAATTTTCGCGACCTCGTCCATCCCGACGATGCCGCGATCGACGATGTTCGCTTCAAGGCGCTTTTGGCTGATCAGTCCGCCGCCTTTACCCAGGATAAGCGCTATCTGCGGCGGGACGGCAGCTCGATATGGACCGCCCAGACGGTATCCCTGGTTCTCGACGACGCCGCGCAGCCGGCCTATTTCATCGTGGTCATCGAGGACATTCAAAGGCGCAAGGACGCCGAGGCGGAGGTTCTCAGCCTTAATGCGGATCTGGAACGGCGCATCGCCGAACGCACCCTTGCCTTGCAGATGGCCAATCACGAACTCGAAAGCTTCTCCTACGCCGTTTCACACGATCTGCGCGCTCCCGTGCGGGCCATGCTGGGATTCGGCCAGGCAGTCGTCGAGGAATGCGGCAACGCCCTTTCCGCCGAGGGCCAGGCCTATCTGGAGGAAATCATCAAGGCCGCCACCCAGATGGGGGAACTGATCAACGGTCTTCTGACGCTGTCGCGATGCACGCGCAATGAACTGCGCCGTGATCGAATCGATCTTACGGCTTTGGCTGGCCGGATTGTTCGGGATCTGGCGATGGCGGAGCCGGGGCGGCGGGTGGAAATGCAGATCGCGCCGGACCTTTTCGCCCACGGCGACGGTAGCATGATCGAGGCGGCGTTGCGCAATCTTCTGGGCAACGCCTGGAAATACACCGCTAAAACCCCGGCCCCCGCCGTCCGCTTCTTCAAAGAGGAGCAAGACGGCCAAACGGTTTTCTGCGTCTCGGATAACGGAGCGGGCTTCGACCTCAAGCATGCCGACAAACTGTTCAAGCCGTTCTCCCGCCTGCATCGGCAGGACGAATTTCCCGGTATCGGCGTTGGTCTGGCGACGGTTCAGCGCATCGTCGTGCGCCACGGCGGCGCGATCCAGGCCTACGGTGTGCCGAATCAAGGAGCCACTTTCAAATTTTCCCTGCCTGATCCACGGCCCGAGGAGTCGATATGATCGACGACAAGACGATCCTGCTGGTGGAGGACAACCGCCAGGACGAGCTTCTGATCTTGCGCGCCTTGCGTAAAATCAATCTTACCAACCGGATCGAGGTCGCCCGCGACGGTCAGCAGGCGCTTGATTATCTGTTCCGCGAAGGTGAATTCGCCGACAGGCCGGGGCAGGGCTTTCCCACCGTCGTTTTACTCGATCTCAGCCTGCCCCGCGTGAACGGTCTGGACGTGCTGAAACGGGTGCGGGCCTATCCCGCCACCAAATTCCTTCCCATCGTCATCCTGACATCCTCCGACGAGGAAAAGGATCGCCTGTGCGGTTATCGGGAAGGCGCCAACAGCTTCGTGCGCAAGCCGCTGGACTTCACCGAATTTGCCGAAACAGTAGCCCGCCTCGGCGTCTATTGGATGGTGACGAACGAAGTTCCCCATGAGTGACTGCCATGCTTGATACGATCAACATCCTGGTGATTGAAGACGTTCCCGCCGACTTCATGCTCGTCCAACGCCATCTTCAGAAACAGGGCGTTTCCGGGCGTTTCTGGCGTGTGGACAGTCAGCCGGCGTTGGAAAAGGCTCTTGAGGCCGGACATTGGGATCTTCTGTTGTCGGATTACAACGTACCCGGCATGGATATCCGTGAAACCCTGGGATTCCTTCGAGTCTTTTGGCCTGATCTGCCGATCATTCTGATTTCGGGCAGCGTTGGCGAGGAGGAGGCGGTCGAGCTGCTGAAGCTGGGCACCTGGGACTTCATCCTCAAGGACCGTCTGGGGCGCTTGCTGCCGGCGATCGAGCGGGCATTGGCGGAAGTGGCGGAACGTGTCGCCCGTCAAACCATCGAACAGGCCCTGAGCCTTAGCCAGGAACGTTTCCAGCTTGCCATGCGTGGTGCGAACGATGGGCTGTGGGATTGGAATCTGGAGGAGAACAAGGTCTATTTCTCTCCCCGCTGGAAGGCCATGCTGGGCTATGACGCGACGGAACTCGACGAGACGCCCCTGACCTGGATAAATCTGCTGCATCCGGACGATTGCGCCGCCACTCAGAATCGCATGTCGCGGTTTCTGCTGTCCACCAGCGACCGCATCGAATTCGAATTCCGCATGCGCCACAAAGACGGCAGCTATCGGGACATCTTGTCCCGGGCCTTCCTGATGCGAGACAAGGAAAGCGTGGCCAAGCGGCTGGTGGGAACGCATGTGGACATTACCGAGCGGAAAAACTCGGAACTTAAGCTCAAGCTGGCGTCCACCGTCTTTGTGAACACCCAAGAAGGGGTGTTCGTCACCGACCCTCAGGGCAATTTCCTGGCGATCAATCCCGCCTTCACGGCAATCACCGAATATGCCGAGGAAGAGGCGCTGGGAAGCAACGTCAGGCTTTTGCAATCGGGAAAACAGGAACGTTCTTTTTATCAGGCCATGTGGCGGGAGCTTCTGGCCACGGGGACTTGGCAAGGCGAAATCTGGAACCGCCGCAAGAGCGGAGAGATTTATCCGCAATGGCTGAGCATCAGCGCCGTGCATGACGAGGCGGAAACTTTGCTGAACTACGTGGGGGTATTCAGCGACCTGTCGCGGATAAAGCAATCCGAAGCCGATCTGCATCATTTGGCTCATCACGATCCGCTGACCGGTTTGCCCAACCGTTTGTTGCTGCGCTCAAGGCTGGATCACGCCCTGGAACGGGCGTCGCGGGAAAAGAGGCAGTGCGCGGTGCTGTTCATCGACCTGGATCATTTCAAGGTCGTCAACGACAGCCTGGGGCATCGCTGCGGCGACGAATTGCTGCAAACAGCCGGCAATCGCCTGAAGGAGCGGCTGCGCGATATCGACACGCTGGCCCGTCTGGGAGGGGATGAATTCATCGTCGTTCTTGACGAGGTGGAGCATGCCGAAGACGCCGCCAGCGTGGCCCAGGACTTGATCAACCGCCTCAACACGCCATTCCGTCTGTCCGCCGGGCATGAAATCCGCCTTGGCGGAAGCGTCGGCATCAGCCTCTATCCTGGCGACGGCGAGACGGCCGAATTATTGATCCAGCACGCCGACAGCGCCCTTTATCAAGCCAAGGAAGCCGGTCGCAACGTATATAAATTCTATACCAAGGCTTTGACCGCCCTGGCCAATGAGCGCCTGCAAATGGAGGTGGGGCTGCATCGCGCCTTGGAGGAAAAAGAGTTCGTTTTGCATTATCAGCCGGTCGTCGGCCCCAACGGGAGAATTGACGGCGTCGAGGCTTTGATCCGCTGGGCCAGCAAAAGCAACGGCCTCGTTCCCCCCGGCAGATTCATTCCCATCGCGGAGGAGACGGGACTCATCATTCCGTTGGGGGAATGGGTTTTGCGCGAAGCCTGCGTCCAGATGAAGCAATGGCTCGATCTGGGATATAAGCTGGAAACCATGGCGATTAATTTGTCGCCGCGGCAATTTCACGAAGAAAATCTGGACCGGAAAATCGAATCCATTCTCGCCGAAACCTCTCTGCCGGCGCGCTATGTCGAGTTGGAAATTACCGAAAGCGCCCTGATGGGGCAGGGGGACAAGGCCGAGGAACAGCTCTCCTCACTCAAGAATTTGGGTCTGCGCCTGTCCATTGACGATTTCGGCACCGGCTATTCCTCTTTGGCCAATCTCAGGCGCTTTCCCCTCGACACTCTTAAAATCGATCAAAGTTTCGTGCGGGATATTCCCCATGATTCCGCAGCCAAAGAGATCGCCGCGACAATAGCGGCGATGGCCCGGGCCTTGAAGCTGAAGGTTCTCGCCGAAGGGGTCGAGACCAAGGGGCAGTTCGATTTTCTGGCCACTCTCGGCTGCGATTTATTCCAGGGTTATCTGCTGTCCCGCCCTGTGGCCGAGGATAAAATGAGACAGATGCTGATAGGGCGGAACATTGCCCTTCCTCTTGGAGAGGCGTCCGCCTGAGGCTGGCCCCGGCGTATCGGCGGCGTCATGGCATATTCCCCCGCCGTCGCATGGCGCGATGGCGGGGGAATTGTGGTTTAGAAGTGGTGCTTGATGCCGATCGAGGCGGAGTAATCGGGCACCAATTCCAGTCCGCCGACCCGCTGGTAAACGGGAAGCTGAATGAAACCGTAAACGGCGGTGCTTTCCCCCAGATTCACGAACAGGCCGGGGCTGGCATAAACTACTTCGCCGCCGCTGTTGGGAATGTCGGCATTCTCGCCGCGATCGCGCCAGCGGTTCTGGGCGTTGATCTGGAATTGCGGCGTGAAGGTTTCGTCGACGGCATAGCGGACGCCGACACTGGCATTGAGCTTCTGGCCTTCGGCGAAGCCGTCATGCTCGTTGAGCGGACGCTGCCACATTTCCAGAGCGAACCAACTCAGCTTGTCGGTGAACTTGCCGTTCTGGCTCATGCCCAGCAACAGGTCGTAGGTGCCGGTGCCCGGCTGCAGGCCGCGATCGACGATCTGATCCGTGGTGCCGCTTTTGAAATATTCCTTGGTGTCGCCGGTCGGAAGCTTCAGGCCGGTGACAAGGTTCCAACTGCGGTCGCCGCTGATGTCGTAACGTCCCTGGACCCGGATATCGCCCAGGGCGTTCCAACTGGACTTCGAGAAATTCCAATCGGTTCCGTCGTTGCTGGTGCTGTGAGTGCGGTATTGAGCGGGGATGGCAAGGTTTACCCCCCAGGCGTCTTCCGACTGGTAATCCAGGGTCGTCGTATAAAACGTGGTGGTGGTATTGTTCTGAACTTCCGTCTGGGTCGGATCCTGGCGCGGGGCGGTATGCCCTCCCAGCATCATGTGGTTCTGGTTCACGTAGTCGATGCGTTCATCGACGCTCCAGCCGGAATTCGCCGTATTGCTGACCGACTGCTCGTCGGTGTCGAGATTGCAGCCGCAGGCGGAGCAAGCCATGGCAGAAGCGGGCGCTAGAGCCATGACGAGCGTGAGCGGAAAGGCATGACGAAGTTTCATGGATGAAGTTCCCATGTCTGAGTTGGGTGTGCTTGGCGAAAGAGAAGAAAGGCTCAGACGAGGGAAGGCGGGCCGCGGGCATGACGCTTTTCAACGGTCGGCATGATCCGCAAAAAGGCGCCCAAGGCGGGATAGGAAACCGTTTCGGCGATTAGAAGCGGAGACGGCGAAGCGGGGGCATCAGGAAGGGCGGCGCCCGCGACGTCCGCGCATAGCATGCAAAGCGGGCAGAGGTGACGTTCGGAATCCTGATCGTCGTTGTCTGCCGGGAGGTGAAGCTGGCCGTGAAGGGTGCAGATGACGGAAGCTTCGGCGCCAACTTGAAGAGAGGGCGGGTCGAAGGCGCGGCTATGAAGTTCCGGAAGAACCGCCGAGCTTGCGAACAGGGCAAGCACCAGAACTGCGGTCACGCAACGGCGCAACGCAGCTAAGGGCGACGCAAACCTGCCGTGAAAACGCGGCATCCCCGGACAATCCTCCAAACGCACGGCGGACCGTACCATTCAGCCAGCTTCCATAGAAGAGAAGATTGGCGGCTTCGTATCGGACTGGGACTTTCAGGGAGGGGACACCTGAAGCAGGGATAAAAGTTTCTTTTTGTCGTCCCCGTCCCACTGCCCGTTTCCGACAAGCCGGGCGATTTCCTGGCCGTCGGCATTGATCAGGACCGTCACGGGAAGAGAATTGATGCCCAGGGACCGCGCCAGCGCGCGTTTGGGGTCAAGCAGTTGGGGCATGTGCGGAGTGGTTTCGTGGCGGCTGAAAAAGGCGTTGACGTCGTTTGCGCCGCCGCGATCTTCCGAGACGGCTTCGACGGCGATTCCCTTGCTTTGAAGTTCCGCCGCCAGACGGTCGATCTGGGGCAGTTCCTCGATGCAGGGCGGGCACCAGGTCGCCCAGAAATGCAGAACTGTCAATTGTCCCGAACCAGGCACGGCCAGGGTTTCCAGGGCGTTCAGCTTTTGCAGCGACGTGGCCGCGACGGCGGTCTTTTCGGCGGGGATTTTCCATTCCGTCGTCGAGATATCGTCTGCAAAGGACGCATTGCATAAAACGCTGCTGAAAATGGCGGAGAGGACTGTGATCTTCTTCATTTTGCACCAAATAAGGATATGGGCCGTCCGGCCGCATCCAGTTTGCCGTTCGTTGCCGAGGCCGCACGGCTTTCCGGAAGCCGACAGGTTCGGAAGAAGTGCAAGGCGTGAGACATTTGTTTTCGCAAACCGGCGCGGCGTCAAGATGACGATGTTTTGGCCTGGATCATATTCAAATGTTCAAGCTCGAGACAGGAGGGGAGCCGGCGATACCGTTTCGTGCAAAGGCGGTTTTTCGGAGCCGGGCCTAAGCGAATAGCGTCAATGTTCCAAATGTGAATTTCACCGCGTCAAGAATCCTTGGTTAAATTGGCCGCGCATGTCTGAAAGGCGGTCAACTGTGTTCGGGATGTTTGTCTGGAACAGCCCTGGTTATTAATGTAGGATATTTGGAATAAATCATGAAAATCCTGAGGGAATTATCGCGCTATTGGCCTTTTTGGTTCAGGTGATGGCAGGATTTTTCTTTAAGACTTGGCAATCTTTGGTTGCGGCGGGGTTGGGCCTGATCCTGAGCGGCTGTTCTTTGATATATCCGGATGCCACCGCGCCCGCGCGGCCGCCTTCCTCTCCGTCGAAAGCGGTTCCGCCTCCGTCTGTGCCGCCGTCGTCGCCGGTGACGGCCAAGCCGATTCGGCCATCGTCTCCCCCGTCGCCTCCCCCGTCGCCGACGGCGAAAAGCGATCCCGCCGAATTGGTGGGGCTGAGCGAGAGCGATCTTCATCACTTGCTGGGCGACCCTCGTGACGAGCATCGTGAAGGCGCCGCACGTGTGCAGACCTATGCCGGAGACGGCTGCACCCTGGATGTCGTTTTGTTTCTCGACGTCAGCCGCAGCGAATGGTCGGTGTTGAGTTATGATCTGACCGCCACCGCCACATCGGGAAAACGCACGCCGGAAACCTGCTATGGGCAAATGCGGGGGAAACGATGAGCGGCGGCGCTGGGACAGTGGAAGGCGGCAAGGCGCATCTGGTCATCGTCGATGACGACAACGTGCTGCGTCCCGTTCTGGTCGGCAATTTACGGGCCGAAGGCTATCTGGTTCATGATTTCGCCTCGCCGGCTGCGGCTCTGGCCGCTTTGACCGCCAAAAGCGGGACCGCGGATTTAGCGAAACCCGATCTGCTGATCTTGGATTGGCGGATGCCGGAAATGACCGGCCTCGATCTGCTGCGGCATTTGCGCACGGCCGGCATTGACAGCACGGCTTTGTTTTTCACGTCCTATAACGATACGCTTTACGAGGAAGCGGCGCTGGCGGTGGGGGCGGTCGATTTCATCGACAAGACCCGCAGCTACACCATTCTGCTCAGGCGGATCGAACTGATCCTCGGCCGGGCGGCGCCGCTGGCCGTTGTCTCCGAACCGTCGGTGTTGATTGTCGGGCCGCTGCGCCTTGAATCCGGAGTACATGCGGCTTTATGGCGCGGGCATAAGGTGGATTTGACTTACACCGAGTTCTGCGTCGTCGAAATGCTGGCGCGCTGCGGCACGGATGTCGGTTACCGCGAAATTTACGATGTCGTGCGCGGCGAGAAGTTTGCCGCCGGCGACGGGCCGGACGGTTATCGGGCCAATGTCCGGGCGATGATCAAGCGTATCCGCCTGAAATTCATCGATGTCGATGCCGCTTTCGCGGCCATCGTCAATTTTCCCGGTTTCGGTTATCGCTGGAGCGGGGATGTTTAGGGTTTTGCGCCTTGTCGCCCGCTCGCTGACCGGAAAATTCCTGGTTCTGGTGGCGATGTTTTTGGTCGTGCCGCTGATCCTTTACGGGCGTTTCGAGCAAGCCGATGCCGAGCGTCAAGCCATGCTGCTGCGGACGCTGCAGATGCAGGGACATCTGATCACCGAAGGGCTGAGGCCGGCGCTGGGGGGCGCGGGCGGACGAGCTTTGCTCGATGCCGGCAAGGCGGTGCGGGCGCTGGCCGGAAACCAGGTGCGGCTCAAGCTGTTGCTACGTCCGGCAGGCCGTGGGCCGTCCTTTTTCCTGGTGGCGGCGAATCCCGAGATCGAACCCGACAAACTGGACGGGGAGCGCGATCGTCTGGCGGCGACCGGCGTCCTGGAGCGCTTGGACGAAAGCTGTCAGGCGGAAATACCCTTGGCGCTGCACCGGGCCGGCATCGAGGGGCAGGACGAATTGCTGACGTCGCTTTCCTCTCTGCACACGGCGGCCGGTTGTTGGGTCATCATAACCTCCTATGCCGCCGAGGATCTGGGCGGGGCAGGGCTGGTCCGGCCGTTTGTCGAGGCGCCGGAAATGCAGCTGGCCTTGGTTTGCTATGGCGCCATGGCGGTTCTGCTGGTTCTGCTGCTGGCGGGTATGGCCGTCAATCTGCGGGCCTTCGTCGTTCTGGCGCGGCGGATACGTCAGGGGCGCAATGCCGGCCCGGCGAATTTCGCCGCCGTGGCCGGCATTCCCGAGCTGATGCCGGTGGCTCGCGAATTCGACCGCATGGTGGCGACGCTGGCGGCGTCGGCCACGGCCCTGCGCGAAGCCGCCGAGGACAACGCCCACGCCTTTAAAACGCCCATCGCCACCATCGTGCAGTCGGTCGAACCGTTACGTCCCTTGGCGGCAGGCCAGGCCCGGGCGGAGCAGGCTGTTACCGCGATCGAACGGGCCCTTGGCCGTCTGGAGACGCTGGTCGCCGAGGCCCGGCGTCTTGACGAGAATGTGGCGGAACTGATGTCGGCGAAGCTGGGCGTTGTCGATCTGGCGGCTTTGGCCGTCGATTGGGCGCAATCCTACGACCGTCTCAATGCCGGGCGCGGAATCAGGGTGACGGCTCGGGCGGCCGGACCCGTTCGCGTGGCGGCGACCGAGGAAAGCCTGGAGACGATGCTGGAGAACTTGCTCGACAATGCCGTCGATTTCGTTCCGTCCGGCGGGGAGGTGCGGGTTGCGGTAAAAATCGCCGCCCATGGCTGGGCATCCTTGACGGTCGAGGACGACGGTCCCGGCGTTTCCCCCGACCGATTGGAAAAGATTTTTCGCCGCAATGTCTCCTTCCGTGCCGAAGGGAGTGGAGGGAGCGACGCGGATGCGGAGCATTCCGGCATTGGGTTGGCCGTCGTTCACCGCACGGCTGAGTTGCTGGGAGGGAACGCCCGCGCCGAGAATGTCGCGGGGAAAGGTCTGCGGATCACGGTGACGCTGCCTTTGGCTTAGGGCCGTTCACGCCGGGTCCGTTCCAGGACTCTTCATTTTCAGTCACAGCTTTGTTTCAGACTGGTCGCAGGCGTTTGCCGACGGCTCCGTTTATGCTCGGCTCGGTGAAAGAGCATCGTCCTCGTTCGAGGGGCATTCTTAGGAGCGTCGACAAAGCCGATGAAAAAAATTACCGCAACAACCCTGGTGCTTATCGCCGTTCTCAGCGTTTCGGCATGTTCGAACATGTCGCCGCGGGCGCAACGGGCGTTGTCGGGTGGCGCCATTGGCGCTGCTGGCGGCGCGGGCATCGCCTATATCGCCGGGGGGCCGATTCTCGGGGCCGCCCTGGTCGGCGGCGGAGCCGGCGCCGCTGTTGGCGCACTGCTTCCGTCCTCTCGCTAAACAGGCGTGGGACAAGCAGAAGCCCGACAGGCAGATGTCAGGCAAGCGGATGGGCGGCAATCGATTTTCTTCTCCATTCCTCCCAACAGACGGAGTCGGACGATGATGACAGCGAATTTTTCCACATTGGCCGGAAGGTCGTATGCGACGTCATCCGCGATGCCGTTGTCGGTGGAATGGCGGAGCTTCGAAGGCGAGGTTGACCGGATTCTTTCCCGGCTCCGTGATGCGCATATCCGCCTGACGCTGGTGTCCATCACCGTTCCCCGGTTTTTTCAGCAGCCGGCGATGCGCGCCGCTTTGAGCGAATCCATGCGGGTATCGGTTCCCCTCACCGATCCGGTGGGGCTGCTTGCCGACGGCGGCGTCGGCGCCTTGCTGCTTGGAACGCGCCCGCCGGGAGGGCTCGGAGACATCATGGTGGTGGAGCGCTTCATGCGCCGCTTCCAGCTTGCCTTGAATTTCCGCGGCGTTGCGATCCGTCACGACATGTTGATGCTTCAGGCCGTCCATTGCTGGGCGGGCGAAATCGACAATGCGCAAGACCTGATCGACGGGCTGGATTTGGTGCCGATACAGGAAGTTCCGGCGTTTTCGGTCATCGACGAAGTCGCTTCGTGACATTGAGCCTGCCTGTGTGCTGATCGGCACCCGGTTTTTCGGCTTTTTCCCACGTGCGGTAATTCCGCGAAAAAAGGGAAGATCCACGGACGGAAGGACAGGCCCATGAGAATGGCATTCCGTTTTATTCTGCCGCTGCTGGCGGCGCTGGGAAGCATCGCCCTGGGCGCCATGCCTTTGCTCGACCATTTGATCGACAGATGGTCGCGGTCCGACTTGGAAACACGCTCGCGGCTGGTGTTCTATTCGGTCCAAGACAGTCTGGTCGGTCTGGTCTCGGCCAACGCCGATGAAAAAATCAACGAATTGTTCCGGCATATCGCCCGCGACCGGCAGATTCTGGCGGTCGGTTTGTGTACGCCGGATTCCCGCCTGACGCATGCATCGCCCATGTGGCCGAAAGACCGTGTTTGCCCGGCGGCGCCCGTCGCCGGACAAGCTTTCACGCAGGATGCCGTCGAAGACGGAGCGGTCCTGACTTCGACCTTCGCCTTGACCGGTAGCGGCAAGGATCTGGCGGGAAAGGATCTCGGTCGTCTGGTCATTCTACAGAGTTTCGGCGGGGGCCAGAATCGCAGTTCCGGGGTGAAATATTACATGACGGGGTTTCTGGCCCTGTTGGGAGTACTGGCTGCCGCTGCCACCGTGCTGGTGGCACGCTTGACGCTGCGTCGGTGGATGCAGGCGATTCATAAGGGTCTGTCGGTCAAAGCCGGAGGAAGCCCGAAAGCTTTGGCCCCCGAGATCGTGCCGCTGGTCGACGGCATGCGCGAACTGCTGCGGGACACCGACGGGCCGCAAGCCCAGGCCGAGGCGATCCGCATCGACTGGGGGCCGGAAAACCTGCGCAGTCTTTTGCACAACGAACTGCCGGGAGCGGAAGTCCTGGTGGTGTCGAACCGCGAACCTTACGTCCATAACCTCGACGACGACGGCAGCATCCTGTTGCAGCGTCCCGCCAGTGGCGTGGTCACGGCCTTGGAGCCGATCATGCGGGCCTGCGGAGGAACCTGGATCGCGCATGGTCACGGCACGGCTGACCGCATGACCGTCGACGAGGCGGATCGTCTACAGGTGCCGCCGGACGAACCTGCCTACAGCCTGCGCCGGGTCTGGCTGTCGGATGATGAGTATGACGGCTATTACTACGGTTTCGCCAATGACGGTCTGTGGCCGCTTTGCCATATCGCTTTCGTGCGTCCCACCTTCCTTGCCTCGGATTGGGAGCGCTATTGCGAGGTCAACCGCAAGTTTGCCGATGCCGCGGTGGAAGAAGCCCGGACGCCCAATCCGGTGATCCTGATCCAGGATTACCATTTCGCTCTTTTACCCAAGCTTTTGCGCGAACGCTTGCCGGAAGCCACGATCATCACTTTTTGGCATATTCCCTGGCCCAATCCCGAGGTCTTCAGCATTTGTCCCTGGAAGGAAGAAATCCTGAGCGGCCTGCTGGGCAGTTCGATCCTGGGCTTCCACACGCAATTCCACTGCCTGAATTTCCTCGATTCGGTGGACCGTTTCCTGGAATGCCATATCGACCGAGAACAGAGCAGCGTCCGCGCCGGTTGCGGCTCGACCCTGGTGCGGCCTTATCCCATTTCCATCGAATGGCCGCCCGCGGCCATTCTGGAGCAGTCTCCGGTGGCGGAGTGCCGGGAAACCGTAAGGAGACGCTATAGCCTTGATCCGTCCCTTCTTTTGGCTGTCGGCGTCGAACGTTTCGACTACACGAAAGGCATTGCCGACCGCTTTCATGCCGTGGCGAGCCTGCTTGAGCAGCATCCGGAATGGATCGGCCGCGTCACGCTTTTGCAGATTGCCGCGCCGACCCGTGGCCGTCTGGATGCTTATCGGGCGACCCAGGCCGAAGCGCAGGCCGTCGCTCAGGCCATCAACGACCGTTTCAGCCGCCCGGGATGGCAGCCCATCATTCTGGTGCAGCGCCACCACGAACCGGAAGAGGTGTTCACTTTGTTCCGTGCCGCCGATCTTTGCCTGGTGTCCAGCCTGCACGACGGCATGAATCTGGTGGCGAAGGAATTCGTTTCGGCCCGCGATGACGAAGACGGCGTCCTGGTGCTGTCGACTTTTGCCGGAGCGTCGCGCGAACTGCGCGAGGCGCTGATCGTCAACCCCTATGACAGCCGCGCCATGGGCGAAAGCATCCATATGGCTCTGTCCATGCCCCTGGAACAGCGTCGTGAGAGGATGCGGCTGATGCGGGAGATGGTCGGAGAACACAACGTCTATTTCTGGGCCGGCCGGATGCTGCTCGATGCCGCGCGCATGCGCAAGCGGCGGCAGATCGAACTGCATGTTGTCGATACGCCCCAGGTCGTGCTTCACGGTGAGGTCGAGGCGGATGACGGCGAAAAGAATGGCCGCAAACGATTTGCCACCGGTTGACTGGACCAGATGGGCAATGTTCCTGGATATCGACGGAACATTGCTCGATCTGGCGCCAAGGCCGGATCAGGTTGTCGTTCCCGACGGATTGCTGGTGTTGCTTGATGCCTTGTCCATCCGTTTGTCGGGGGCGATGGCTCTGATCAGCGGGCGAAGTCTGGCGGATATCGACCGGCTGCTTCCCGGAGGGCGCGACGCGGCGGGAACCCACGGCGCCGAATGGCGATTGTCGGGAATATCGCCGGCCCCTCGGCGGCAGGACTGGCTTGATGCGGCGATTGCCGACATCCGGGCGGAAATCCGCAGCCTGCCCGGCATCCTGATGGAAACGAAACCCTGCTCTGTCGCCTTGCATTTTCAGCCTGTTCCGGAACATGAGCCAGCCGTTCTGGCCTTGCTGGACAGAATCGCCGGCGACTCCTCCGTCCCGCTGCGGGTCTTGCGGGGAAAAGCGATGGCGGAGCTGATACCCGTCGGACAGAACAAAGGCCGGGCCATCGAACGTTTCATGCGCTTTTCTCCCTATGCCGAACGGCTGCCGGTCTTCATCGGAGACGATGTGACCGACGAGGATGGCTTCGACGCCGTCGACCGGATGGGCGGCGTCTCGATCCGGGTCGGCGCGTTATCTGGGGAAAAGACTCTCAATCTGCCGTCATCGGCGGCGGTCCGTCATTGGCTTGCCGGTCTGGGGCATTCGCTAGGAGGCATGGTCGCGCAATGAACACGCTTGAATTGGGCGTTATCGGCAATTGCAACGTCGCCGCGCTGGTCGACACTTCAGCTTCCATCGTCTGGAGCTGTTTTCCCAGATTTGACGGCGACGCGGTCTTTTCCTCTCTTTTGAACGGAGCGGCGGCCGGGATGAAGGACGACAGCTCTTTCTCGCTGGAACTGGTTGACCAACTGCACGCGAATCAAAGCTATCTGCCCAATTCGGCTATTCTGCGCACGGTTCTGTACGACCATCACGGCGGCGAGGCCGAGGTCGTCGATTTCGCGCCCAGATTCGCCCACTACGAACGCATTTACCGCCCGCCGATGATCGTGCGGCGGATCAGGCCTTTGCACGGCCGTCCCCGTCTGCGGGTCCGGTTGCGGCCGCGTTTCGAAAACGGCGCCCTGTCGCCCGAGATCACCCGGGGCAGCAATCATATCCGTTACGTTTCTCCGGCCCAGACATTGCGTCTAACTACCAACGCCGCCGTTTCCTATATCATCGACGAGCGTCCTTTCGTGCTCGACCGTCCCATCGACCTCATGCTGGGGAGCGATGAAAGCCTTCAGTCCGGTTTGGAGACGACGGCGCGCGATCTGTTCGAGCGCACGCTCAATCACTGGAACAACTGGGTGCGCGGGCTGTCGATTCCGTTCGAATGGCAAGACGCGGTGATTCGCGCCGCCATCACCCTGAAACTTTGCAATTTCGAGGAAACTGGGGCGATCGTCGCGGCTTTGACCACTTCGATACCGGAAGCGCCCGAAAGCGAGCGCAACTGGGATTACCGCTATTGCTGGCTGCGCGACGCCTATTTCGTCATTCATGCCCTCAACCGTCTGGGCGTGACCCGGACGATGGAGGATTATCTTCGTTTCATCGGCGATATCGTCGAAGACGCCACCGAAGGCGACCTGCGCCCCGTCTACGGCATCACCCGGGACGCCTCCATTGATGAGACCGTCGTCAGTCATCTGACCGGCTATCGGGGCTGCGGCCCGGTCCGCATCGGCAACCAGGCATATCTTCAGAAGCAGAATGATGTTTACGGCAGCGTGGCGCTGGCGGCGACGCATGCTTTTTACGATCAGCGGCTGATTCCCTCGGGCGGCTTGCCCTTGTTCGAACAACTGGAACGGTTGGGCAAGCGCGCTTCCGCCGTGTTCGATAAGCCCGATGCCGGTCCCTGGGAGTTCCGGACCATCGCCTCGGTCCATACGTTTTCGGCGGTGATGTGCTGGGCGGCGTGCGATCGTCTGGCCAAGGTGGCGATCCATCTGGGGTTGGTGGACCGGGGGCGGCATTGGCGCCGGGAAGCGGACCGCCTGCACGGCATTATCTGCGAACGGGCCTGGAATCCGGACCTGAACAGCTTCGTCTCGACCTTTGAGGGCCAGGATTTGGACGCGACGCTGTTCCTACTTCACGAACTGGATTTTCTCGATGCCGACGATCCGCGCTTCGCTTCTACGGTCGATACGGTGGCCAGCCGTTTGCAAACTGGGGATTTCCTGTTCCGTTATGTCGGCGAGGACGATTTCGGCCGTCCCAAGACGGCTTTCGTCATCTGCGTCTTCTGGTACATCGACGCCTTGGCCACGCTGGGCCGGATTGACGAAGCGCGTAAGCTTTTTGAAAAGGTCTTGAACTATCGCAACACTCTTGGCCTGCTGTCCGAGGATATCGATCCGCATTCCGGCGAATTGTGGGGTAATTTCCCCCAGACATATTCCATGGTCGGCCTGATCAACTGCGCCATGCGGCTTTCTAGGAATTGGGAAGAGGCGTTCTGAGCGTTCGATCCCTTGCGGCAAAGGCGTCAGAATTGACGCAGGATGTACGGCAGGATGCCGCCATGACGGTAATATTCGACCTCGATGGGCGTGTCGATCCGCAGCAAAAGACGGCACTCTGTCACATCCGAACCGCCCGAGCGGGTGATGCGCAGGATGATCTGCTGCCCTGGCGACAGGTCGTTTTCCACATCCAGCAGATCGAACGTCTCATCGCCCTTCAATTCTAGGGAGGCGGCGCTCTCGCCGGGCTGGAACTGTAGGGGCAAGACGCCCATGCCGACCAGATTGGAGCGGTGGATGCGCTCGAAGCTGCGGGCGATCACGGCCTTGACTCCTAACAGTCGGGTACCCTTGGCCGCCCAGTCGCGGCTGGAGCCGGTTCCGTATTCCTCGCCGGCGAAGATGACGGTGGGGATGCCCGCCCGCTGATAGTCCATGGCGGCGTCATAGATGAAGCGCTGCGCTCCGTCGGGTTGGCTGACGGTCAGTCCGCCCTCGATCGGCCGTCCGTCGGGGCCGGGAGGCAGCATCAGGTTGCGGATGCGCACATTGGCGAAAGTGCCGCGCATCATGATTTCATGATTACCCCGGCGAGAGCCGTAGCTGTTGAAATCGGCCACCGGCACGCCGAGGGACTGCAGGTAGAGACCGGCGGGAGTGCTGGGTTTGATCGATCCGGCCGGGCTGATGTGGTCGGTGGTGACGGAATCGCCGAAGATGGCCAAGGCGCGGGCGCCGCGAATGGCGGCGGCGGCGGCCGGTTCTGCAGTGAAGCCGTCAAAGAAGGGCGGGCGGGCGATATAGCTGGACGGGGTCCAGCCGTAGACCTCGCCGGCCGGAGCCGCGATTTCGTCCCATAGCGGGTTGCCATGGGCGAAGTCCTGGTACAGGCGATGATAGCTTTCCGGAACGATGGCCTGTTTCAAAGCGGCGGCGATGTCGCCTTGGCTGGGCCATATGTCGCGCAGCATGACCGGGCGTCCGTCGGCGCCGTGCCCCAGCGGTTCACGATCCAGGTCGATGCCGACCCGTCCGGCCAGAGCCATGGCGACCACTAGCGGCGGGCTCATCAGGAAGTTGGCTTTGATGGCGGGATGGATGCGGGCCTCGAAGTTGCGGTTTCCCGATAGCACCGAGGCGCAGATCAAATCCTGTTCGGTCACCACCCGCTCGATCTCGGCGTCCAGAGGACCGGAATTGCCGATGCAGGTGGTGCAGCCGTAGGCGACCACGCGGAAGCCCAATTGCGCCAAGGGTTCCTGCAATCCGCTTCGGGCCAGATAGTCGGTGACCACCCGCGAGCCGGGTGCCAGCGAGGTTTTGACGCGGGCCGGCACCGTCAGCCCCTTGGCCACGGCGTTGCGCGCCAGCAGGCCGGCGGCCAGCATGACGCCGGGGTTCGAGGTATTGGTGCAAGACGTGATGGCGGCGATCAGAATGTCGCCCTGGCCGATATCGCCGCCGCTCAGACCGTGGCGGCGGGGGGCGTCGGGTTTGCCGTAGCCGTCCTGGCTGGCGGGTCTGGCCAGCAGATCGGCGAAGCGGGCCTTCAGATCGGACAGAGGGATGCGGTCCTGGGGGCGTTTCGGTCCGGCGACGCAGGGCACGATGTTGCCCAGGTCCAATTCGATGACGTCGCTGTAATCGATGTCGCCCAAATCCGGCATGCCGAACATTTGCTGGGCCTGGAAATAGCGGCGGAAGGCCTCCACGTCCTCGGCCGGGCGGCCGGTGGCGGTCAGATAGGCCGCCGTTTCCTCGTCCGGCGGAAAGAACCCCATGGTCGCGCCGTATTCCGGAGCCATGTTGGCGATGGTGGCGCGGTCCGGCAAGGTCAGCGAGGCTGCGCCCGGGCCGAAAAACTCGACGAATTTTCCCACCACGCGGGTTTTGCGCAGCAGCTCGGTGATGGCCAGCACCAGATCGGTGGCCGTCACGCCTGGGCGCAGATGCCCGGTCAGATGCACGCCGACGACATCGGGCGTCAGGATATAGATCGGCTGGCCCAGCATGCCGGCTTCCGCCTCGATGCCGCCGACGCCCCAGCCGACCACGCCCAGGGCGTTGATCATGGTGGTGTGGGAATCGGTGCCGACCAGGGTGTCCGGGAAAAAGACATCGCTCTTGCGGGCCAGTCCGCGCGCCAGATATTCCAGGTTGACCTGATGAACGATGCCGATGCCCGGCGGCACCACATGGAAGGTTTCGAAGGCCTGCATGCCCCATTTGATGAAGCGGTATCTTTCGGCGTTGCGATGGAATTCCAGCCCCATGTTCAGCGACAGGGCGTTCTGCTCGCGGAAGTGGTCAATCTGTACGGAATGATCGACCACCAGATCCACCGGCACCAGCGGTTCAATGGATTTAGGGCTGAGACCGGCCTGGGCGGCGGCGTCGCGCATGGCCGCCAGATCGCACAGCAGCGGCACCCCGGTAAAGTCCTGCAACAGAATGCGGGCGACGACGAAAGGAATTTCGGCGTCGCGGTCGGTCTTGGGACTCCAGCCGGCCAATTGGCGCAGATGGCGCTCGTCGATCCGTTTGCCGTCCATGTTGCGCAGCACGGATTCCAAAATGATCCTGAGCGATACCGGCAGGCGGGAAATCTTGCCGAAACCGGCGGCCTCCAGTGCGGGAAGCGAATAGAGACTGGCTGTTCGTCCTTCGCTGGGCTGGAAATCGCGGCGGGCGGAATTCGGATCGAAAGTCATGATGGCGCCTTTCGGAAAAGAAACCTGCCGTGGACATCGGCATGCGGCCGCGCTCTTCGCCGGCAATGGCGGCTTGACTTGTTTCTGGAACGTTTCCTGAGGCCGTTCCGGATTGCCGGCAGGCGGTCTGATGCCATGATCCTCTTCTGACTTGGGGAAAGGAAGCCCGATGACAATATCTCTTATGGCGGAAAGCCAGGCATTCTGCCGGATGTGAAAAAAGGCCTGACCGGTTCATTGTTTCGATAAGCTGATTTCGGCTTGACGTGGGAGGGCGACATGGCTGGCGACATGCGGATCGAACGGGATTCGTTCGGAGAGATCGGCGTTCCGGCCGATGCCCCGTGGGGCGCTCAGACCCAGCGTTCGCTGCTGCATTTCCGCATTTCCAACGAACGGATGCCGGAGGCCCTGCTGATGGCTTTGGCCCGCATCAAGCGGGCGGCGGCCCGGGTCAACGGAGAGCTGGGGTTGCTGGACGATGTTCTGGCTCAGGCTATCGGCGGCGCCGCCGACGAGGTGCTGGCGGGAAAGCATCCGGGCGCGTTTCCCCTGGCGGTCTGGCAGACGGGGTCGGGCACCCAGACCAACATGAATATGAACGAGGTGCTGGCCAACCGGGCATCCGAACTGATGGGGGGCGGCAAGGGAACGGGACGGCGGGTGCATCCCAACGATCACGTCAATCTAGGGCAGTCCTCCAACGACGTGTTTCCCACCGCCATGCATGTGGCGGCGGCGGAGCAATTGGTCCTGACGCTGCTGCCGGCCTTGCGGGGCCTGCGCGAAACGCTGACCGGGAAGGCCGCGGCTTTTTCGGGCATCATCAAGATCGGCCGCACTCATCTTCAGGATGCCACGCCCCTGACGCTGGGACAGGAAATGTCGGGCTGGGTGGCTCAGCTCGATCATGGCGAGCGGGCGGTCGTTTCCAGTCTGGAGGCCTTGCGCGAACTGGCTATCGGCGGCACGGCGGTGGGGACGGGGCTGAACACCCATCCGCAGTTCGGCGACAAGGTTTGCACCCTGTTGGCGGCGGAAATCGGGCAGCCGTTCCGCCGCGCCGCCAACGCCTTCGCCGCCTTGGCCTGTCACGATCCCCTGGTCGTCGCCCATGGAGCGCTGAAAAGCCTGGCCGTGGCCTTGATGAAGATTGCCGGAGACGTCCGCTGGCTGGCCTCGGGACCGCGCTGCGGATTGGGCGAACTGCGGCTGCCCGAGAACGAGCCCGGCAGCTCGATCATGCCCGGCAAGGTCAATCCCACGCAATGCGAGGCCATGACCATGGTCTGTTGCCAGGTGCTGGGCAACGATGTGGCGGTGTCGCTGGGCGGAGCTTCCGGAAATTTCGAGTTGAACGTCTTCAAGCCGTTAATCGCTCACAACGTTTTGCAAAGCATCCGGCTGCTGGCGGATGCCATGCGGTCGTTCGACGAGCATTGCGCCCAGGGGATGGAGCCGGACCGGGACCGCATTGCCGCTTTGCTGAATCACTCCCTGATGCTGGTGACGGCGCTCAGCCCGCATATCGGCTATGACCGGGCGGCGGGAATCGCCAAGAACGCTCATGCCCAGGGACTGAGTCTGAAAGCAGCGGCGCTGGCGTCGGGCCATGTCAGCGAAGAACAGTTCGACGCCTGGGTGCGCCCGGAAAAGATGATCGGTTAAACCTGTTTGTCGTTGTCGATGGGATAAAGCCCACCCAGGCATTTGCGGTAGATGATCCAATAGATGGCGCCCACCAGCAGCGAGCCGCCGACGATGTTGCCCAGAGTGGCGAAAAGCAGGTTGTGTAGCACCGAGCCGATGGTCAGAACCGACAGGTCCAAGTCGGTGGGAATATGGCCGGTGGTCTTCAGCAGCAGGGCCAGGGGCAGGAAGAACTGGTTGGCGACGCAGTGTTCGAAGCCGGCAGCGACGAAGGCCGAAACCGGCAGCAGAATGGCGGCGACCTTGTCGACCACCGTGCGGCCGGCATAGGCCAGCCAGACGGCCAGACAGACCAGCAGGTTGCACAGCACACCCTTGACGAAGATGGTCAGGGAATCCGGGGCCACCTTGGCGACGGCCACCTTCAGCAGCGCCGTGCCGAAGCCGTCATTGTTCAGGCTGTAGGTGTGGGCCAGATACAGCAGTCCCGCCAGCCCCAAAGAGCCCACCAGATTGCCCAGCCAGACGATGACCCAGTTGCGCAGCACCGCCCGCAGGCTGATCTGCCGGTTGGCCCAGGCCATGACGATCAGATTGTTGCCGGTGAACAGTTCGGCGCCGGCCACCAGCACCACCAGCAGGCCCAGGGAAAAGCCGACGCCTCCCAGCATGCGCTGCAAGGCGAAGCTTAAGGCCGGATCGGCTTGCATGATCAGAAAATACATGGCTCCCAGGCCGATGCTGCCGCCGGCGACGATGGACAGCATGAAACTGGGCAGAAAAGGCATGGTGGCCTTTTTGACGCCCAGTTTTTCCACATTCGCCTGAATCTGGGCGGGGGAATAGCAGTCCAGCCCGAAAATCTCGCTCTTCGGGGCGTCGCTCATGATGCCTCTCCTCGAAGGAAAAAGGGCGGCCGCCACCCAGGGGTCGGGAGGAAAAAACAGGGAGGCGGCCGTCAGTTCGCCATCGGTGGAGGCCGATGGCGCAGGGAACGGAGTGAACGTCAGCCGGCCTGGATCGCCGTCAGCGCGATGGTGTAGACGATGTCGTCCACCAGCGCGCCGCGGGACAGGTCGTTGACCGGCTTGCGCAGGCCTTGCAGCATCGGTCCGACGCTGACCACATGGGCGGACCGCTGCACCGCCTTGTAGGTGGTGTTGCCGGTGTTCAGGTCGGGAAAAACGAAGACGTTGGCGCGCCCGGCTACCGGACTGTCCGGAGCCTTTTGCCGCCCGACGCTTTCGACGCTGGCGGCGTCGTATTGCATGGGGCCGTCGATCAGCAGATCGGGGCGTTTTTCCCGGGCCAGCTTGGTGGCGGCGCGGACCTTTTCCACATCGTCGCCGCTTCCCGACGAGCCGGTGGAATAAGAGATCATGGCCACGCGCGGCTCAATGCCGAAGGCCTTGGCCGAATCCGCCGACTGAATGGCGATTTCCGCCAGTTCCTCGGCGGTCGGATCGGGGTTGACGGCACAGTCGCCGTAGACCAGCACCTGATCCGGCATCAGCATGAAGAAAACGCTGGAGACCAGACTGTTGCCCGGTGCGGTTTTGATCAATTGCAAAGCCGGACGCACGGTGTTGGCGGTGGTGTGGACGGCGCCCGACACCAGTCCGTCGGCGTCGCCCAAAGCCAGCATCATGGTGCCCAGCACCACGGTGTCCTGCAACTGTTCGTCGGCCTGCCCGGCGGTCAGTCCTTTGGCCTTGCGCATTTCCACCATGGGTTGGACGTAGCTGGCGCGAATGACCTCGGGATCAAGAACCTCTACGCCCTTGGGCAGAACGATGCCCAAGGCGTCGGCCTGTTGCCCGATTTTGACCGGATCGCCCAGCAATACGCAACTGGCGATACCTTTTTCGGCGCAGATGGCCGCAGCTTGAAGGGTGCGTGGCTCGTCGCCTTCCGGCAGAACGATGCGCTTGCCGGCCTTCTGGGCGTCCTGCACCAGACGGTGACGGAAGGCCGGAGGCGGCATGCGCAATTCGGCGGGGCGGCCGATCTTCTGGCGCAAGGGGGCGGTGTCCAGCCGTTCGGCGATGAACTCCACCAACCGGTCCATGCGTTCGCCGTCATCGGCGCTGACATGATGGTTTAGGTTGCTCAGGGCGCTGGCCGTGACGAAAGTATCTTGATCGCAAAACAGAATCGGCAGGCCGGAATTGCGGACCAGAGCCAAGCTTTCCACCGACTCGGCCATGTGGCGCCCGCAGGTCAGCAACAGACCGGCCAGGGGGACGCCGCGCATGCCGGCCAGGGCGGTGGCCAGAATGACGTCGCTGCGGTCGCCGGGCGTGACCACCAACACGCCGGGGCGCAGGCGCTTGATGACGCTTTCCACGGCTCCGGCTGCTACCACTACTTCCTGAACGCGGGCGCGGGCGATGGAGCCGGCATGCTCCACCTTCAGCCCCAGGCTGTCGATGACGTCCAGCAGGCGCGGAGCGTTCAGCCCAGCCTCGAACGGCACCGCTCCCAGCACCGGTACATGGCCGTTGATGCGGGACAGATCCTCGCGCAGGCGGACGCCGTCGGCGGCGGAGGCCACCTTGTTGATCAGGTAGCCGGCGAAGGGATGACCGCTTTCCTCGTCATACTGCCGTTGGGCCAGATCAATGGCTTCGGCCAGTTCGCGGGCGTCGCCACGCGATCCCGACAAGACCGGAATCAGGTCGGCGGTCAGGCTGCGGGCCATCTCGGCGTTCAGTCGGGCGGCCATTTGCCGGTCGGCGTCGGGAATCAGACCTTCCACCACCACCACGTCGTGGTGGGCGCGCACGGCTTCGACCAGGGAAACCACGTCCTCCATCAGTGCGGGAAGCTGGCCGGCGCGGATTTGGTCCTCGGCCTCGTGGAACGCCAGCGGGGCGGGGGCTTCCACATGGCAAAGCGTGCGGGCGAAATGGGTCGACAAATCGTGGATGCCGTCTTTGGCTTCCGGTTGGGCGATGGGCTTGACGAAACCGGCCTTGATGCCGTCGCGCTGCAAGGCGCGCAGCAATCCCAGCGAGATCGAGGTCAGTCCCACGTCCTGGGCCGCCGGGGCCAGGAAGAAGGAGCGGCGCGTTGCGTTGCCGACGCCGCCCAAGGCTTCGGGAGAGGGGAGAACGGTCATGTCAGCAACTCCCGGCGCAGGTCAGGGCTTCGGTGTCGCGGGCGATCATCCATTCCTCGTTGGTCGGCAGAACCAGCGCGGCGGGAGCCCTTCGGCGACTGATGAGTCCGGACTGGCCGCGCACCATGGCGCGGTTGGCGGCTTCGTCCAGTTCGACGCCCAAGGGGCGCAGACGCTGCATGGTCATGCTGCGGATCATCGCCGAGTTTTCGCCGATGCCGCCGGTGAAGACCACGGCGTCCAGGCGCGGCAGGGACATGGACAGGCCGCCGATGTGGCGGGCCAGCCGGTGGGCGAAAACCTTCAGGGCCAGCATGGCGCCTTCATGACCGTCCTTGGCGGCGGCCTCGAGAATCCGGCAGTCGTTGGACAGCTCCGACAGTCCCAGCAGGCCGCTGCGCTTGTTGAGGACGGCGTCCATTTCCTTGGGATTCAGTCCGGCCTCGCGGGCCAGGAAGGCCACGGCTCCGGCATCCACGTCGCCGCAGCGGGTGCCCATGATCAACCCCTCCAGCGGGGTCATGCCCATGGTGGTGTCGACGCTTTGGCCGTTGAGCACGGCGGTGGCCGAAGCCCCGTTGCCCAGATGGGCGATGACCAGGCCATGATCGGCGGGGTCGAGACCCAGCACGTTCAGGGTTTCCTCGGCGACATAGCGGTGGCTGCTGCCGTGGAAGCCGTAACGGCGGATGCCGAAATCCCGGTAATAGGTCTGCGGCAGGCCGTACAGATAGGCTTCCGGCGGCATGGTCTGATGAAAGGCGGTGTCGAACACGGCTACCTGCGGCACCGTCGGCAGCTTTTCCAGAGCGGTGCGGATACCCAGGACATTGGCCGGGTTGTGCAGGGGGGCCAGACCGTTGCAGGACTCGATGTCGGTCAGCACCGACGGGGTAATCAGCGCCGATTGCTTGAAGCGTTCGCCGCCATGGACGACCCGGTGCCCGACCGCTCGCACAGGCTCAAGCTTGTGGTGGTCGTCCAGAATGTCGATCAGGGTGTCCAGGGCGCTGCCGTGGCCGTTGGGGCCTAGGGGGAGGGTGCGGGGCGCGCCGCCGTTCTTGTAGGTGATGCGGGCTTCCGGTTCGCCCAGGCATTCCGCCAGACCGGACAGGGACGGAGCCCTGGCGGCAGCCTCGAACACGGCGAATTTCAGCGAGGAACTGCCACAATTGATCACCAGGGTCATATTGGCGTTGTATCTCATTTGGGAACCTCAAAGCCGAAGAGCAAAAGAGAAGGTCAGGTCACAGTCAGGCCTCGGGTGGCGAACAGGTCGCGCGCCGCCTGGGTTTGTTCGGGACTGGGCGTCGGAGTGGCGGCCAGGGGATAGGCGTGCCCCAAAGCCTGCCATTTGTGGGCGCCCATCTGGTGGAACGGCAGAACCTCGACCCGGTCCACCGCCGCTCCCAGCGTGGCGATGAAATCCGCCAGCTTCAGGATGTCGGCCGGATCGTCGGTCAGGCCGGGCACCAGGACGTAACGGATCCAGATCCGTTTATTCAGGCGCACCAGGCGATGGGCGAAATCCAGGGTCGGCTGCAAGGCCTGCCCGGTGATGAGGTGGTAGCGTTCGGGATCGATGTGCTTGATGTCCAAAAGCGCCATGTCCAGGGGGCGGAACCATTCGTCCGCCACATCGGCATGCAGGAATCCCTGGGTGTCCAGGGCGGTGTGCAGGCCCAGTTCGTCTTTGATGCGGGCCAGCAGCTTGCCAGCGAAGTCCGCCTGCAGCAGCGGCTCGCCGCCCGACAGGGTGACGCCGCCGGCGAATTTCAGGAAATGCGCATAGGGGCGGACCTCGTCCATGGCCTGTTCCAGGTTGACGAGACGGCCGGCATGCAGCTTCCAGGTGTCCGGGTTGTGGCAGTACTGGCAGCGGAACAGGCAGCCGGACAGGAAGAAGACGAAACGCATGCCCGGTCCGTCGACGGCGGCGCCGGTTTCGACCGAATGCAGATACCCCAGGGGGCAATGGGTATCGTCGGCATGCTGGTCGAAGGCTTGGCTGTAGGTGGCGTCGAGCATGGTTTCGTCCTCCTCGTCCGTACCGGCCTTACATGGCCTGATGGAAGGTACGGCTGATCACGTCAAGCTGCTGTTCCTTGGACAGCTTGATGAAGTTCACCGCGTATCCCGAAACGCGGATGGTCAATTGCGGGTACTTTTCGGGATGTTCCATGGCGTCCGTCAGAGTCTCGCGGTTGAAGACGTTGACGTTGACGTGGAACCCGCCCGCTTCGGCGAAGGCGTCCAGGCAGTTGGATAGATTGCCGATGCGGTCTTGCTTGGTGTGGCCCAGGGCGTCCGGCGTGGCCGATGCGGTCCAGCTGATGCCGTCCAGGGCGCAGGCATAGGGCAGCTTGGCGACGGAAGCGCCGGCGGCCACGAAACCCTTTACATCGCGGCCGTTCATCGGGTTGGCGCCGGGAGCGAACGGTTCGCCGGCGCGGCGGCCGTCGGGAGTGTTGCCGGTCTTCTTGCCATAGACCACGTTGGAGGTGATGGTCAGCACCGACTGGGTCGGCATGGCGTTGCGGTAGAACGCCGGTTGCGCCGCCACCTTCTTCATGAAAGCTTCGGTCAGCCAGACGGCGATCTGGTCGGCGCGGTCGTCGTTGTTGCCATAGGCCGGATATTCGCCTTCGATCTTGTAATCGACGGCCAGCCCCTTTTCGTTGCGGATGACCGATACCTTGGCGTGGCGGATGGCCGACAGGGAATCGGCTGCCACGGATAGACCGGCGATGCCGCAGGCCATGGTGCGCAGGATGTCACGGTCGTGCAGCGCCATCTCGATCCGTTCATAGGCGTATTTGTCGTGCATGTAGTGGATCGAGTTCAGGGCCTTGACGTAGGTCCGGGCCAGCCAGTCCATCATCTTGTCGAGCTTGGCCATGACTTCGTCATAGTCCAGGACATCGGCGGTGATGGGCTCGAAGCCTTTGGCGACCACGGCTCCCAGCTTTTCATCGACGCCGCCGTTGATGGCGTAGAGCAAAGCCTTGGCCAGATTGGCGCGGGCGCCGAAGAACTGCATCTGCTTGCCGATGCGCATGGCCGAAACGCAGCAGGCGATGCCGTAGTCATCACCCCATTTCGGCCGCATCAGGTCGTCGTTCTCGTACTGAATGGCGCTGGTGTCGGTGGATACCTGAGCGCAGAAATCCTTGAAACCGCGCGGCAGCTGGGTGCTCCACAGCACGGTCAGGTTCGGCTCGGGAGCCGGTCCCAGATTGTAGAGGGTGTTGAGGAAGCGGAAGCTGTTGCGGGTGACCAGCGGACGCCCGTCCTCGCCCATGCCGCCCAGGCATTCGGTGACCCAGGTCGGATCGCCCGAGAACAGCGAGTCGTATTCCGGAGTGCGCAGGAAGCGGACGATGCGCAGCTTGATGACCAGATCGTCGATCATCTCCTGGGCCTGTTCCTCGGTCAGCAGTCCGGCCTTCAGGTCGCGCTGGATGTAGATGTCGAGGAAGGTCGAGACGCGGCCCAGCGACATGGCGGCGCCGTTCTGTTCCTTTACCGCAGCCAGATAGCCGAGATAGGTCCACTGGATGGCTTCGCGGGCGTTGGCCGCCGGGCGCGACAGGTCGCAGCCGTATTTGGCGCCCATTTCGCGCAGCTCGTCCAGGGCGCGGAACTGTTCGGACATTTCTTCGCGCAGGCGGATGACGTCCTCGGTGAAGACGGCGTCGTCCAGTTCATGGAAGCGGTCCTGGCGCTCGTGGCGCAGGAAGTCGGTGCCGTAAAGGGCGACACGGCGGTAATCGCCGATAATTCGGCCGCGGCCGTAAGCGTCGGGCAGGCCGGTGATGATGCCGGATTTGCGGGCGGCCAGGATGTCGGGGGAATAGACGTCGAAGACGCCCTGATTGTGGCTCTTGCGGTATTTGGTCCAGATTTCCTTGACCACCGGATCGATGGTGTAGCCATAGGCTTCCAGGCCGGATTCCACCATACGCAGGCCGCCGTTGGGCATCATCGCCCGCTTCAGCGGCGCGTCGGTCTGCAGGCCGACGATGATTTCGTTGGCGCGGTCGATATAGCCGGCGTCGTGGGCGGTGATGCCAGCGGGGCGATCGACGGACGCGTCTAGAATGCCCTTGGCGCGCTCTTCCGTCAGCAGTTCGCCCAGACGCTCCCACAGCTTGCTGGTCCGCTCGGTGGGGCCGGACAGGAACGTGGAGGCGCCGAGATAGGGGGTGTAGTTGTTCTGGATGAAGTCGCGGACGTCGACCTGGCTTTTCCAGGCGCTACCAGAGAACCCCTTCCAGGGGTCTACGAGGTATTGTGTGTCGTTGAACAGGGTACCCATAATAAACTCTCCTATGAAACAGGAGGCAGGGGAGCCGCCGCCGGGGGATGACGGCGGCTCTTCTGTCCCTTACTCGGCAGGCGATACAGCTTGAGAAATGGCCTGGGGGCTCCGCTGCGGCAGGAGTTCGCGCCATTTACGCAGCGAGGCGACCAGGATGACGATCCCCAGCACCAGCATGATGATGGAGATACCGGCGTTGAACGGGTTGAACCCTTTCGACGCGCTGTTCAGGTAAACGTTGGCGATCATCCAGTAACCGGCATAGTTGACGGTCACGAACAGGTAGGCCAACGGCACTAGGCAGGTCAGCATGTAGGACCGCTTGGCGGACAGGCGCAGGATGATGGTGGCGCCGATCATCAGGCCGATCGAGGCCATCAACTGGTTCGACACGCCGAACAGAGCCCACACGGAATTGATGTCGCCAGAGTTCAGCAGGTAACCCCACAGGGCGCAGGCGACGACGCTGGCGCCGAAGGAACCGGGCATCCAATCGATCTGCTTCAGCTTCGGGAACACGTCGCCGCCCAGATCCTGGATCAGGTAACGGGCAACTCGGGTGCCGGAGTCGATGGCGGTCAGGATGAACACCGCTTCGAACATGATGACGAATTGGAAGAAATAGGCGGCCAGATGGCTGAACCACGGGATCTTGGTGAAGATCTCGGTCATACCGACCGCCAGGGTCACAGCGCCGCCGGTACGGCCGTAGAGGTCGATGCCGATGGAGGCTGCCAGCTGCGGCAGGTCCACCACGTCCATGCCCAAAGCCTTGAAGGCGGCGGCGCTGGAATTGATGGCGAAGTAATCCGCCGGATGCAAAGAGGTGGCGGCGATCATGGCCATGACGCCGACCAGACATTCGGCCAGCATGGCGCCGAAGGCCACGGTCTGGATGTCGCTCCATTTGTCCACCAGCTTCGGGGTGGTGCCCGAACCGATGAAGGCGTGGAAGCCGGAGATGGCGCCGCAGGCGATGGTGATCGAGATGAACGGCCATACCGGGCCGGCCAGCACCGGACCGCCGCCAGCGATAAACTGGGTCAGGGCCGGGAAGCGGATTTCCGGGTTGATGAAGATGACGCCGACGACCAGAGCGCCGAACACGCCGATCTTCATGAAGCTGGACAGATAGCCGCGCGGGGTCAGCAGCATCCACACCGGCAGGGTGCTGGCGAAGAAGGCGTAGATCGGCAAGGCCAGTCCGACGGTCTGATGATGCAGGGTCAGCATGTCGCCCAGCCAGGTGCCCTGAAGGTACGGGCCGGCCAGAACGGCGGCCATGATGGCGGCCAGACCGACATAGGTGGCGATCTTGGAATTGCCGGTGATGCGTTCATAAAGCCCGACGCCGATGGCGATCGGAATGGTCATGAACACGGCGAAGGTGCCCCAGGCGTTGCGCTCAAGCGCATGCACCACGACCATGGACAGACCGGCCATGGTGATGGTGATGATGAACAGCATGGCCAGGCCGGTGCACCAGCCGGCGACCGGGCCCAGTTCCGATTTGGCGACTTCCGACAAGGACATGCCCTTGTGCTTCATCGAGGCGAACAGGACCACGGTGTCGTGGACCGCGCCGCCGACGACGCAGCCGATCAGCAGCCACAGGAAGCTGGGAAGATAACCGTACTGGGAGGCCAGGACCGGGCCGACCAGGGGGCCGGCGGCGGCGATGGCGGCGAAATGCTGGCCGGCATTGACCCATTTCTTGGTGGGGACGTAATTGCGGCCGTCTTGAAGTTCGTGGGACGGGGTGACTTGGACGTCGTCTGCGCAGAGGACCTTGCGGACAAAGAACACGCCGTAAAAGCGGTAGCAGATGGCAAGGATGCAGAGCGTGGCGATCACAAAGGTTAAGGCGTGATCCATGATGGCTCTCCCAAAAGAAGACGCCATGACCATATTCCTGTTGCGGATATGGGTGGGGCCGTTCCCCGGGAGCGGCGGAATAGGGATGCGAGCGGTAGGGATTTGAGGGCGAGCGGTAACGGTCAGGGGGCGAACCGGCGGCTCCGCCGAAGCGGACCGACGGCTTCAGGCGATGCCCAGACGCTCTTTCAGAGGCCCCAGGAAGCGGCGGCTGACCGGCACGATCTGGCCGGAAATCGTCTGGATTTCCGCCAGATTATTATCGCTGAAACGGATTTCCTTGATGCGGTCGGGATTGATCAGATATTGCCGATGACAGCGCATCAGCGGCGTGCGCTCCTCCAGGGTGCGCAGGGTCAGTTCGGTGAAACGTTCCTGGCCGTCCTGGCCGATGACGAAGATGCCCGACGGGGTGGAGGAAATGAACTCCACCTCCTCCAGCTTGATCAGATAGATGCGGTTTTGCCCGGAACAGGGGATTTGCCGCAGCGGATTGGTGTTGGCCAGCGGCTCCAGATCCTGGCTGCTGCGGTCGCGGCGCAGCCGTTGCAAAGTTTTGTGCAGCCGTCCGGCGTCGATGGGTTTCAAAAGATAGTCGAAGGCGTTTTCCTCGAATGCCTGCACGGCATATTCGTCGTGGGCGGTCAGGAAAACGATCCTGGGCATCCGCTCGGGGTCGAGCATGCTCAGCATTTCCAGGCCGTTGACTCGGGGCATCTGGATGTCCAGGAACACCACGTCGGGCGACAATCGGTTGACGGCGGCGATGGCTTCGATGGCGTTGGCCGATTCGCCGACGATGTCCAGGTCGCTTTCCTGGTCCAGCAGGCAGCGCAACTCCTCGCGGGCCAATTGTTCGTCATCGACGATCAGCACCTTCATGCGGGAACGGTCTCCAACGGCACGCGCATCTTGATCCGGGTGAACAGGTCGCGTTCATGCTCGACGGCCAGCCCGTAGCGTTCGCCATAACGGGTCTTGATGCGCCGGTCCACCAAATTCATGCCCAGACCGTCGCCGCCCTGCTTGGCTTCGTACAGGCCGGCATTGTCTTCCACGGTCAGAAGCAGATCGCCGTCGTCGCGGCGGGCGGCGATGCGGATCAGTCCGCCGCTCAGCATCTGCGAGGTGCCGTGCTTGATGGCGTTTTCCACCAGCGGCTGGAGCGAAAAGGCCGGCATGCGGGCGTCGCCCAGATCGTCGGCGACGTCGATTTCGACGCTCAGGCGGTCGTTGAAGCGGGCAAGTTCGATTTGCAGATAGGCGTTCACATGCTCGATTTCGTCCCGCAGGCTGGCTTCCTCGCTGGGGCGTTTCAGGTTCTTGCGGAAGAAGGTTGAGAATTGCTGCACCAGATAGCGCGCCCGCTCTGGATCCTGGCGGATCACCGCCGACAGGGTGTTCAGGGTGTTGAACAGAAAATGCGGATTGACTTGGGCGTGCAGCAGCTTGATCTCGGACTGGGCCAGCAATTGCTTCTGCCGTTCATAGCGTCCCGCCAGAATCTGGTTCGACAGCAAGCGGGCGATGCCTTCGCCCAGGGTGCGATTGATGGTCGAGAACAGTTTGGTCTTCGGCTCGTACAGCTTGATGGCGCCGATGACCTGGTCGTCCTCGCCCTGAAGCGGGATCACCAGCGAGGCGCCCAGCGGACAGTCAGGCTTGATCGAGCATTGATAGGCCACTTCGTTGCCGTCGGCATAAATGACCTGATTGCTCTCGATGGCTTGCAGGGTTTGAAGCGAGGTCACGGGCATGCCCGGCAGGTGATGGTCGCTGCCGACCCCGATGAAGGCCAGGGTCTTGGTGCGGTCGGTGATGGCTACGGCGCCGACGCCGGTTTCCTCGTAGATGATGCGGGCCACCCGCATGCTGTTTTCCTGGTTGAAGCCGCTGCGCAGCACGCCGTCGGCGCGGGCGGCGATTTTCAGGGCCTTGGCGGAAAACACGCTGGACTGCTTTTCGATGATAGTGCGGCGGTCGAGCAGGATGCGCATAAACATGGCGGCGCCCACCGAATTGGCCGTCAGCATCGGCAGGGCGATGCTTTCCACCAGATGCAAGGCGTCCTGAAAGGGGCGGGCCACCAGCAGAATGATCAGCATCTGCGCCACCTCGGCGCACAGTGTGACCAGTCCTGCCGTCAGCGGGTTGAGCAGTTTGTCGTGCCGGCCTGCCTGGATCATATAGCGGTGGAACATACCGCCGATCAGGCCTTCGGTCATGGTCGAGATGGCGCAGGCCAGGGCCGTGAAGCCGCCCATGGAATAGCGGTGCAGGCCGCCGGTCAGCCCCACGGCCAGCCCGACATAGGGGCCGCCCAGCAAGCCGCCCAGCACCGCTCCGATGGCGCGGGTGTTGGCGATGGAATCCTCGATCCGCAGGCCGAAATAGGTGCCCATGATGCAGAACATGGAAAAGACCAGATAACAGGCGATCCGATAGGGCAGGCGGATCGTCACATGCATCAGGGGAATGAACAGGGGCGTCTGGCTGAGCAGATAGGCGATCACGAGATAGACGCACATCTGCTGCATCAGCGAGACGACCAGATTGAGCGATTCGATCATGGGGCCGGCTTCATCTGGGAACGATACCCATTATAGCCGCAGCAGGCGCATACCCCGCTATCCGTTTTGTCGAGGGGCGGGTCTGTCTTTTCTCAATATTGCAAATGAAAGTTAGTCTCATTTATGGTTCCGGCTCGATATATGACGGGACGGCATCGCCGCCGCTGCCGGCTGGGGGAAACAAGATTGGATATCAGGGCGCTGTTTCTGGCGCATCAGGGCGAGGTGCGCTCGTATCTGTCGCGCACGCTGAGAGATGCCGATGCCGCGGCGGATTTGACGCAGGAAACTTTTTTGCGTTTTGTCGAACATCGCGGCGGCGATGCGGCGGCGGTGGCGCAGCCGCGGTCCTATCTGTTCCGCATGGCCTATCATCTGGCCGTCGATTACATCCGTCGCCGCAGACGGGAGGGCATATCGGTGCTGGCCGACGAGGGATGGTCGAGCCTGCCGGATGAACGGCCGTCTCCCGAGCGAGAGGTTCGTGGCCGCGACGATCTGGCCACGGTGCAGGCGGCCTTGCTGGAATTGCCCGAGCGCAGCCGCCAGGTGTTCCGGGCGGTGCGGATCGATGGCCTGACCTATCAGGCGGCGGCTCGCCGGTTGGGGATTTCGGAAAGCTCGGTCCAGAAGCATCTGGCCCGCGCCCTTCTTCACGTTATGAAGCGGTTGGGGGGCTAAGCCGATGTTCGATTTTCTTTCATGCCGACAGTCACGTTGCGACCGGCAGGCGGCGGAGTGGCTGCTGCGGGCGGAAAACGGCGAGTCCTCGGTGGCGGACGGCTTGCAGCGGTGGCTGGCGCGCAGTTCCCGCAATCGCGCCGCCTATCGGCGGGCCCGTCAGGCGTGGGGCATGATGGGGCAGGCGGAGCTTCCCGTCCCCCGTCCCGTGGCCGTGATGCGTCCGCGCCTGGCCTGGGCCGGAGCCATGGCGGCGGCGCTGGCGGTGACGATCGGTTGGTGGGAGGGTGGGGAACGATGGTCCGCGGATTTTTCCACCGGCGTGGCCGAGCAGCGGATGATCGGTCTGGAGGACGGAAGCCAGCTTTGGCTGGGGCCGGACAGCGCCGTGGATGTGCGCTTCGATAGCGGCGAAAGGCGGGTGGTGCTTCGGTCCGGCGAAGTTTACGCCGTCGCCGCCCCGCGCAATGGGGCCGAACCCCGGCCATTTCTGGTTCACGCCGGCAACGGTTCGGTCCGGGCCTTGGGCACCCGCTTCAACGTCAATGTCTTGCCCGACGGCACGGAAGTAACCGTCGAGGAACATGCTGTCGAGGTTCGGGCCGATGCGGCGGACGGCAGCCAGGAGCATTCCACTCTGTCGGCGGGACAAAGCCTGCGTTACGGTTCCGATGGCGTCGGTTCCTCATGGCCGGTCGAGCCGTCTCAGGCGGGAGCTTGGCGCAAGGGGCATCTGGTGGCGGATCGCCAGCCTTTGGGCGATGTGGTCGCCGAATTGAACCGCTATCGCCATGGCCGCATCATCATTACCGATACGGCCTTGTCCCGGCGCATGGTCAGCGGCGTCTTCGATACCCGCGACCCCGATGCGGCGTTGGAGGTCATAACCTCGGTGCTCAAGGTGCATAGCCTGTCCCTGCCGCCTTTGATCACCCTGCTTTACTGACCGGCAGAGCTTTTTTCAAAAAATGCAAAAAACAATTACCGAGTCCGGCGGGCCGGAACGTCATCAATTTATGCAAATAAGAATCGTTTGCATAAATTGATGACGTGAAGGAAAGCGGGAATGCAGAAGCAGGGTTTGTCGGGCGTTGCATCGGGGGCGGGAACGAACCGGGGGGCTAGGCATGGTTTGAGCCGGATGGCCCTGATGATGGGGTTGGTTCTGGCCTCCGTTTCCGTGGCGGCCCTGTTCTCGCCGCTTCAGGCCGCGCAGGCGGTGGAGCAGAAAATCGCCTTTCATCTTCCTGCCCAGGATCTCAATGCAGCGCTGCTGAGCTTCGCCCGCGAAGCCGATCTGCAATTGGTCTACGACGTGTCGCTGGTGCAGGGCCGTAGAAGCTCGGCCATCGACGGAACCCTGACGCCGGAGGAAGGGTTGAGCCGCCTGCTGGCCGGCAGCGGTCTGACCTACCGATTCACCGGCGTCCACAGCGTGGCGCTGGAGCGGCTGCCTGCCGACGCCACCACTTTGGCGCCCGTCACCGTCGAAGGGGCGCAAAGCCGTGCCGAGGAAAGCGCTTTCGGTCCTGTCGCCGGTTATGTGGCCAAGCACAGCGCTACCGCCACCAAAACCGATACTCCTATTCTGGAAACGCCCCGCTCGGTCAGCGTCGTGACCAACGAGGAACTGGAGCAGCGCCAGCCCACCAGCCTTTCCGAGGCATTGGGCTATGTCGCCGGGGTCAGTGCCGCCTCTCGCGGTGGTGACGACCGTTACGACTGGTTCTCGATCCGAGGCTTCGACGCCAGCACCAGTTTGTTCCGCGATGGTTTGCAGGCCCAAGGCGGCGACAGCAAGATCGAGCCTTACGCTCTGGAGCGCATCGAGGTACTGAAAGGTCCGGCTTCGATCCTGTACGGACAGGTTTCTCCGGGCGGCATGATCAATGCCGTGACCAAGCGTCCGAGCCAGGACAATTTCGGCGAAGTGGAAACCCTGGTCGGCACCGATAACCACACGGAAGGTCGCGCCGACGTCAGCGCCAGCCTGAACGACGATAAGACCTTGGCGGCGCGCATGGTGCTGCTGAAAAAGAACAGCGACACCTCGGTCAAATACAGCAAGGACGACCGTGATTACGCCATGCTGTCGCTGGCCTGGACGCCGGACGACGGCACCAGCCTGACGGTGATGGGGGATTACCGTCATGACGAAACCGTTTTTCCTCCGGCCCTGCCCGCCGAGGGAACGGCCTATGCCGGACGGTTCGGCACGGTGTCGCGTGATCTGTTTGTCGGCGCCGTCGGCTCCGAGGAACTGAAGCGCGACCAATATTCCATCGGCTACAATCTGGACCACAGTTTCAACGACCATGTGTCGTTCACCCAGAACGCCAGAATCTCCATCGCCGATTCTCCGGATTTCTTCGGCGTGCGAGCCGGTTCCCTGAATGCCGACGGCCGCACCGTCAGCCGCTACACCTTTGCCGGCAAGGTCTATCGCAACACCGACGAAGTGGACAACCAGTTGCACCTGAAGGGCGACACCGGCCCGGTGAACCACCATCTGATCGCGGGCGTCGATTATTCCCAGGATCGCTATGTCTTCAATTACGGCATCGGCACGGCGTCGGACCTGGACATCTATAATCCGGATTACGGTGGCACCTATGTCAAGCCGGCCATCGACAGCGGTTCTACCACCCTGACCAAGCAAACCGGGGTCTATCTTCAAGATCAGGCCAAGATGGGTGACCACTGGACTCTGACCCTGGGGGCGCGGCACGACAACGCCACCGTCAAAGCCATCGATTACAGCGATGGCTCCTTCAGCCGTCAAGATGATCACGCCACCACCTGGAACACGGGTTTGGTTTATCTGTTCGACAGCGGGCTGGCGCCCTATGTCAGCTATGCCACCTCGTTTCTGCCCAACACCGGCACCGACAGTTCCGGCAAGGCCTTTCACGCTACCACGGCGCAGCAGGGCGAAATGGGTGTGAAGTTCCAATCGCCCGGCAGCGGCAGCATGACCACCCTGTCGGCCTTCGACTTGGTCGAGGACCACGTCCTGACCGCCGATCCCAACGACAGCAACTTTCAGGTCGACGGCGGCCAATGGGAATCCAAGGGCGTCGAAGTGGAAAGCCGCCTGGGCCTGGGGTACGGCTTCCGTCTGATCTCGACGGCGACCATGATGGATGTGCGCATCATCAAGAGCAACGACGGCAACGAAGGACATCATCCGGCGGGTGTGCCCAACCACATGGCTTCGGTCTGGCTCGATTACGAGGTCAAGACCGGCCAGCTTCAGGGGTTGGGCATGGGGGCCGGCGTGCGCTACGTGGGCGAACGGCCGGTGGATTCCTCCAGCAGCCGCACGGCGGACGCTTACGCCGTCACCGACCTGGGCATCCGCTATCAACTGGACAGTCTGGGACTGGGCCTGACGGCCAGCAATTTGTTCGACACCGCCTATGTCCAATGCCGCGACGCCTCGGATTGCGCCTGGGGGCAGGGCCGCAGCGTCATCGGCAGCGTCAAATACAGGTGGTAACGTCCGTTCGGACGAACGGTTCCGATCTCGGCCCAGCCTTCGCGGCTGGGCCGTTTGTGCTTATCTCCTAAAAATTCCGGAGAATTCCCCTTGTTATTAGGGTTGTCGCCCGAAGAGACGCGGCGCGCGCGGTGCTAGGATGACTCGAATAACGTCCGATAAAAGCAACCTCGGACAATGGGAATGCATTTCGTTTCCGGCAAAACGGAACGGATTGCTTGAAAACGTAACGTCCAAGGAGATCGTCATGAGCGCGATTGCCGATTCGGCTGTTCACAGCCCCGATGAACTGGAGCCTGCATACAGGAAAATCACCTTCAGGCTGATTCCTTATCTGTTCATCTGTTATCTGTTCAATTACCTGGACCGCGTGAATGTCGGCTTCGCCAAGCTTCAGATGCTGGACGAGCTGCATATGAGCGAGGCCGTTTACGGTCTTGGCGCCGGTATTTTCTTTCTGGGCTACATCGCCTGCGGCGTACCCAGCAATCTGATGCTGCGCAAGGTCGGGGCCCGTCGCTGGATCGCCACCATCATGGTGCTGTGGGGCTTGCTTTCCACCAGCCTGCTGTTCGTGCATTCCTCGGCGTCGTTCTACCTGTTGCGGCTGCTGACCGGCGCCGCCGAGGCCGGCTTCTTCCCCGGCATGGTGCTGTATCTGTCCAGTTGGTTTCCGTCGGCCCGTCGCGGCCGGATCATGGCTTTGTTCATGTCCGCCATCCCGATTTCCGGCGTGCTGGGCGGCCCGTTTTCGGGCTGGATTCTCGGACAGTTTTCCGGCGGTCTGGGCGGTCTTGCCGCCTGGCAATGGCTGTTCATGCTGCAGGGGCTGCCGACCATTCTGCTGGGCGTCGGCGTCCTGTTCATGTTGAGCGACGGCGTGACCAAGGCCCATTGGCTGAGCGAGGACGAGCGGACCCACCTGCAAGCCGTGCTGATCGAGGACGAACAGTCGAAGCCGGACAGCGTTTCCGACAGTTGGTCCAGCGTTCTGCGCAATCCCAGCGTCTGGATTTTGGGCGTCATTTATTTCTGTATCCAGAGCGGCGTCTACGCCATCAATTTCTGGCTTCCGTCCATCATCAAGGCCAGCGGCTTCCACGATCCCGAATTGATCGGCTGGCTGTCGGCCATCCCCTATCTGGCCGCCAGCATTTTCATGGTGCTGACCGGACGTTCCGCCGACGCCCGCGGCGAGCGCCGCTGGCATCTGGCGGTGCCGATGCTGATGGGCATGGCCGGGCTGCTCATCGCCGCCAACTTCGCCGCCAATCCGGCCGTGGCCATGGTCGGCCTGACCTTGGCCACCATGGGCGCGTTGACCGGCCTGCCCATGTTCTGGCCGCTGTCCGGCGGGTTCCTCAGCGCGACCGCCGCGGCGGTCGGTCTGGCTTTGATCAACTCGACGGGCCAGTTGGCCGGTTTCCTCAGCCCGTATCTGGTCGGCTGGATCAAGGATGCGACTCACAGCACCGATACGGCGCTTTACATTCTGTCGGCAGTGATGCTGGTGGGTGTGGTGCTGGTGCTGCGGATTCCCGCCAAGATCGTTAACCGCTGACCATCAGGGGATCGGCGGCGCGTCTGCCCGTGCCGCCGCCGGTTCCGCTTTTTCTCCCCCTCAGGAGAGTGCGTGATGAAAATCGTGATCGCGCCGGATTCGTTCAAGGAAAGCCTGTCCGCCATGCAGGTGGCGGACGAGATCGAAGCCGGTTTCCGCGAGGTGTTTCCGGCCGCAAGCTACGTCAAAATTCCCGTCGCCGACGGCGGCGAGGGAACGGTCGAAGCCATTGTCGCCGCCACCGGCGGGCGGATCGTCCGTCTGGCGGTGACGGGACCGACCGGCGACAAGGTCAACGCCTTCTACGGCCTGTCCGGGAACGGTCAGACGGCCATCATCGAAATGGCCGCTGCCAGCGGCTTGATGCTGGTGGAGCCGCGCCTGCGCAATCCCATGCTGACCACCACTTTCGGCGTCGGGGAATTGATCCTCGACGCCCTGGACAAAGGGGCTAGGCGCTTCATCATCGGCATCGGCGGCAGTGCCACCAACGACGCCGGAGCCGGTATGCTGCAAGCCCTGGGCGTGCGTCTTCAGGATCGGGAAGGCCGCGATCTGGGATTCGGCGGCGGGCATCTGGAGGCACTGAGCCGGATCGACGTGTCGGGTCTGGACAAGCGCCTCAAAGGGGTGCGGATCGAAGTCGCCTGCGACGTGGACAATCCCTTGACCGGGCCGCTCGGCGCTTCGGCGGTGTTCGGGCCGCAAAAGGGCGCGACGCCGGAAATGGTTCAGCGTCTGGACGCCAATCTGGCTCATTTCGCCGACATTGTTCAGGACAGCCTGGGGTTGAGCGTCGCCAAACAGCCGGGCGGCGGCGCCGCAGGCGGCTTGGGGGCCGCCTTGTCGGCTTTCCTGGGGGCGGATTTGCGTTCCGGCATCGTCATCGTCACCGAGGCTTTGGGGCTGAGCGCGATTGTCGCCGGCGCCGATCTGGTGATCACCGGCGAAGGCCGCATGGACAGCCAGACCGTTCACGGCAAAACTCCCATCGGCGTGGCGCATGTGGCCCAGAAGCACGGGGTTCCGGTGATCGGCATCGCCGGATGCTTGTCGCGGGACGTCGGACTGGTCCACAGTCACGGTATCGACGCCGCTTTCAGCGTCTTGCATCACGCCTGTTCTGTGGAGGAGGCCCTGCGCGAAGCCGCGCCCAATCTTCGTCTTGCCGCCCGCAACGTCGCCGCCGCCATCCGGTTGGGAATGACGCTCAAATCCTGATGAGAGTCCGGCCCGAGGGAGCTGTGCTAAGATAAGGGCCGTTGTTCGCCAAGGGACCTCAACGCGCATGCAGAAACTTGATCCGGCCCTGGCCCAGTCCATCGTCAGCAAGTCGATGAGCATCATCGATTGCAACGTCAACATCATGGACATTCGCGGCGTCATCATCGCCAGCGGCGACCAGGGGCGTATCGGGCAGGTGCACGAAGGCGCGCTGCTGGTGCTGTCCCATCAGCGGGCGGTCGAAATCGACGGCGAGATGTGCCGCCAGTTTCACGGTTCCAAGCCCGGGATCAACCTGCCTCTGCGGGCCGAGGGCGAGATCGTCGGCTGCCTGGGGCTGACCGGCAATCCCGAAGAGCTGCGGCAGCCGGCGGAACTGTTGAGGATGGCGGCGGAAACCATGCTGGAGCGCGAAACCGTTCTGCGCATGGTCGCCCGCGACGAGCATCTGCACGAACAGCTGACGCTGGGGCTGGTCCAGACAGGGACGGCGGCTCCGGCCTTGGCCAATTGGGCTGAGGCTCAAGGAATCGATCTGGCTTTGCCCCGCGTGGCGACGGTGATCGAGCTCGACGGCGGCGACATGGACGCCGATGCCGTCAGTGCCGAGATTCCCCGCCTTTACCCAGTATTGAAAGATGCGGATCATAAAAATCTGGTGGCGACGGTATCTCGCTGCCAAGTGACGGTGCTGCATCCGGCTTTGAACAGGAAGGGGGAATGGGATCTGGAGGCTCAACGCCTGCGAGCCGAGAAATTGTTGCCGCCGTTGCGGGACGCCTGTTCGGTCGGGCTCAAGCTGGCCTTGGGGCATTATTTTCCCGAGGCGGGCGGACTGATGCGCTCGTTCCAGGTGGCCCGCTCCACCTTGGCCATCGGCAAGCTGCGCGCCCCTCAGACTTCGGCTTATTTCTACGCCGACATCAAGTTGCCGGTGCTGCTGGACGCCTTGCGCGGCCAATGGCAGGGAAGGGAACTGCTGGCTCCGCTTGAAAGGCTGATCCGCCATGATCGCCAGGGGCAGTTGCTGAAAACCCTGGTCCGCTGGTTCGCCTGCGGCATGCAGATGGCGGCGACGGCCAACGCTTTGGAAATCCACCGCAACACCTTGGATTACCGCATGGGCCGCATTGCCGAGATCAGCGGTCTCGACCTGTCGTCCACCGAAGACCGGGTGCGGCTATATCTGGCCTTGCAGATGGTGGATGCGAAACTGCTGGCAAGTTGCGCCTGAGGGGTAACTTGGGAATGTCGTTCCCTTTATAAGACACCCTGCATAATGGCTTTCGGCATAGCTCGTCTGGTCCAGCTGTTGCAGCGCGCCATCCATCCGCTTCCTGCAAGGAGCAGGGTGGAATGACCCCATGGACGAGAGGTGTCTGCAATGCTGATCAAACAAAGACTGCGCAATCTGCTGTTCCTGGCTGCGGCCCTATTCGTCGGCGCTTCCGCGCCTGCGATGGCCGAAGGCGGCAAGCCGGAAAAGCTGGTGGTGGGCCTGTTGCCCGGCGAATCCGCGCCGACAGTGATGCGGCTGAACGAACCTCTCAGGGCTTATCTGGAAAAGCGTTTGGGGCTGCCGGTGGAACTGGTGGTCGGGGCCAATTACGCCGCCACCAGCGAAGCCTTGCGCTTCGGCCGTCTGGATATCGCCTATTTAGGACCGGTGACGTACATTCTTCAGGGCAAAAAGGCCAAATTGGAACCATTTGCCCGGCCGTCCCATGAAATGGTCGGCCCGACCTTCAAGGCGGTGATCATCGTTCCCGCCGACAGCCCAGCCAAAACTCTGGCCGATCTGAAGGGGCAGGAGATCGGCTTCGGCGATCCGGCTTCGACGTCGGGCACCTGGGTGCCGCGCTACATGCTGGTGGACGCCGGCCTGATCTCGGAACGGGATTACACTCTGCGGGTGCTGGGGGCGCATGACGCTGTGGCGCTGGCGGTGGCCAATCACAAGCTGGCCGCCGGCGGTTTGTCGATGCCCATCTATCAGCGTCTGCTGAAAGAAGGCAAGATCGATCCCAATTCGGTGCGCGTGCTGTCGGAATCTCCGGCCATCCCCGAATATATGTGGGTTTTTCGCGAAGGTCTCGACCCGGCCTTCAAGGAACAAATCCGCAAGGCTTTCATCGAGGTCAGCGATCCTGAGGCGTTGAAAGTGTTCGGGGCCGAATCGTTCATTCCCTGCGTCGATTCGGACGTGGACCGCGTGCGCATCTGGATCGAGGCCATCACCCGCGAACATCCCGACGCCACGGCGATCATCAAGTAAGACGAAAACGGGGGAGCCGAACGGCTCCCCCGAATTTTTAAAGAGAAAAGATTTCAGCGCTGATAGGTCAGGACCGCATTGCGTTTGTCGACGAAATGCTGGGCGATTTCATCGGCGGTGGCGGTGTCGATCGGCACGCCGAAACGCTGGGCTTTATCCAGCAAGGCCGAGGCGTCCAGGGTGGACAACGACGCCAGCCCGGCATTGGCCAGGGCGATTACCCGCTGGCGGGTGTGCTTGTCGTCGGCCCGTTCCAGCCAGCCGTCGCGGATGGTTCCCGGCTGATAGCCGTTTTCGGGAGCCTGCGTCGCCGGTTCGGCCTTCAGCGTCTGCACCGCCATGGACATGGCGATGTCGGCCAGAATCAGATGATAGATCTGGTTGCGCGTGAGTTCGGTCATGAGGCGGCTCCTTCAGACGCGCGGAAGCGGCAAGGTTTATGGACGGTGTCTTGCTGCCGCAGATGCAGATATTGGCCGAATTGGCCGAACTCGCGCGGCTGACCGCCGTTTCTGACCATGGCGGCCAAGCCTTTGGGATCGCTGACTACCAGTCCGCCGAGAATTTCTAGGCCGTAATGGTGCAGGCGGGGGGTCATCGGCGTCGACGGCCCCACCAGGGCCACCCGCGATCCCTGGGCCGCCCGCAGGATGCGCGGCAGGTTGCGGTTGATGATGGTCGAGGAATTGACCACGGCGGCGGCGCATCCGGGCAGCAGGCTGTCCATGGCCACGGTGGGGTATTCGCCGGGGCGGGGATCGGTTTCGATCACGGCGCAGTTGGGCAAGGTGGCGCTCAGTCCGGGAAAAGCCCCCACCGCCACCACCCGGCCCTTTTCCTGGGTGAACAGATGGGCGCCGTTGCCCATCTGTCCCGCCAGATCATAGCGGTTGTAATGGGCGTTGATGGCGGCGATGCCCAAGGCCATTTCCAGGGGATCCCACGACGCCGACAACTCGGCCAGGGATTTCAGGCTCTGCTTGGCCAGGACCGGCAGGCGGGGCAGCAGTTCCTTGGGATAGCGGGGCAGATAGGCCAGGCCGCAGCCGTGCGGCCCCTCGACCATGATCCAGCGCTGGCCGCAGGCGATCTGGCGCACCTCGTCGGCGGCGACGCCCAGGGCAAGGTCGCGGTACAGCCGCTCCGGCCCCCACCAGCGCCACAAAGAACGCATGTTGGGCGGCATGATGGCGCCACCGTCCTGTCCGGCGAAATCCAGCCAAGTCTGGATCGAAGCGCCAGGTACCGAAGTCAGCACCGGCATAGCCTGGCTGACCTTGTCGTCGATGGTGGCCATCAGATCGCGGGCGGCCTGTTCCATGGAGGAAAAATGGCTGACCACCACCAGATCGGCATCATCGCGCATGGCGGCGCGCATGCGCTTGGCGACGGCGGCGCTTTCGGTGGCCGGATCGAAGGCGATGCGCTGCTCCGTGGCAAGGTCCACCAGTTGGTTGCCGTCGCCGCAGCGCACGCAGCCGGAGACGCTGAAGCCCCGGTCGCGGATGGCGCGGGCAAACTTCGCCAGCAAGGCGTCCACCAGGGTAGAAGCCTCATGCACGACGACGCCGGGCCTGATCCAGGGGGCCTGGGTCGGGCCGAACTGCTTGGGCAGGGGCGCGACCGGGATCTGGACGGAAACCGGCTGGCGCAGGGACAGGACGGGCCGCATGGCTTCAAGCCGCCGGCAAAACGCGGACTGGGGCGTCCAGCCGCTGGTTCAGAACCCGGCGCAAGCCCCCCAGGGTCTGCCCGGCCATGGCGCAGTGGGTGCAGGCTCCGGTCAGGCGGACGCGAACGACGTCGTCGCGGACCTCCACCAAGTCGATGTCTCCCCCGTCCTGTTGCACGGCGGGACGCAGTTCGGCCAGAGTGTCTTCGATGATCTTGCGGCGGTTTTCGTCGGTCATGTCGGTAACCCCATTCCCATGGCGATGTGGGCCTGCCTGCGGATCAGACTGAGATTGTCCTGGCGCAGGTAACTTTTCCGGAAGAAAGCGGCGGAGGCTTCGATCTGCCCCAGCACGTCGGCATCCTGGCGCTGTTTCATCACCACCCAGCCGCGATGGCTGATGGCGGCGAGATGACGGCGGAAATCGCCGTGGTCGCCGATATTGTCCGGCCCCAGCGGAGCGTCGTCCGGTTCGTCGGCGTGAAACAGCTCCAGCCGTCCGCGCACGGCGGAAAAGGGGGCATGGCCCAGATCGGCGTTTTCCCCCTGGCTGCGGGCCGACAGCATTAGCCCCAGCGACGGATGGTCGACGTAATCGGTCAGCAACCGGCATTCCCGGGCCGGACCGCAGAAATCGGCGCGCTCCGGCCCCAGCGGCTTCAGGCAGAGAACGGTTTCGTGCGCTTCGATGCGGGGCAGCAGTGCGTCGAGGAACAGGCGGCAGCGGTTCCAGGCGCTGGTCAGGTCCAAACCGTTCAGCCGGCGGAAAGAGCCCAAGGCGATGGTGCGCCCGCCTAAATCGCGGCACAGGGCCGACAGGTTTTCCAGACGGGTCAAGGCGGGCTGAATATCATCGTCTAGCAAGCCGATGCTTTCATCCACGTCGATTCCCAGGATCGACAGTCCGGCTTCCTCGGCGGCGTAACGATACGTGGCAACGTCGCGGGATGAGGGGGCCGCCGTCCAAGTCCGTTCGGGGCGCACTTCTATGCCGGCGAAACCCTGCTGCGCCAGGACCGGCAGCAGGAAGCCGTGTTGCAGGGACGGCAGGGCCAGGGTCGAGATCGCCAGCTTCATGTCAGTTCATCCATGGATGCGATGAGTTTCTGGCGCAACTCCGCCGGGGCGCTGGAGGATTTGGCTTTGCGGCCGTGTTCGGCCACGGCCTTGTCCACCCACGACAGCCCGCCATGGGTCAGGGCCAGACTGACTTCGTTCAGCAGATCGATGATCTCGTGGCCGTTGCCGACGATGATCGGCTGGATGCCGATGGCCATCAGCCGCTTGATGGACGACGCGCCGATGGAGGCGGCATAGACAGCGGAGCAGCCTTGCAGGAACTCCAGCTTGGCGATCACTTTGTCTTCCGGCTGGGCTAGATCGGGATCGGTGATGGTGACGGGGGCGTTCATCACCACGGCGCCGTCGCGGGACAATCCCTTGTCCTTGTTTTCGCCCTTCATCTCGGCTTTGGCGAAATTGCCGACGCCCACCAGTTCGGCCTCGCCGGGGGAAACGTCGTAGATCACCAGGCGTTCGGACGCGCCGAAATGCAGATCGACGCGCAGGCGGTCGGTGGTGGCGAAGGCGACGCGGATCATCGAACTTCTCCTGTTTCGGCCATGCGGGGGGTGCCCTGCCAGAAGATGGAGCGGTGAGGCTGGATTTCCTGGCGGTGGCCTTGCAGCAGGTTGGACATGTCGAATACCGTCTGGCGGCTGCCGCGATAGCCGATCCAGGCGCGGGCATGGCCGCCGGCGATGTCGTAAAGGGGGAACCCGGCCCGCAGAAGCGGCAGCTTCAGCCGTCGGGCGATCTCGGCTCCGTGGGAATTGGTGATCAGCAACTGCGCTCCGCGGGAAGACGCGGCATTTTCCAGGTCTTCCAGATCGCCGGCCTGAACCTCGGCCACGGGCAGGCTGGCCAAGCGTGGCGACGGGGTGGACGACACCGCCGAAACCACTTCGGCTCCCAAGCCGTTCAGGAACCGGCAGAACGAACCCAGCAGATCCGGGTCGGCGGCGATGGCCACGGGGGTGTCGCCGAAATGGAAATTGCAATCCACCAGGGCGTCGAGAAGCTGGGTGCGCTGGCGCTCCAGCTTCGGCGGCACCGGGCGGCGGGACAGGTCGGCCAGAACCTGGGTGAAGGCGTCGCATTCCTCCAGCCCCATCAGGCCGTCGAAGCGGAAATCGGTGACGCCGGTGCGCTGCTTCAAAAGATCGGCGGCCTTGTTCAGCGAGGCTCCGATCACCAACGTGGCCGCCGATTGCCCCATGGACTGGAGGGCGTCGCGTCCGCTGCCGCCATAAGTCAGGGTGGAAAAGCCTTCGGGGATCAGGTGGCCATCCAGGGAATCGGCCAGATCCGGCAGAAAGATGGGCGACAGGCCGAAGATTTCGATCCAATCGCGCAGGGTCTCAAGATCGCCGGGGGTCAGCATCGAGGAAACCAGCACGTTGATCTGCCAGGGGCGATGCACCGTTTCCCAGCGGTCGGGCACCAGTTCGGCGATGATGGCCTCGACCGCCAGGGCGAAACCGCTTTCCAGGCAGCCGGTGGTGTCGGTGGCGTTCACCGGCACCACGCTCATGCCGTCATATTGCGGATAAGCGGCGCGGAAGGCCTTGATGGTGCGGGGAATATCCGCTCCTTGGGTTTCGGACAGGCCGGTGGTGATCAGACCGACGATCTCGGGCGCGTTTTTTTCGGCGATGGTGGCCAATGCTTCCACCACGTTGTCGTCGGGACCCATCACCGTAGTGACCATGTCCATGGCCGTGGTCTGTAGGGGGATCGGCTCGTCGAAATGGCGCATGAAGAACAGTTTGTTGAACGAGGTGCAGCCTCGAGCCCCATGTTCCAGCGGCATGGTGCGCGACAATCCCATGAACGCCAGAGACGCCCCGATGGGTTGGCTGACTTTCAGCGGGTTGACGGTCAGCGGCTTGGCGTTGGCGACGAGTTGAGCCATGGCGTCGATCCTTCCGTTCAAGCCGCGGGACGCCAGGGCGCGCTTTTGCGCACCTGGGACCAGATCGGGCTTTTGATGGCCGAACACAGGCGATGCCCCAGCTCGATCATGCCCGAATAGCCGGCATAGCCGATGCTGCGCACATGATCGATGTCGAGGAAGGGAATGCGCGATTTCAGGGTGGGGTAGATGTAGCGGTCGCCCGCGACCATGATGTCGGCCCGCGTCTCGTGATAGGTGCGCAGCAGCCCGATCTGGTCGTTGTCCGAGATCATGCGGGCCTCCGGTCCCATCAGGTCCAGGATGCGGGCCTTATCCTCCTCGGTGGATTTTTCCGTGCCGGTGGCGACCACCGTCATGCCCAGATCCTGCATGGCCGAAACGATCGACCAGCTTTTGTAGCCGCCGGTGAAAATCAGAACCCGCTTACCCCGCAGCTGGCGGCGCAAAGGCTCCAGGGCTTCCTCGACGCGGGTTTCCTCGCGCTTGATCAGGGCTTCGGTGCGGGCGGTCAGATCACGGTCGTTCAGCAGGCGGGCGAAGTCGCGGAACGCCTGAGAGGTATCCTTGACCCCATAGAAACTGCCTTCGAAGAACGGCGTGGCGTAATCCTCGTTCAGGCGGCGGGCCACGGTCAGCATGGCCTTGGAACAGACGACCATGTTGGCTTCGGCCCGATGCATGGTCTGCACCTCGCGGAAACGCGAATCGCCTGAAAGAGTGCACAGGATGCGCAGCCCCAGCTCGTCGAACAGCGGGGCGACGTTCCAGAACTCGCCGCCGACGTTCCACTCGCCGATCAGGTTGACGTCGTGCACGGCAATGCCGGGACGCTTGGCCTGTTCGGGCACCGGGTCGGGTTCACGGCTGCCGATGACGTGGCGATAGACCACGTCGGCGGCCACCCGGTTGCCCAGGTTCTTGTTGCCGTAGAAACCTGCTCCGTCCACCGGGATCACCGGCAGGCCGAACTTTTCCGCGGCGGTCTTGCAGACCATGCCGATGTCGTCGCCGTGCAGGGCCGGCACGCAGGTGGCGTAGACGAACACGGCCGCGGGGTGGCGCGTCTCCACCGCCTGGCGGATGGCGCGATAGAGACGCTTTTCTCCGCGCCCCATGATGACGTCCATTTCGTTCAAGTCGGTGGTCATGCCGATGCGGTAGAGATCGGCGCCCGACGAACGGGTGCCGCGATTGTCCCACGAACTGCCGGCGCAGCCGATGGGGCCGTGGACGATGTGGGCGCAGTCGGCGATGGGCAGCAGGGCGTTGCGGGCGCCGTCGAAGCAGCAGCCGCCTTGGGTGGCTCCCGGCTGGGGACGGGCGCAGCCGGACTTGCTCTTCTTGTTGTGAGCGCAGGCCGGCTCGTTCTGCAGGGCCAGAATGTCCTCGGGCTTCATGAGCTCCCTCCGGGCGAATGTGAACGCAAGAAAGGGTAGAGCAAAAGCCGGGCCAACATGGATAAGGCTGTTTGCCAGTCAATCCGTCAATATGGCGTACATTTCCGTACGAACATGGTGATTTTCGTACCTATAAGAAAGCAAGTCGACATTGTCGTAAATGCGACAAGCTTTATCGGCGAATCGTGATCAGGAAAGTATCTGTATGGAATCTGACAAAATGAAAGAATGCACATTTTTGTATTGAATTAAAGCCTATGCTGACCTTCTGATATGTGGTGTCAGTATATAGCGTGAAGAGGTACAGCGATGGCGATCGCGTTTCCCGGACGGTCTCAGCCGCAGCTTCCTTCCAGTCCCGGCGGCGCCGAGGGCGAGGATTTCCTGAGCCGCGGCGCCTCCGCCGACAGCGAGGGCCGCAAGCATGGTTTCACCATCGAGCTTGAAGGCATCGCCGACGACTTCACCGACTGCAAGACCGGCGAATGTCGGGTCAACGTGCTGCCGACCCTGTACCAGATCAGCCAGATCATCACTTCCACCGAAGACTTGGCCCAGACTTTGGCCATCATCCTGAAAGTGATGGAACAGCGCATGAAGATCGTGCGCGGCATGGTCAGTTTGTTCGATCGGGAAAGCGGCAGCATCTTCATTCACGAAAGCTTCGGCCTGACCGAGGAACAGAAGGCCCGCGGCATCTATTCCACCGGCGAAGGCGTGACCGGCATGGTGGTGGAAAACGGCAAGGCCATCGTCATTCCCCGGCTGCGCGACGATCCCAGTTTCTTGAACCGCACCCAAAGCCGCATGGGCGGCGCCGATATGAATTCGTCGTTCTTCTGCGTGCCGATTCTGCATGGCCGCAAGGTGCTGGGAACCATCAGCGCCGAGCGCGTCTACGACAACCGCCGCCTGTTCAAGCAGGACGTGGAACTGATGGCGACCATCGCCTCGATGATCGCGCCGGCGGTGGAATTGTACCTGACGGAAAACATCGACCGGGTGCGCCTGGAATCCGAAAACCGCCGCCTGCACAATGAATTGAAGGAACGCTTCAAGCCCAGCAACATCATCGGCACGTCCAAGCCGATGCAGGAAGTCTACGGGCTGATCCAGAAGATCGCCGCCACCAAGACCACCGTGCTGATTCTGGGCGAAAGCGGCGTGGGCAAGGAACTGGTGGCCAACGCCATCCATTACCACGGTTCGACCGCCGACGGTCCGTTCGTCAAGTTCAACTGTGCCGCCTTGCCGGAAAGCATCGTCGAATCAGAACTATTCGGTCACGAAAAGGGTTCGTTCACCGGAGCCGCCAATCTGCGCAAGGGCCGTTTCGAGCTGGCCGACGGCGGCACCATTTTCCTCGACGAGGTCGGAGAACTGACGCTTCAGACCCAGGCCAAGCTGTTGCGCATCCTACAGGAACGCACATTCGAGCGGGTGGGCGGACACCGGCCCGTGCATGTGGATCTGCGGATCATCGCCGCCACCAACCGCGATCTTCTGGAGATGGTCGAAAAAGGCGAGTTCCGCGAGGATCTTTATTATCGCCTGAACGTTTTTCCCATCACCATTCCGCCGTTGCGCGAGCGCGGCAGCGATATCATCACTCTGGCCGATCATTTCGTCGCTCGTTTCTCGGAGCAGAGCGGCAAGGCGGTCAAGCGTATCTCCACTCCGGCGTTGACCATGCTGATGGCCTATCATTGGCCCGGCAACGTGCGTGAGTTGGAGAACGTCATCGAACGGTCGGTGATTCTGTCCGACGACGGCGTCATCCACGGTTACGATCTGCCGCCGTCCTTGCAGACGTCCGATGAAACCGGCACCAGCTTCGGCTGTGGGCTGGAGGCCAAGCTGCAGGCGGTGGAATATGAAATGATCGTCGAGGCCCTGAAAAATCATAAGGGAAACACCACCGAAGCCTCCAAGGAACTGGGGTTGACCCGGCGGATTCTGGGGCTGCGCATGAAGCGTTACAACATCACCTACAAGTCTTTCCGCAAAGCCTGAGGGCCGGCGTCAAGCCGGGGCTGTTCTCTGCAATTGTGCGTCGAGATTGTCGGGATCGGGCGGGACCGTGCCCGTACCGACGCGGACCCGCGGGAGGTTTGACCTCCCGCGCCGTCCATTGCCGCTTCAGCGGATCGGGTCGATGCCCTTTTCGGCATAGATTTCCTCGGCCGCCTGCTTGAATTCCTGCACGGTGAAATCATAGCCTTCCTGGCGGATGAACCCCCAGTTGGTGTCGTCGTCCTCGCAGTCGTTGACGCGGCGGTGGAAAGCCTCGTCCTCGCGCATGCGGGTGATGTAGTCCTTGGCGGATTGAACGGTCATGCCTGGGTCTCCTGCTGGGTGGGGAAAATCTGCACAAGTTCGACACGGTAGCCGTCGGGATCCTCGGCGAAGGCGACGATGTTTTCGCCGTGCCGCTGGCTGCGGGGAGGACGGGGCAGGGGAACGCCCTCGGTCTCCAGTTGTCGGCACAGGGCGCCGATGCCGTTGACGGCGATGGCCAGATGCCCGAAACCGTCTCCGGGGGTATAAGCCTCGTCGCGGCTCCAATTTTGTACCAATTCGAGCACCATTCCGGCCTCGCCCTCGGCGTAGCCCAGATAGACCTGGGTGAACTGGTTCTTTTTATGCTCGCGCCGGGCCAGCACCTGCATTCCCAGAAGACGGCAATAGAAATCCAGCGACCGCTCCATGTCGGCGACGCGCAGCATGGCGTGCATCATGCGGAAGGTGCTGAAGTCGGCGGGGGCCAAAGGCTCATCGGGCTGCGGATTGTTCTTTTGCGTCCATAGCGCGGCCAGGGATTCGGCCACTGGCTGTTCGGCGAAGGCGTCGGTGGCGTCGATCCCGGCGGCGGCCAGTTTGGCCTGGGGAACGGGCCCGATGCGGGCCACCAGCAGCGACGAGCAATCGGCCAGCATTCGTACAATCGTGTCGCGCCGGTCTTCGGCCCCTTGGGCATGGACGGAAACGCCGCGGCTGTCGGCCAATACGGCTCCGGCGGCGGTGACGTCGTAAACAAGGAACGTTTCGGCCTGGCCGAAATGCTCGTCGACTTTGCCGCCGTCGGTTCCCGCCACGGCAACCCGCAGGCCGGGGCTTGAAGCGGGAGATGGCTCTTTCACGGGAGAGATGGCGTCCATGACGGCTCCTTGATGGGTTCGTACCATTTTGGAACAGCAACAGGCGTGCCAATGCAAAAGCCGAGGGAAAGGGGGGCGTTCAGCACCCGTTGGGTACGCTTGATTCGAAAAACGTACTTCGGGGAACAGTCGCGGCAAGGCGTCATATAGTTCTGGGAATGGCGGAAATGTTGGGGTTTTAGGTCTTTTGAGGCAATTGGCACGCTTCCTGCTCTATGGGCTTCACATGCCTTCGCATCAAGAAATCCGGTCGCGGTGGAACAAAGCCTCCACCCGGCCCAAGCGAGGAGAACCTGAAGATGCCTATGGTGCTATTGAATTGCGACAAGGACATTCCTGAGCGCGAGAAACATATCTACTTGAAGGTCGAGGGTGAAGACACCCGCGACCATCTGCCGATTTCCAACGCGAACACCATTCCCGGTACGCTGTCGGAACGCGGCTGCGCCTTCTGCGGCGCCAAGCTGGTCATCGGCGGTGTCCTCAAAGACACCATCCAGATGATCCACGGCCCGATCGGTTGCGCCTACGACACCTGGCACACCAAGCGGTATCCGACCGACAACGGCCACTTCAACATGAAGTACGTCTGGTCGACCGACATGAAGGAAAGCCACATCGTCTTCGGCGGTGAGAAGCGCCTGGAAAAGTCGTGCCACGAAGCTTTCGACGCCATGCCCGACGTCAAGCGCATGATCATCTACACCACGTGCCCGACCGCCCTGATCGGCGACGACATCAAGGCCGTGGCCAAGAAGGTGATGGAAGCCCGTCCCGACGTCGACATCTTCACCGTGGAATGCCCCGGCTTCGCCGGTGTCTCGCAGTCCAAGGGCCACCATGTGCTGAACATCGGTTGGGTGAACGAGAAAGTCGGCACCATGGAGCCGGAAATCACCAGCCCCTACACGATGAATTTCATCGGCGACTTCAACATCCAGGGCGATACCCAGCTGCTGCAGACCTATTGGGACAAGCTGGGCATCCAGGTGATTTCGCACTTCACCGGCAACGCCAACTACGACGATCTGCGCATGATGCATCGCGCCCAGCTCAATGTGGTGAACTGCGCCCGCTCGACCGGCTACATCGCCAACGAGCTGAAGAAAAAGTACGGCATTCCCCGTCTGGACATCGACAGCTGGGGCTTCAACTACATGGCCGAAGGCATTCGCAAGATTTGCGCCTTCTTCGGCATCGAGGAGAAGGGCGAAGCCCTGATCGCCGAGGAAGAGGCCAAGTGGAAGCCGCAGCTGGATTGGTACAAGGAACGTCTCCAGGGCACCAAGATGGCCATCTGGACCGGCGGCCCGCGCCTGTGGCACTGGACCAAGTCGGTGGAAGACGATCTTGGCGTCAAGGTCGTGGCCATGTCCTCAAAGTTCGGCCATCAGGAAGACTTCGAGAAGGTCATCGCCCGCGGCCAGGAAGGCACCTATTACATCGATGACGGCAACGAGCTTGAATTCTTCGAGATCATCGATCTGGTCAAGCCCGACGTCATCTTCACCGGCCCCCGCGTCGGCGAACTGGTGAAGAAGCTGCACATCCCCTACGTCAACGGCCACGGCTATCACAACGGTCCCTACATGGGCTTCGAGGGCTTCGTCAAGCTGGCCCGCGATATGTACAACGCCGTGCATAACCCCCTGCTGAAGCTGGCCGCCACCGACATCCGCGGCACCGGCAAAACCGCTATCAAGGAGGCCGCGGAATGAACGAGAAGATCGACCAGCTGTACGGCTACGTGCAGGAGCGCTGCCTGTGGCAGTTCTTCTCCCGCACCTGGGACCGTCAGGAAAACATCGACGGCATCTTCGCCAAGGCGACCGAGATGCTGACCGGCAAGGAGCTGACCCTGGACACGCCGCAGGACCGTCTGCATTACGCCGACGCCAAGATCATGGTCGCGGACTTCAAGGCCCGCTTCCCCTGGGTCGAGGAAATCGGTCCGGCGCAATTGCGCGAGATCATGCAGGCGGTCAAGGACAAGGTGACGGATATCGCCATCACCAGCTCCAAGAACCATGAACTGAACCACTCGCTCTACTAAGAGCGGGGAGAGCCCGGCCGGGTCCGCCCCTATAGATCCGGCCGGGTTCGACAGACGAGAAGGGACCATCCCATGGGTTGCGAAATCACTTCCAAGGACCGGGCCGGCGTCATCAACCCGATGTACGACTGCCAGCCCGCCGGAGCCCAGTACGCCGGCATCGGCGTCAAGGACTGCATTCCGCTGGTTCACGGCGGCCAAGGCTGCACGATGTTCGTGCGCCTGCTGTTCGCCCAGCATTTCAAGGAAAACTTCGACATCGCCTCGACGTCGCTGCACGAAGACTCGGCGGTCTTCGGCGGCACCGGCCGCATCGAGCAAGGCGTTATGGTGTTGGCTCAGCGCTATCCCGATCTGCGCCTGATCCCCATCATCACCACCTGCTCGACCGAGGTTATCGGCGACGATATCGAAGGCACCATCAACGCCTGCAACAAGGCTCTGAAGGCCCAGTTCCCCGACCGCAAGGTTCAGTTGGTGCCGGTTCATACGCCCAGCTTCAAGGGCAGCCAGGTGTCGGGCTATGACGAATGCGTGTTGTCCATCATCAAGACGCTGGCCACCCACAAGGGCAAGCCGTCGGGCAAGCTGAACGTCTTCCCGGGCTGGGTCAATCCGGGTGATCTGGCCCTGATCAAGCACTACATGTCGGAAATGGGCGTCGATGCGACCTATTTCATGGACACCGAAGATTTCGACTCGCCGATGTTGCCCGACAAGTCGATCCACACCCACGGCCGCACCACCGTCGAAGATCTGGCTCATTCCCCGAATGCCGCCGGCTCCATCGCTCTGGCCCGCTATGAAGGCGCCCGCGCCGCCGAATACCTGAAGAGCGAGTTCGAAGTGCCCTGCACGGTCACGCCGACTCCCTACGGCATCGGCAATACCGACGCCATGCTGCAGGCCATTTCGGCCATGACCGGCAAGGAAATCCCGGAATCCCTGGTCAAGGAACGCGGCATCGCCCTCGACGCCCTCCAGGATCTGGCGCACATGTTCTTCGCCGACAAGCAGGTGGCTCTGTTCGGCCATCCCGATCTGGTCATCGGCCTGGCTCAGTTCTGCCTGGAGCTGGAGATGAAGCCGGTCCTGCTGCTGCTGGGCGACGACAACTCCAAGTATAAAAAGGATCCCCGTATCCTCGAGTTGAAGAACTCGGTGAACTGGGACATGGAAGTGGTCTGCAACGCCGACCTGTGGGAGCTGGAAAGCCGCATCAAGGACGGTAAGATCAAGCCGGACCTGATCCTGGGCCATTCCAAGGGCCGCTATGTCGCCATCGACAACAACATTCCGATGGTGCGCGTGGGCTTCCCCACTTTCGACCGTGCGGGTCTGTACCGTCATCCGACCATGGGTTACCGCGGCGCCATGCTGCTGGGCGAAGCCATGGCCAACGCCTTGTTCGCTCACATGGAGTACAACAAGGACCGCGAGTGGCTGTTGAACACCTGGTAGGTCGTGTTCGGGCGGAAGGGAGACTCCTTCCGCCCGTTTTCGTTCGTTTCCCGCCCGGTGGGGAACTTGCCGCGCGTCAGGTGCGTGTGAACTTTTCCTGCCGCCATTGAGGCGGCGGCCAAGGAAGCGGATGCTTCCGCCCGGCGAGGGACTCGCGCCGCGTCTGCGGCGGTATTGAATAGGGGGCAAACCTATGAAGCTGTTACCCGCCATCATTGCCGATTTCACCGAGCGTTTCGGATCGCGGCTGCGGCTGCCGGAACTGCGCCAGATCGAACTTTATCATCGCCGCAAGCATGTGGGCTTCATCGAGGCTCAGCCGTCGGCCCAATCGCTGCTGCCCGACATGCTGGGCACGCTGACGGCGTTCTCGCTGTTGCAGGGCTATCTGGAATCCCGTCTGCCCGAACTTGAGGGCAAGGCCGGCTGGCAGGCTTATCAGGCGCTGCCCCGCAAATCGGATACGGACAAGGTGGTCGCCGAGATTTTCCGGATTTTGCGCGTCTTACGCACCGCCGTGGTGTCGCCGCAGGGGCATTTGGAGGTCGAGCACGGCCTGATCCGCGCGTTCGTCACCCATCGCCAATGCGCCTTGTCGGTGACGCTGTCGCGGCTGGGATTGTCGCTGCTGGAATCCGCGGTGGCCTGGTATCTGGACGCCGTCAATCAGCCTTATCCCGACGCCTATGTCGAGGCCATGCTGCTGAGCTACTTCGCCGACATCGTCGAAGAGATCAAGCGCTTCAACGACGAGGACCGGGTGCTGTACCAGTTCGGCCGCCGTCTGACCCTGAACCGTTTGCGCCGCCTGGATTGCGACAATCCCAAATGCCGCATCGAAGACGGGGTCTGCATCCTCGAAATCGCCCGGCCTTTCACCGACGCCGTGCAATATCCCCTGGACATCTATCTGACGCTGGACGGCGCTCTTTACATCATTCCCATCGAAGCCGCGCCGGGCGGACGCCTTGCCGCCGCCGAGATGGACCGCTGGAAGGCGCGCACCGGCGACGGTGTTGACCTACCGCCCCACTTCGCCCTTCGCTTTGGCCGCGAACCCGTCGTGGTCGGCCAGCCGATGGTTTGAGATGCGAGAGTTTTGAAAGGAGACCCGAAATGATGGAGCAAGGGTATCTTAAGGTCGCCATCGCCACCAACAGCCTGTTGCGGGTGGATGCCGATCTGATCAGCGCCAAGCAGATCGTCTTTTACGACGTCAGCAAGGACAGTTCGGAATTCGTCGATTGCCTGCACTTCGGCCCCGGCGCCTCGGGGCGCCGCAAGGGCAAGGGGCCGGGCGGCGGCGCCGGCTGCAGCATGGAGGATCAGGACGACGGCAAAAGCCTGGACCGCCTGTCCTCGATGGTCGAAGCCTTGGAGGGATGTTCGGTGCTGTTCACCACCGGCCTGAGCGATCTGCAGGCGGTCAAGGTCAAGAACGCCAAGGTCTTTCCGGTGAAAATGGAGCGCTCCCGCGACATCGCCGAAGTTATCGAACGCTTGCAGGTCATGCTTGAAGGCGAGCCGCCCTTGTGGATGGTGCGCGCCCTGAAAGGCGACACCAGCCAGCGCGAGCAGCGGGAAGCGTTGCAGTCCTGACATCTTCGGCGGGGAGGGACGGCCATGTCCATGATGGGCTGGATGGAGCGGTTGAGCGCTCCAACTCCGGCACCGACCCCGCGGGAGAGCTTGGCTCTGACCGTGGACGGATTGACGGTGTTCCGGGGCGAACGCAAGGTGTTGGACGGGGTCGGTTTCTCACTGGCCTCGGGCAGCATCACCGCCGTCGTCGGGCGCTCGGGCGTGGGCAAGACTACGCTGGTGCATTGCCTGAACGGCTTGATCCCTTTGCACTCCGGCATGGTGGCCGTGCCGGGGTTGGGCAGCCTGGACGACCCCCAGGTGCTGCGCCGCCACCGCCAGACCAGCGCTACGGTCTATCAGGATCACGCCCTGATCGGTCGGCTGACGGCGCTGGACAACGTGCTGCTGGGACTGGCCGATCAACGTCATCCGCTGTCGCCGCTTCCCTGGAGCGCCGAGCATTGCCGCCAGGCCGCCCAGGCTTTGGACGACGTGGGACTGCTTTACCGCGCCCAGGCGCGGGTCCGGGATTTGAGCGGCGGCGAGCGGCAGCGTATCGGACTGGCCCGCGCCCTGGTACGCAAGCCTCATTTGCTGCTGGGTGACGAACCTTTCGCTTCGGCCGACCCGGCCCTGGTGCGGCGTTTCGGCGACGATCTGCGCCGGGCCGTGGACCGGACCGGCCTGACCGTTCTTCTGGTGCTGCACCAACTGGATTTGGCCCTCAGGCTGGCCGACCGCGTCATCGGGCTGGTGGACGGTCGGGTGGCCTTCGACGGTCCGTCGGAAAGCTTCGGCGTTTCGGCCCAATCCCAGGTGTTCCAAGGGCTTTACAGCGTGGGCGGAGGAGTGCATCTGCCATGACCGACAATTCCATGGCCATCGCGATGATGCTGAAGCAGCAGCGGCGCCGTTCGCTGGCGGCGATGCTACCGGCAGCCGTGGTGTCGCTGGGCATCCTGTGGGCTTTTGCCTATGGCGGCGCTTTCGACCTGAAACGCTATCATGACGCCCTGCCGACCATCCTGACCCTGGCCAGCGATGCGTTGCCCCCGGATTTCAGCCGCTGGAGCCACTGGGGCAAGCCCTTGCTGGAAACCCTGGCCATGAGCATTGCCGGAACCGTGCTGGCCGCTCTGGCCGCCCTGCCGTTGGGCGTGATGGCGGCGGGCAGCGTTTCGCCGCCCGGGCTGCGCCGCGCCGTGCAGATGCTGCTGAACGTCATCCGTTCGATTCCCGATCTGGTGTGGGGCGTGATGTTCGTGGCTGCCGTCGGCTTCGGTCCGTTGCCGGGCATCCTGGCTCTGGCTTTCCATTCGCTGGGCATGCTGGGGAAGTTCTATGCCGAGATCGTCGAACATATGGACCCGGCGCCGGCTCTGGCCTTGAAAGGGCAGGGGGTGGCGCCGCTGGGGGTGATCCGTTTCGCCGTCTGGCCGCAGATTCTGCCGCGTCTGGCCGACGTCACCTTATACCGCTGGGAGCACAATCTCAGGGCGGCCACGGTGTTGGGTGTCATCGGCGCCGGCGGTCTGGGGTTGGAACTGATAACCGCTTTTCACCTGTTCGAATACAGGGAATCCCTGGCCCTGATTATCGTCATTCTGGGATTGGTGACCGTAGTCCACGCCATCAGCGCCGGATTGCGCCGTAAGCTCTCCTGACGCCTTTCCCGTTATCGGCGAAAGCCCCCGGCTTCAGCCGATCTTGACCATCATCAAGGTCGCCTCCAGACCAACTTCGTACCCTTCCGTACAAATACGACGGTATTAGAGACGGAGCCCGAGAGGCTCCGTCGGGGGTCGAGATGGGGCAGGCATTATCACGACGTTCTTTCCTGAGGTTGGGAGCCGCCCCCTCGGTTCCCTCCGTCCGTCCGCCTTGGGCGTCCGAAGATTTTATCCGCCTGTGCGACGGCTGCGGCGCCTGCCTGACGGCCTGTTCTCCTCGTCTTTTACGCCGGGACGGCGAAGGCCTGCCCATAGCTGATTTCTCGGCCGCCTCCTGTGATTTCTGCGGCGACTGCCTGACGGTTTGCACCAGGGGGGCGTTGGTCCGGTCGGACGACGACGCTCCCTGGTCATTGCGGGCCGAGATCGGGCGGGACTGTCTGTCCTGGCACGGCGTCACCTGCCGCGTCTGCGGTGATTTCTGCGAAACCCGCGCCATCCGTTTCCCGTTGACCGTCGGAGGGGGCGTCCGCCCCGAATTGGACGTCGCCGCCTGCACCGGCTGCGGCGCCTGTATCGCCCCATGTCCGGCTCAAGCCATTGAAATGAAAGGCTGAAGCATCATGCGCATCGGCAAGTTCGTCGATCAGGAGAACCGCCTGTTCGGAGAGGAGGGCACCAACATTTGCGGCGTTCTGCTCTCGGCCCGGCCTGAAAAAATGGCCGAGGTCAAGGCTGCGCTGGCCCTTCTGGACGGGGTCGAGATGCACCAGGAAACCCTTGATGGCCGTCTGATCCTGACTGTCGAGGACACTGAAAAGGAATGGGCCGGTCAGATCATCACCCGGCTTCCCACCATCGGCGGCGTGTTGAACACGTCCCTTATCTACCACCACTGCGAGGCAGGAAATCTCGAAGAGGAGTTCGGTCAATGAGTGTCACCAGGCGCGACTTCATCAAGGCCAATGCCGTGATCGCCACGGCGGCGGCGGCGGGTCTGACGGCGGCTCCCGGCATCGCGGAGGCTGCGGCTCAGGCGGCGGCCAAGAGCGACATCCGCTGGGACAAAGGCGTCTGCCGCTTCTGCGGCACCGGCTGCGGCGTCCTGGTGGGCGTGAAGGACGGCAAGGTGGTCGCCACCCAGGGCGACCCGGATGCTCCGGTCAACCGCGGCATCAACTGCATCAAGGGTTATTTCCTGTCGAAGATCATGTACGGCGAGGACCGGCTGACCAAGCCGCTGCTGCGCAAGAAGAACGGCGTCTACGCCAAGGACGGCGAGTTCACTCCCGTTTCGTGGGATGAGGCCTTCGACATCATGGCCGCCAAGTGGAAGGAAACCCTGAAGGCCAAAGGACCGACGGCCATCGGCATGTTCGGCTCCGGTCAATGGACGTTGTGGGAAGGTTACGCCGGTTCCAAGCTGATGAAGGCGGGCTTCCGCTCCAACAACATCGACCCCAATGCCCGTCATTGCATGGCGTCGGCGGTGACCGGCTTCATGCGCACTTTCGGCATCGACGAGCCGATGGGCTGTTACGACGATATCGAGCAGGCCGACGCTTTCGTGTTGTGGGGCTCGAACATGGCCGAGATGCATCCGATCTTGTGGTCGCGCATCACCGACCGCCGCCTGACCGGCGACAACGTCAAGGTCTCGGTGATGTCCACCTTCGAGCATCGCAGCTTCGAATTGGCCGACATTCCGATCATCTTCAAGCCGCAGACCGATCTGGCGATCCTGAACTACATCGCCAACTACATCATCCAGCACAATGCGGTGAACCAGGATTTCGTCGCCCAGAAAATCAATTTCAAGCGCGGCATGACCGACATCGGCTATGGCCTGCGTCCGAACGCGCCGAAAGAGGCGGCGGCCAAGAACGCCGCCAAGGCCAACGATTCCGAACCCATCAGCTTCGACGACTACAAGAAGTTCGTGGCCGATTACACCGCCGAAAAAGTCTCGGCTCTGTCCGGTGTGCCGGTGGACAAGCTGGAGGCTCTGGCCAAGCTGTACGCCGACCCCAAGGTCAAGGTGGTCAGCTACTGGACCATGGGCTTCAATCAGCACACCCGCGGCACCTGGGCCAACAATCTGGTCTACAACATCCATCTGCTGACCGGCAAAATCTCGCAGCCCGGCTGTGGCCCGTTCTCGCTGACCGGCCAGCCGTCGGCTTGCGGCACCGCCCGCGAAGTGGGGGTGTTCGCCCATCGTCTGCCCGCCGACATGGTGGTGACCAACCCGGCCCACCGCAAGCATGCCGAGGAATTGTGGAAACTGCCCGAGGGCACCATTCCCGACAAGATCGGCTATCACGCCGTGCTGCAGAACCGCATGCTCAAGGACGGCAAGCTGAACTGCTATTGGGTGCTGTGCACCAACAACATGCAGGCGGCGGCAAATCTCAACGAGGAAACCTATCCGGGCTATCGCAACCCCGATAACTTCATTGTCGTTTCCGATCCCTATCCCACCGTCACGGCTCTGTCCGCCGATCTGATTCTGCCCACCGCCATGTGGATGGAAAAGGAAGGAGCATACGGCAATGCCGAACGCCGCACCCAGTTCTGGCGGCAGCAGGTCAAGGCTCCGGGCGAGGCGCGCTCGGACCTGTGGCAATTGGTGGAATTCTCCAAGCGCTTCAAGATCGAGGAAGTCTGGCCGGAAGAATTGCTGGCCAAGGCTCCGGAACTGCGGGGCAAGACCATGTTCGAGGTTCTGTTCAAGAACGGTCAGGTCAACAAGTTCCCGCTGAGCGACGCCGCCGAGGGCTTCGAGAACGACGAATCCGCCGCCAACGGCTTTTATCTGCAAAAGGGCCTGTTCGAGGAATATGCCTCGTTCGGCCGTGGCCACGGCCACGATCTGGCGCCCTTCGACATGTATCATCATGCCCGCGGGCTGCGCTGGCCGGTGGTGGACCAGAAGGAAACCTTGTGGCGGTTCCGCGAGGGCTACGACCCCTATGTGAAGGCCGGCGAAGGCGTGAAATTCTACGGCTTTCCCGATGGCAAGGCCAATATCTTCGCGCTGCCTTACGAACCCGCCGCCGAGGAGCCGGACAAGGAATTCGACCTGTGGCTGGTGACCGGCCGCGTGCTGGAACATTGGCATTCCGGCTCGATGACCCGTCGCGTGCCCGAGCTGTACCGCGCCTTCCCCAACGCCGTGGTGTTCATGCATCCCGACGACGCCAAGGCGCGAGGCTTGCGTCGCGGCCAGGAGATCAAGATCAGTTCGCGCCGCGGCACAGTGGTCAGCCGCGTGGAAACATCGGGCCGCAACCGGCCTCCGGTGGGCGTGGTCTTCTTCCCCTGGTTCGATGAAAGCCAGCTGGTCAACAAACTGACCCTGGACGCCACTTGCCCGATCTCGAAAGAGACCGACTACAAGAAGTGCGCCGTCAAGGTCGAGAAGGTCTAAGGGCCGCAGCCATGACCGCAGACAAGGACATGGGGCGGCGACAATTCCTGGGTGGCGCCGTCGGCGCCGCCTCGGGGGCCTGCCTGCTGGGGCTGGGTTTGGCCTCGGTGTCTCGTCGCAAAGCCGTGGCGGAGGGTGTGACCCTGCGCCCGCCCGGCGCTTTGGACGAGTCCGCCTTTCTGTCCGCCTGTCTGCGGTGCGGCCTGTGCGTCCGCGATTGTCCCTATCACACCCTGACCCTGTCCGATGGCGGGGACGGGGTGGCGGTGGGTACGCCCGTCTTCGAGGCCCGCAAGGTGCCCTGCGAGATGTGCGAGAATCTTCCCTGCGTCAAGGCTTGCCCCAGCGGCGCCCTGGATCATGCCGTCACCGACCCCGCCAAAATCCGCATGGGCGTGGCGGTGCTGGTGGACCATGAAAGCTGTCTGAACTGGCTGGGTTTGCGCTGCGACGTCTGCTACCGCGTTTGTCCGCTGATCGACAAGGCCATCACCTTGGACGAGCGGCACAATCAGCGGACCGGCAAGCACGCCATGTTCCTGCCGACCGTCCATCACGATCTCTGCACCGGCTGCGGCAAGTGCGAGCATTCCTGCGTTCTGGAAAAGGCCGCGATCAAAGTCTTGCCCGCCCCGCTGGCTCGCGGCGCCATCGGTCAGCATTACCGGCTGGGCTGGGAGGAAAAGGCCAAGAACGGCGACGAATCCCTGATCGGCGAGCAGTTGAAACTGCCGGTTCGCACGCCGGAAGGCAGCAAAGGGTTCGTGCCATGATCGCCTTTTTCCGCCGCAACCGCTGGCTTCTGGCCCGCCGTGCCTCGCAGGCGCTGGTGTTGGGCCTGTTCTTTTCCGGCATCCTGAAAGGCACTCTGGCTTCCAGCCGCTTGTTGGATACGGTTCCTTTCAGCGATCCCTTTGTCGTGCTGCAAAGTCTTGCCGCCAGGCATTGGCCCGAGGGGCTTGCCCTGATCGGCGCCGGTCTGCTTGCCGCTTTTTACGCGGTCTTCGGTGGGCGGCTTTACTGCGCCTGGGTTTGCCCCGTCAACGTCCTGACCGATCTGGCGCTGTTCATCCGCCGTTCGTTGGGCATGACGGAAAAGACCGTAATCATTTCGCGCCGCGCCCGCCTGTGGGTGCTGGCGGCGGTCCTGGCCTTCAGCGCCGGCGGCGGCGTTATCGCCTGGGAATATGTCAACCCCATCACCATGCTGCACCGGACCCTGCTGTTCGGCGGGAGTTTCGGCTTTTTGCTGGCCGGAGCGGTGTTCCTGCTGGATCTGTCGGCGGGGTCTCGCACTTGGTGCGGCCATCTCTGCCCGGTAGGAGCTTTCTACGGGCTGTTGGGGCGTTTCTCTTTGCTGAGGGTTTCGGCGTTGGGGCGTAAAGCCTGCGACGATTGCGGCGATTGCTATCGCGTCTGCCCGGAACCCCAGTTGCTGACCCCCGCCTTGCGCGGCGAAGCCCGGGGCATCGCTCCGTTGATCGCTTCCGCCGACTGCACCTTCTGCGGCCGCTGCATCGACGTCTGTGCCAAAGACGTCTTTACCGCCGGCCTTCGTCCGAAACTTGAAACCGTATCTCGTCAAGGGGAGTGCGCGCCGTGAAAACTCGTATTCTTGCCGCCGTGATGGCCCTGGGGCTGCTGGCCGCCGGAGCCGTCCATGCCCAGGAAGTCAAACCCATGCCGGGAGACGCTGCTGTCGATCATGTCAACGCGCCGCCGCCGGTGTTCAGCGTGAATGAAAGCGGCCGCGTCGCACGCAATTATCGCCAGCAGCCGCCGGTGATTCCTCATCGCATCGACCGTTACGAGATCGACGTGAAGGTCAACCAATGCCTGCGCTGCCACGATTGGCCCAACAACGTCCAGGAAAACGCGCCGATGGTCAGCGCCACCCACTACCTGGACCGCGACGGCAACAAGCTGGACCACGTTTCCTCGAACCGCTGGTTCTGCGTCCAGTGCCATGTGCCGCAGGCCGATGCCAAGCCGCTGGTGGAAAACAATTTCCAGCCGGCCGTGACCAAGTAGCCGGGGGATTTCATCATGTCCAACACCGAAACTCCCCGCCCTCGCTTCGCTTGGCTGCGTGCTCTCTGGGGAATTCTGAGCAAGCCTTCGGGCAAGCTGTCGCTGGGATTTCTGCTGATCGTCGGTTTCGGCACCGGCGTGCTGTTCTGGGCCGGTTTCAACTGGGGACTGGAACTGACCAACAACGAGACGTTCTGCCGCACCTGTCACGAGATGAACGACAACGTTTATCAGGAATACCGCACCACCATTCACGACCAGAATCGCACCGGCGTGCGGGCGACTTGCCCCGACTGCCATGTGCCGCACGAATTCTTCCCGAAGATGAAGCGCAAGCTGGAAGCCTCGAACGAGGTTCTGCACAAGCTTCTGGGCACCATCGATACCCGCGAGAAGTTCGAGGCCCATCGCATCGAGCTGGCCCAGCATGAATGGGCCCGCATGAAGGGTAACGATTCCCACGGCTGCCGGAGCTGCCACACCTTCGACAACATGGATCTGACCAAGCAGAGCCCGCGCGCCCGCCTGCGCCATGAACAGGCCCAGGAACAGGGCAAGACCTGCATCGACTGCCACAAGGGCATCGCTCACAAGTTGCCTGCCGGTGCCGTCGAGGCGGAGCGCGCCTTCAATGAAAAGTGGAACGCCGATCATGGCCTGCCCAGCACGCCGTTTCCGGCCAATCCGGCCGTGAGCGATCCCGCGGCCACGATTACCACCGCTCCGGAGAAGTAAGATGATCGACGGGTTCGGACGCCGTATCCAGTATCTGCGCTTGTCGGTCTTCGACCGCTGCGACCTGCGCTGCCAATACTGCATGGCGGACGAACCCGATTTCCTGCCCAAGGATCAGGTGCTGACCCTGGAGGAAATGGCCCGGCTGGCCCGGGTCTTCGTTCGCCTGGGCGTTTCCAAGATCCGCCTGACCGGCGGAGAACCGCTGGTCAGGCGTGGCGTCATGTCGCTGGTTCAGGCGTTGGGCCGGGATGTGGCAGCGGGGAGCCTCAAGGAACTGACCCTGACCACCAACGGCACCCAATTGGCGAAGCATGCCGAGGGATTGGCGGCGGCGGGCGTCCGCCGGGTCAATGTTTCGCTGGACAGTCTTGATGCCGACGTCTTCCGCCGCATCACCCGCCGCGGCGAATTGGAACAGGTTCTGGACGGCATCGCCGCCGCCAAGGCCGTCGGATTGTCGGTGAAGATCAATACCGTCGCTCTGCGCGGCCTCAACGACCTTGAGATGGACAGGCTGATTTCCTGGTGCGGCCGCGAGGGGCACGACATGACTCTGATCGAGGCCATGCCGTTGGGGGAATTCGCGTTGTCGATGCGGGGACACGCTTTGCCTTTGGACGAAGTGCGGCGTGATCTGGAGAAACGCTGGAGCCTGATTCCATCGGATTATCGCTCGGGCGGTCCGGCCCGTTATGTGACGGTGGCCGAGACGGGACGCAAGCTGGGCTTCATCACGCCATTGAGCCACGGTTTCTGCGACGCCTGCAACCGCGTGCGCCTGACCTGCGCCGGCCAATTGGTGATGTGCCTGGGGCATGAAATCGGCGTTGATCTGCGTGCTCCCTTGCGGGCATCGGCGACGGACGAACTGGTTGAGGCGGCGATTGTGTCCGCCATCGGGGGAAAGCCCCACGGCCATGAATTCGTCGGGCCGTCGGCTCGGATCAATCCTTTGTCGCGCACCATGAACTGCGTCGGCGGCTGAAGGTCATAATCCCCCTGACTTGACCGGGGGTAAGGAGGCCGCAGGCGATCTTTCCTAGAGTCCGAAACGTCCATATTGGATTTTTAGGGGAGAGTAGGTTGATGTCGAAACAGTTGCTATTTCGGGGTGTCATGGCTGGCGCGCTGTTCGCCGGTCTGACCCTGGCGGGCGCGGCGTTGGCGGCCGATGAACCCGCGAACCACACCAGTGGTCCTGCTGCCAAATACGAGCAGAAGGGCGGCGACGACGTAAAGAACGCCGCCATGGAACAGCCGGGCGCCAAGCCGGGCGTCCCCACCCTGACCCCCGCCGAGTTCGAAAAGGCCAAGCAGATCTATTTCGAACGCTGCGCCGGTTGTCATGGCGTGCTGCGCAAGGGCGCCACGGGTGTTCCGCTTACCCCCGACAAAACCCGCGAAGTCGGTCTGGATGGCCTGAAGGCCTTCATCACCTACGGCTCTCCGGCCGGTATGCCCAACTGGGGAACGTCGGGCCAGCTGTCCGAGGACGAGGTGGACCTGATGGCCCGCTACGTCATGAACGAGCCGCCGCAGCCGCCGGAATTCGGCATGAAGGAAATGAAGGACACCTGGAAGGTCATCGTTCCGCCGGATGCCCGTCCGAAGAAGAAGGAAAACAACCTCGATCTCGACAATCTGTTCTCGGTCACCCTGCGTGACGCCGGACAGATCGCTCTGATCGACGGCAACACCAAGCAGATCGTCCAGGTCATCAAGACCGGCTATGCGGTGCATATTTCCCGCATGTCGGCTTCGGGCCGCTATCTGTACGTGATCGGCCGCGACGCCAAGATCGATCTGATCGATCTGTGGATGAAGGAACCCACCACCGTCGCCGAAATCAAGATCGGTCTGGAAGCCCGTTCGGTCGAGACCTCGAAGATGAAGGGCTGGGAAGACAAGCTGGCGATTGCCGGCTCCTATTGGCCGCCGCAATTCGTCGTCATGAACGGCGATACTCTGGAGCCCCAGAAGATCGTGTCGACCCGCGGCATGACCGTGGACACCCAGGACTTCCATCCCGAACCCCGCGTCGCCTCGATCGTCGCCTCGCATTTCCATCCGGAATTCGTGGTCAACGTCAAGGAAACCGGCAAGATCATGATGGTCGATTATTCTGATCTGCAGAATCTGAAGACCACCACCATCGACGCTGCCCGCTTCCTGCATGACGGCGGTTTCGACAGCACCGGCCGCTACATGCTGGTGGCCGCCAACGCCTCGAACAAGGTTGCCGTGGTCGATACCAAGACCGACAAGCTGGCGGCTTTGGTCGATGTCGGCATCAAGCCCCATCCGGGCCGCGGCGCCAACTTCATCCATCCCAAGTACGGTCCGGTCTGGGCCACCAGCGATCTGGGCGACGACAACATCACCCTGATCGGCACCGATCCCGAGAAGCATAAGCAATATGCCTGGAAGGTGGTCGAGACGCTGCATGGCCAGGGCGGCGGCTCGCTGTTCATCAAGACCAATCCGAAGTCCAAGAACCTGTGGGTCGATACGCCTCTGAACCCGGATGCCGATATGTCGCAGTCGGTGGCGGTGTTCGACATCAACCACCTGGACCAGCCCTTCCAGGTCGTCAAGGTGGCCGAGATGGCCGACCTGGGCGACGGTCCGAAGCGCGTCGTGCAGGGCGAGTACAACAAGGACGGCAGCGAAATCTGGTTCTCGGTGTGGAACGGCAAGGACCAGAAGTCGGCCATCGTTGTTCTGGACGACAAGACCCGGCAACTGAAGACGGTGATCAAGGATCCGCGGATCGTGACGCCGACGGGTAAGTTCAACGTCTACAACACGCAGCACGACATTTACTAAGTCCGGTTCGCCGGGCGGAGATTCGTCTCCGCCCGGCGAGTTCCGAAAAATCCTGTGGGGGAGGCTGCGGCATGGACAAGTTAGGACAGGTTTATCTGGTGGGCGCCGGTCCCGGCGATCCCGACTTGTTGACGGTAAAGGCTTTGCGGCTGCTGTGGCAGGCCGAGGCTGTGGTCTACGACCGTTTGGTGTCCCCTGAAATCGTCGATCTGGCCAATCCGGAAGCCCGCCGTATCTCGGTGGGCAAGGAAAGCGGCCGCCATTCGGTGCCGCAGGAACAGATCAATCTGCTTTTGGAATCTCTGGCCCGCGAAGGGCTGCGGGTGGTCCGTCTGAAGGGCGGAGATCCGTTCATTTTCGGCCGGGGCGGCGAAGAAGCGCTGCATCTGGCCGCCGCCGGCATTCCCTGTTCCGTCGTGCCGGGCGTCACCGCCGCCGCCGGATGCGGAGCCGCCGCCGGTATTCCCCTGACCCATCGCGGGCTGGCCGGCAGCGTCCGCCTGATCACCGGCCACGGCCGCGAGGATCAGGATTTACGCATCAACTGGGCCAGTCTGACCGATCCCGACTGCACGCTGGTGTTCTATATGGGTATCGCCACCGCTCCGCTGATCAGCGCCAAGCTGATCGAGGCCGGTCTGCCCGCCGACACTCCCGCCGCCGCCATCGAGCGCGGTACTTTGCCGGGCCAGCGGGTACATGTCACCAGCCTGGAAAAGCTTCCTGCCGTGGCCGCCTGCTGCCAGCCGCCGACCCTGTTGGTGGTGGGGCGCGTGGTGACCCTGTCGCCGCAATTGCTGGCGGCGTCCCTGGGCGATTGGAGAGAGGCGGCGGAATGATGCGCTTGGGCGGACTGATCCTGCTGTGCGGTCTGGCGGCGTCTCCGGCTTTGGCTGGTCCCGACGCCACTCGCCAAGGCGAGTTGGAGCATATGGTCCGTCAGGATTGCGGTTCTTGCCACGGCATGACTCTGAAGGGCGGCCTGGGGTCGCCTTTGCTGCCGGAAAACCTGGCGGGAAAGGACGACGATTTTCTGGCCGCCACCATTCTCGACGGACGTCCCGGCACCGCCATGCCGCCCTGGCGCGGCATGTTGTCGGATCAGGATGTCCACTGGATCGTCGATTATCTGAAGGAGGGGCGCCGTGATTAAACGCGCCGTCATTCTCGCCGCCCTGTTGGGGCTGGCCGCCTGTGCCCCCCAGCCGAGAGGAACCGGCGATCTGGGCATCGTCATCGCCCGCGCCACCGGCCAGGTGGTCGTGGTGGACGGTTCCGCCCGGAAGCCCTTGTCCACGGTGGATGGTCTGGGCGATCTGTCCCATGCCTCGGCGGTCTATTCCCGCGACGAACGCTATGCCTATGTGGCCGGGCGCGACGGCGGCCTGACCAAGGTCGATCTGCTGACCGGCGTTCTGGTCAAGCGCGTCATGCAGGCGGGCAATTCCATCGGCCTGTCCATTTCCCAGGATGGCAAAGTCGTCGCCGTCCAGAATTATGAACCGGGCGGCGTCCGCTTTTTCGATGCCGGTACTTTGGAGCCGCTGTCCGAAATTTCCACCAACGGCAGCAAGGTGGTGGGACTGGCCGACGCTCCCGACGGAAAGTTCGTTTTCTCGCTGTTCGAGGCCGGGGAAATCTGGCTGGCCGACATTCATGATCCCCGTCATCCGGTGGTCCGTAAATTCCCCCATGTGGGCCGGCAACCTTATGACGGACTGATCACGCCCGACGGCCGCTATTACATCGCCGGTCTGTTCGGCGAGGACGGCCTGGCTCTGCTGGATTTGTGGAATATGGATCAGGGGGTACGCCGTATCCTTGATCATTACGCCAAAGGCGACCCTGCCCTGCCGGTTTATAAAATGCCGCATCTTCGCGGCTGGGCCCAGGCGGGCAACGAAATTCTGGTTCCGGCCATCGGCCATCACGAAGTCCTCGTGATCGACACGAACACCTGGACGGAGAAGGCCCGCATTCCCGTGGCCGGCCAGCCGGTTTTCGTCATCGCCCGTCCCGATCATCGTCAGGTCTGGGTCAACTTCGCCTTGCCGGACAACGGGCTGGTGCAGGTCATCGATCTGCCGAGCCATCAGGTGATCGACACCCTGCATCCGGGCAAGGCTATCCTGCATATGGAGTTCGCGCCCAAAGGCGAGCAGGTGTGGCTGAGCGCCCGCGACGACGACAAGGTGGCGGTCTACGACACCGCCACCCGCCAGGAAGTCGCCGAGTTCAAGGTGCCCAGCCCCAGCGGCATCTTCTTTACCGCTCGCGCTCATAAGATCGGGATGTAAGGCCATGGACCTGGATTGTCTCGACCGCCGGCTGCTGGACGAATTCCAGCGGGACTTTCCCCTGGACCCGCGTCCCTATGCGGTGCTGGGCGAACGGCTGGGCGTGGACGAGGAAACCGTGCGCCAGCGTTTGGAGCGGTTGAAAGCGTCCGGTTCCATCAGTCGGGTGGGTGCGGTGTTCAAGCCCCATGCGGTGGGGGCCAGCACTCTGGCCGCCCTGGCGGTGCCGCCCGCCGACCTGGAACGGGTGGCAGCCATCGTCAGCGCCATGCCTGAGGTGAACCACAATTACCAGCGCGAACACGACTTCAATCTGTGGTTCGTGGTCTGCGCCGCCGACGAAGCGGCGGTGCGCCGGACCTTACGGGAAATCCGTCGCCAGACCGGGCTGGAGCCTCTGGATTTGCCGCTGCTGGAAGATTTCCACATCGATCTGGGATTTCCGCTATGGAACTGACCGCCAAGGATATGGCCCTGGTGCGGGCCTTGAGCGACGGGCTGGCGTTGTCGGAACGGCCTTACGCCGATCTGGCCGTGGCCGTCGGCTGGAGCGAAGAGGCGGTGATCAACCGGCTGCGCGACTTGATCGAGGCAGGAATTATCCGCCGCTTCGGCGTGGTGGTGCGGCACCGCGAACTGGGCTTTGGAGCTAACGCCATGGTGGTCTGGGATGTGCCCGACGATCAGGTGGCCGAGGCCGGGCGCCGGCTGGCCGAGGCCGAGCCGGTGACGCTGTGCTATCGCCGTCCCCGTCGGGAAGGGCGGCATTGGCCCTATAATCTGTTCTGCATGCTGCACGGTCGCGACCGTAGTCAGGTGGAGGCTTTGGTGGCCGAACTGGCCTTGCGTCATCCCTATCCGCACAAAATTCTTTTCAGCACGCGCCGCTTCAAGCAATGCGGCGCCCAATACGGCAAGGTGGCCTGACGCCATGGATGAAATCGACCGCCGCATCATCAACGGCCTGCAAGACGGTTTCCCGTTGTCGCCGACGCCTTATGCCGACGCCGCGAACGCTTTGGGGCTGGACGAGGATGTTTTGCTCCAGCGTTTGAAGACTTTGCGGGCCGACAACGTGCTGACCCGCTTCGGGCCTTTGTTCAATGCCGAAGCCATGGGCGGCGGCCTGACCCTGGCGGCCATGAAGGTGCCCGAGGACCGCTTCGAGAAAGTGGCGGAGATCGTCAGCTCCTTCCCCGAGGTGGCTCACAATTATGCCCGCGAGCATGCTCTGAACATGTGGTTCGTGGTGGCGACAGAACGTCCCGAAGAGGTGCAGGACGTGCTGGACGCCATCGCCGACGGTACCGGGCTGGAGGTTTTCAATATGCCGAAACAGGAAGAATTCACCCTGTGCCTGAGGTTCGAGGCATGATGGACGCCATCGACCGCGCCATCGTCCTGGCTACCCAGGACGGACTGCCGCTGGTGGCGCGCCCCTATGAGGAAGTGGCGCTGCGCGTCGGCATTTCCGAAGCCGACATCATCGCCCGGATGCAGCGCATGCAGAGCGAGGGCGTCATCCGCCGTATCGGCGCGGTGCCCAATCACTATGCCCTGGGATACCGCTTCAACGGCATGACCGTCTGGAACGTGCCCGACGGTAAGGCTTCGGAATTGGGCCGGGCGGTGGGGGCGCTGCCCTTTGTCAGCCACTGCTATCTGCGCCCGCGCCATCTGCCGGATTGGCCCTACAATCTGTTCGCCATGGTTCATGGCCGCGACAAGGAAACCGCTCTGGCCCATGCGGCGGCCATCGCCGAACTGCTGGGAGCGGACTGCCAGGGCCATCAGGTGCTGTTTTCCAGCCGTCTTTTGAAAAAGACAGGCCTGCGCATTGCCGGCTGATCCGCTGTTGGGCTTGACTTAATTCAAGGCCGGGACAGGGCGGGGGCCCCATGCTGCGGGCAGGTTCGATCCTAGCCGAGGCTGAAGCGCATGTTCCGTTTGTCCCATCTGATGCGTTCCCTGGTGGCTCCCGAGGCCGCGCCCATCGGCGGCCCCCGCACCCGGCCTACCGGCCCGGTGGTGATCTGGAATCTGATCCGCCGCTGCAATCTGACTTGCAAGCATTGCTATTCCCTGTCGGCTGACACCGAGTTCAAGGGAGAGCTGACCCTGGACGAGATCGCCGTGACCATGGCCGATCTGAAACGGTTCGGCGTGCCGGGATTGATATTGTCGGGAGGTGAGCCCTTGCTGCGCCCCGACATCTTCGAGATCGCCGAATTGGCCAAGGGCTTCGGTTTTTATGTCGGATTGTCCAGCAACGGCACTTTGATCGATCAGTCGATGGCCAAGCGCATCGCCGCCGCCGGTTTCGATTACGTCGGCGTCAGCCTGGACGGTATCGGTCCTGTTCACGACGCTTTCCGCCGCAAGGAAGGGGCTTTCGACGCCAGTCTGGCCGGGGTGCGTTTCCTGGGCGAGGCTGGGGTGAAGGCAGGGCTGCGCTTTACCATGACCCAGACCAACGCCGATCAGTTGCCGGGCATGCTGGATCTGGTGCGGCGGGAAGGGGCGGGAAAATTCTATTTTTCGCATCTGAACTATGCCGGACGCGGCAACCACAATCGTAAGGATGACGCCTTTCTGCAGACCACCCGGCGGGCCATGGAGCTGCTGTTCGAAGAAGCCCTGTCCGACGCCATCCACGGCGAGGACCGCGATTGGGTGACCGGCAACAACGACGCCGACGGTGTCTTCTTTTTACTGTGGGCGCAGAAGCGTTTTCCCGAACGGGCCGGAGCTTTGCAAAAGCGTCTGGAGGGCTGGGGCGGCAATGCTTCGGGCCTGAATGTCGCCAATATCGACAATCTGGGCGAAGTCCATCCCGACACCATGTGGTGGCACCACAATCTAGGCAATGTGCGCCGGCGCCCGTTCTCGGAAATCTGGCGCGATGTCTCGGACCCGCTGATGGCCGGGCTGAAGCTGCGGCCGCGCCCGGTGACGGGGCGCTGCGGTCAATGCCGCTATCTGTCCATCTGCAACGGCAACACCCGCACCCGCGCCCATCAGATCACCGGCGATTTCTGGGCCGAAGATCCCGGCTGTTATCTGAACGATGACGAGATCGGCGTAACCGACGAGCGCCGCGTCACGACGACGCCTTTTTCCCACGGAGTCTCCCGATGAAATCCTGGCTTCTGGCCCTGCCTCTGCTGGCGTTCGCTCATGGCGCCTTGGCCGACGATGCCGGACAATTGTTCGCCGAGAACTGCGCCGCCTGCCATGGCGGCGACCGTCTGGGCGCCATCGGTCCGGCGTTGATTCCCGACACCATCGGGCGGCTGAAGCCCGCCGACATCGTGGCCACCATCACCTCCGGGCGGTCGCAGACCCAGATGCCGGCCTTCGGCGACAAGCTGACGTCCGAGCAGATTCAGGCTCTGGCCGGTTATGTCGCCGGTCCGCTGGCGGCGGTGCCGGATTGGGGCGTCAAAGAGATCGAGGCCAGCCGCACCGTCTTCGCCGATCATCTGGTGGACCGCCCCGCCTATACCGCCGATCCAATGAACCTGTTCACGGTGGTCGAGGCCGGAGATCATCACGTCACCATTCTGGACGGCGACAAATTCGAGCCGTTGGTCCGTTTTCAGACCCGTTACGCTCTGCATGGCGGCGCCAAATATTCACCCGACGGCCGTTTCGTCTATCTGGCGTCGCGCGACGGCTGGGTGCAGAAATACGATCTGTGGGGCTTGACCATGGTGGCCGAGGTGCGGGCCGGTATCAACACCCGCAACATCGCCGTGTCCGATGACGGCAAATGGGTGGCGGTGGGCAACATGCTGCCCAAGACCCTGGTCATCCTGGATGCCGAGACCCTGACGCCGGTGAAGGTGATTCCCGCCGCCGACCGTCAGGGCAACCCGTCGCGGGTGTCGGCGGTCTATACCGCCCCGCCCCGCCATTCCTTCGTCGTCGCTTTGAAGGACGTCAAGGAGCTGTGGGAAATCTCGACCGACCCCAAGGCCGGGCCGGTGTGCAAGGGGTTCGTCCATTCCTACGAAAAAGGCATGATCGAAGGCCTGTGCGAACAAGGGCCGTTTGCCGTGCGCTCCATTGCCACCGAGGACGTGCTGGACGATTTCTTCTTCGATCCCGGCTATCAGAACGTCATGGCCGCCGCCCGCGACGGCAAGCCGGGCGAGGTGGTCAATCTGACGGTAGGGCGCAAGATCGCCGATCTCGATCTGGCCGGCATGCCGCATCTGGGCTCGGGTATCGTCTTTCAGCGCGACGGCCATTGGATGATGGCGACGCCGCACCTGAAGGAAGGCAAGGTCAGCGTCATCGACATGACCACCTGGAAAACGGTCAAGGTCATCGACACTCTGGGGCCGGGTTTCTTCCTGCGCGGCCACGAGAATTCCCGCTATGTCTGGGTCGACAACTCGTTCAGCCCGGCCAAGGACAAGGTGCAGGTGATCGATCTGGAGACGCTGGAGATCGTTAAAACCCTGCAACCGGCTCCTGGCAAGACCACCGCCCATGTGGAATTCACCAAGGACGGCCGTTACGTCCTGCTCTCGGTCATGGAGATGGACGGCGCCATCATCGTCTACGACGCCAAGACCCTGGAAGAGGTCAAACGCATCCCCATGGTCAAGCCAAACGGCAAGTACAACGTCGGCAACAAAGTGGGATATTCGGCGGGAACCAGCCATTGACGGCAAAGACAGAGTAAAATGGTAGGATGTTGACCATCGTCAAGGTTTTGCTCTCAGGATAGGCTATTAATGACCCTGCCAACGACGCCTATCGCGCATTCGGGCGCCGTGGTCCCGCTGGGAAATCCACCCCCTCGGATTTTCCTTAGCGGTTGGTCATGCCAAACACGACCCCCCAACGGGCCGGATCGCACCCCCACCCACTCGGCGATCCGGCCCGTTTCCCTTTTTGAATTCCCAATCAATTTAGTAGGGCGCTTGACCGAAGATAAGGCTGTTCGGAACCTCGCCTTTTACTGTCGCCTCGACTGATAAACTCAAGGGGGACAGACCCATGGCCGAGCATCTGACGAAATCGGCGGCAAGAAATATCTTCTATGGCGGTTCGCTGTTCTTTTTCGTGATCTTCGTGGGCCTGGTGGCGCAAAGCGTCACCTACGCCACCGCCAACGGCGGCAAGATCAGCGACAGCGCCGCTCACGGCAAGCGCGTGTGGGAGCAGCATGCCTGCTTCGACTGCCACACTTTGTTCGGCGAAGGTGCGCGTTTCGCGCCGGAACTGGGGAACGTCTGGCTGCGTTACGGCGGTGACAAGGATCCGGATACCGCCCGTGAAGCTCTGAAGAGCTGGATCAAGAATCAGCCCACCCGCATCGAGGGCCGGCATCAGATGCCGCACTTCGATCTGACGGAACAGGATTTGGACGGTCTGGTGGATTTCTTCATCTACACCAGCACCATTAATACCCAGAACTGGCCGCCGAAGATTTCCGGTTGAGCTTGGGGAGGACTGATCAGATGAAATACGAATCTCAAAAGGTCGCCCGGCTCTATTTTACCGGAGCCATGACCCTGTTCCTTGCCCAAGTGCTGTTCGGCCTGCTGGGCGGGTTCCTTTATGTCGTGCCGACCGGGCTGCCGGACTTCCTGCCGTTCAGCGTCGTGCGCATGATCCACACCAACGCCTTGGTGGTGTGGCTGCTGATGGGCTTCTTCGGCTGCACCTACTATCTGCTGCCCGAAGAGACCGAGACCGAGCTTTACAGCGTCAAGCTGGCCAAGCTGCAGTTCTGGCTGTTCTTTGCCGCCGCCGGCGTCGCCGTCGTGGGCTATCTGTTCGGCAATTATGACGGCCGTTCCTATCTGGAACAGCCGATCTACATCAAGATCGGCATCGTCGTCGTGGCGCTGATGTTCCTGTTCAACTGCTCGATGACCCTGTTGAAGGGCCGCAAGACGGTGATCAGCAACATTTTGATCCTCGGCCTGTGGGGCGTGGCGGTCTTTTTCCTGTTCGCCTTCGTCAATCCGGCCAACGTCATCCTGGACAAGATGTTCTGGTGGTGGGTCGTCCATCTGTGGGTGGAAGGCGTGTGGGAACTGGTGATGGCGTCGATCCTCGCCTTCCTGATGATCAAGCTGACCGGCGTCGACCGCGAAGTGGTCGAGAAGTGGCTGTACGTCATCATCGGCCTGGCGCTGTTCACCGGCATCCTGGGCACCGGCCACCACTATTACTGGATCGGTACGCCCGGCTATTGGCAGTGGATCGGCAGCGTTTTCTCGGCGCTGGAGGTTCTGCCCTTCTTCGCCATGGTGATCTTCACCTTCACCATGACCTACAAAGGCGGCCGCAACCATCCCAACAAGGCCGCTTTGCTGTGGTCGCTGGGCTGCTCGGTGACGGCTTTCTTCGGTGCCGGCGTCTGGGGTTTCCTGCATACCCTGGCCCCCATCAACTTCTATACCCACGGCACCCAGATCACCGCCGCCCACGGCCATCTGGCTTTCTATGGCGCCTACGTCATGGTCAATCTGGCGATGTTCGCCTATGCCATGCCGCAGCTGCTGGGTCGGGCTCCGTATAATCAAGTCCTGAATATGTGGAGCTTCTGGATCATCACCTCGGGCGTGACCTTCATGACCTTCGTGCTGACCTTCGCCGGCACGGTGCAGACCCATCTGCAGCGGGTCATGGGCATGACCTACATGGAAGTGCAGGACCAGCTGGGCCTGTTCTACATGATGCGCCTGGGCGCCGGTGCCGTGGTGGTGGTGGGCGTTCTGCTCTACATCGCCTCGCTGCTACTGCCGGGCAAGGCCGCCAAGGCCCAGTAACATACGTTAAAAAGGGCGGAGCCTCCATCGGGGCTCCGTCCCATTTTTCAGGAGAATTCCCATGGCGCATCCTCATCTTCAGCCGTCCTTGGCCGAGGTTCCCTTCTACCTGCCCAGCGGCAATGAGTGCGCCCTGTTCGAACATGCCTTCCGCCGCCGCCTGCCGTTGCTGCTGAAGGGACCGACGGGATGCGGCAAGACCCGCTTCATCGCCCATATGGCGGCCCGTTGCGGATTGCCTTTGCACACCGTTTCCTGCCACGACGATCTGACCGCGGCCGATCTGACCGGGCGTTACCTGCTGAAGGGCGGGGACACCGTCTGGACCGACGGCCCGCTGACCCGCGCCGTGCGCGATGGTGGCGTCTGTTATCTGGACGAAGTGGTCGAAGCCCGCAAGGACGTGGCCGTGGTGCTGCATCCCCTGACGGACGACCGCCGCATTCTGCCGCTGGACCGTACCGGCGAACTGCTGCATGCGCCGGAAAACTTCATGCTGGTTGTGTCGTACAACCCTGGTTATCAGAATTTGCTGAAATCCCTGAAGCCCAGCACCCGCCAACGCTTCGTCGCCATTGAATTCGATTTTCCGCCGGAAGATGCCGAAACCGCCGTGGTGGCCCGCGAAAGCGGATTGCCGGTCGAGCGATGCCGAACCCTGGTGGTCTTGGGCCGCCGCCTGCGGGCGTTGAAGGGGCATGATCTTGAGGAAGGAGTTTCCACCCGGCTGCTGGTCTATTGCGCCACCCTGATGGCCGATGGGCTGTCGTTGGATGAGGCGGTGATGGCCGCCCTGATCGAACCTCTGACCGACGATCCGGTAGTCAAGAAGGGGCTGGTGGAGCTGGCCCGCGTCGTCTTGGGCTGACGGCCATGTTGCCCTTCCTCGAACTGGAGGAGTTCGTCGGCAAACGCTGGCATCAGCTGGTGGGCGGCAAGTCGTCCTGGCAAAACTTTCCCGAGGCCGAGGTCGCCCTGGCCGACCTGCATGGACCGCTGGCGGTGTTCTTTCGCGGTTTGGGCGGAGCGTCGGGCGTGACCATCGCCGGTGCGGCGGCGGAGGAATCCGGTCATCGCCTGACCTTGCGTCAAAGGCTGGGGCAGGATGCCGAGCGCCTGGAACAGGCCCGTCTCGACGGCAATTCCCTGCATCTTCCGCCGCAAATCGCGCTTTTTCCGACGGTCGAGTTGAATCGGTCCTTATATTTCTGGCTGGCGGCTTTTTTTTCCCATAGCGCGACGAAGCGGGACGGGGGCGGTGATCTTCTTTGCCGCGATATCCTGTTTCTGCGTCAGGTCCGTCAGACGACGCAAGCCGTTTTGGCCGATTGTCCGGGCCTGAAAGCGATTCACCGCAAGCTTTGTCAGGCCATTCTGCTGCAACGCCCCAACCGTCCCTTGCCCGAGCTTGAATGGCGAGTGGAGCTGGCCCTTTTGCGTCTGCTGGGCAACGAAGGCAGCGGGGGCGATTTCTGGCCGCAGGTGACGGGACATTCCGATGTTCTGCCCACGGCGCCTCCGGGCTACAAGCCATTCTTGCCGGTGCCGCTGTGGGGCGAGGCGTTGGAGCGCGAGACATCGGCCGGCCGTAACGACGGCGCCGACGCCCCCTCATCGGGCGGAGCGGACGCCCGCGACGGCAAAAGCCGCAAGGGCAAGCGTGAGCGCCGCGAACAGGCCGAGCGCAAGGATTACCTCAGCCTGAACCGCTTTGAAAAAATCCTGACCTTGATCGAAAGCCTGAACATCAACCGCAAGGTTGACGACGATGACGAGGATAGCGCCCGCAAGGCTTTGGAAGACGCCGATGAAGTGGTGGTTTCCAGCCACAAGGGAAAGCCTTCGACCCGGTTGCGTTTCGATCTCGACCTGCCGCCGGAGGCGGTGGAGGAGGGAGCCCTTGACGCCCCGCAGACCTATCCCGAATGGCATTGCGGCAAGCAGGCCTATCTGCCCAACTACTGCAAGGTGCTGACGCGCAACGCCTCGGAAGAGGGAGAGGACTGGCAGCCCGACGAGGAAACCCAGCGCCGCATCCGCCAGGTCCGTCGCCAGTTCGAGGCTTTACGGCCCAAGCACGAATTGCTGCGGGCGCAGATGGATGGGGCGGATCTGGATATGGACGCGCTGGTGCGCGCCCGCTGCGATTTCATCGCCAACGGCGTAGGGTCCGAGCGGGTTCATCAGGCCCAGCGGCGTCAGGCCCGCGATCTGGCGGTGATGCTGCTGGTGGACGTCTCGCTGTCCACCGACGGCTGGATAGACAATCGCCGCGTGCTCGACGTCGAAAAGGAAGCGCTGACGGTACTGGCCAATGGTTTGGCAGCCTGCGGCGACGATCACGCCATCATGACCTTTACCTCGCGGCGCCGCGATTGGGTGCGGGTGGATACGGTGAAGTCTTTCGAAGAGCCTTTCAGCGCCGCCGTCGGCCGCCGCATCGCCGCCCTGAAACCTGGATTCTACACCCGTATCGGCGCGGCGGTGCGCCATGCGGCGGCGGAATTGAACAAGCGGCCCAACCGTCACCGTCTACTGATCCTGCTGACCGACGGCAAGCCCAACGACGTCGATCATTACGAAGGCCGTTACGGTATCGAGGATTCCCGCATGGCGGTACGCGAGGCCCGGCGTTCCGGCGTGTCGGTGTTCGGCGTCACCGTCGACCGCGAGGCCCAGGATTATTTTCCGGCTCTGTTCGGACGGGGCGGATACGCCATCGTCGACCATATCGCCCGGCTGCCGGCGGCTCTGCCCAGTCTTTATCGTCATCTGGTGTCGTAAGGGAGAGTGAGACATGCCCCGCGTCCAACCGCTGGACCCCGCCTCGTTCGCCATGTTGAAGCAGACGCCTCTGTTTCTGGGCCTGGGCGAGGCCGATACCCGTTTGCTGCTGAAACAGGCCTGCATCGAGCTTTATTCCGACGACGAACTTCTGTTTTGTCGGGGCACCCCCGCCGATCGACTGTTTCTGGTGCTGGACGGCCATGTCGAGGTGTTTCTCGACGAGAACGGCCGCAAAAGCGTGCTGGAAGTGGCCAAACGCCCGGCCTTGCTGGGCGAGGCCGCGCTTTATACCGACGGGCAATATTCCGATGGAGCCCGCACCATCGGCTTCGCCAAGGTGGTCACAGTCCCGGCCGAAGCCTTCCGCATGGCGCTGGACAACCGTTTCGATCTGGCCCAGCGCATGCTGGCCACCATGTCCATGCGGCTGCGCGGGCTGGTGGTGCAGATCGCCGAACTGAAATTGAAATCCACGGCGCAGCGGGTCGGCGGCTTTCTGCTGGGTCTGTCCGATTCCCTGGATGGTGAAGCCGTGGTAAGGTTCCCTTACGATAAGCGTTTGGCGGCGGAATATCTGGGGATGACCGCCGAAAGCCTGTCGCGGGCTTTGCAGCGCCTGTCGGCTGTCGGCGTGCAAAGCCGGGCCGACAACGTGGTTGCCATCGCCGATCTTGAGCAACTGCGCGATTTCTGCATCGAGGAAGATGAATGACCCTTAGCCTGCCTGCCGCTGAAGACGAGATGGTCCGCAACGCTCCCATCTTCAGCGACATCAGCCGAGAGGACGTGCAGGCTTTGCTGGAGGCGGCTTACGTCACCAACCATGTCGAGGGTGAGTTGCTGTTCAGCCGGGGCGATCCGGCGGATCGTTTTTTCCTGGTATTGGCCGGGCGTGTCAATCTGTTCGCGCTGACCGAGGCCGGGGATCAATCGATCCTGGAAGTCATCGAAAAAGGCCAAAGCTTCGCCGAAGCCGCCATTTTCGCTAGCCAGCGTTTTCCCATCAACGCCGAATGCCAGCCGGGCACCCGGCTTTTGGAAATTCCCTCGCAGCCGTTTCTGGCCCGTCTGTCGGAGCGGCGTGGATTGTCGGCCAAGCTGCTGGGCTCTTTGGCCCGCTGGCAGCGCCGCATGCTGTCCGAAATCGCCGAACTGAAGGGCCGCAGCCCGGTGCAGCGCTTGGGCCTGTTTCTTTTGGCCCAGGTGCGCGCGGCCGGCCTCGATGAAGAAAGCGAAGCGGCCTTGACCTTGCCGGTGACCAAGGTGCAGTTGGCCAGCCGTATCGGCATCACGCCGGAGAGCCTGTCGCGGGCCTTGGCCCGTCTGCGTCCTTTGGGCGTGTCGTCCAGCGGCCGCGATTTCACCATTGCCGATCCCCGCAAGCTGCGGGCGTTCTGCGGCGCCGATTAACGGCCCATCGCCGCCGCCAGACCGGCGAATCCCATCACGATTGCCAGGATCGTCCCCAGGAAGGCCAGGAAGGTGGCCTTCCACATGGTCGTGGAGCGGCGCAGGCCAAGAAACACCCACAGGATCTGCCGAGCCTTGATCAAGGCGACGCCCAGCAACAGGGCGATGATCAGCAAGGACAGGCCCCCCGGCGCAGACGGATCGGCGGCGATCAGCAGCACGATGGTCATGGACATCAGCACAGCCCAGCACAGCAGCAGGGAGCGAAAGCTGGGAACATGTGTCATGTCGCGGCTCCTTCAGCGGATCAGATAGACGATGGGGTACAGCAGCACCCAAATCAGATCGACCATGTGCCAAAAGGCCGTGCCGGTCTCGACGTTCTCGTGGCTGCATTTCCAGCCGACGATACCCAGGATGACGATGCCCAGAACCACATGCAAGGCATGGAAACCGGTCATCAGATAGAACAGGGTGAAGAACGGGCTGGTTTCCATGCCGATGCCGCGGGAGAACTCGGCCGAATATTCGAAGCCTTTGACCACGAGGAAGCCGGCGCCCATCAACGCGGCGGCGGCCAACCAGATGCGGCAGGCGGTTTTGCGGCCCAGCCCGGCCATGCGTGCGCCGTTGGCGGCCAAGAAGCCGCTGGTCAGCAGGATCATGGTGTTGATGCCGCCCGCCAGCCGGTTCAACTCCAGTTGATCGGCGGCGAATGCCTGGGCATGCCAAGCCCGTGCGGCGGAAAAGGCGCAAAAGAAAGCGCCGAACACCAGAATCTCGCTGATGATCAGCACCCACATCAGCGGGTTGCCGGGCAGATCATCCAGAGCGCCCCAGCCGGCGGTTTCCGTTTCTGTCGTGTCGATGGTCGTCATGGGGGCACTGTGGCAAATTTTGTTCCCCCGTTTCCTTGACTGTCCTCAATGGCCGGACAGCACCCGCGCCAAGGCGCGGATGGCGGCATCCATCTTTTCCGCCGGGGTGTTGCCGTATCCCAGGATCAGGCCCGGCGGGCCTGAGCTGCATCGATTCTGGCTGAGAGCCGCCGGGGCGATGCCGTGGGCGACGGCGGCCTGCGAAACCTCCAGGTCATTCTTGTCTTCGGTCAGCCAGGCGATGGCGTGGGTTCCGGCCTCGCCCGCGGTGACGCGGGCCAGCCCCGGCAAATACCGTTCGGCGGCGTCCATCAGGGCGGCTCGGCGTTCACCGTAAAGCTGCCGCATGCGTCGTAAGTGAGCGGTGAAATGACCTTCGATCATGAAATCGGCCATGGCGGCCTGGGGCAGCAGCGATGGAGCCATGTCGGCCTGGCGGCGCACCGCCAGAAACGGATCCACCAGATCGGGCGGCAGCACCAGCCAGCCCAGGCGCAGGGTCGGGAACATGCTTTTGGAAAAGCTGCCGCAATAAATGGTGCGTTGATGGCGGTCCAATCCCTGCAACGCCGCCAGCGGGCGGCTGCCGTAACGGAAATCGCTGTCGTAATCGTCTTCGATGATCCATGAGCCGGTACGGGCCGCCCATTCGATCAAGGCAATGCGGCGGTCTGCGGGCATGGTGGCGCCCGATGGAAACTGGTGCGATGGCGTGATGCAGGCCAGTCGGGCCATGGGCCACAACTGCTCGGCCAGGGCCGGATTGAAGCCCTGGCCGTCCACTGGCACCGGGGCGGGGATGGCGTCGCAGCCGCGCAGAACGCCCAACAATCCGCTGTAACAGGGGTCTTCCACCATGGCCTGGTCGCCGGGATCGAGCAGGGTGCGTGCCGCCAAATCCAGGCCTTGCTGCGAACCGGCGACGATAATGATCTGTTCGGCTGTGCAGCGTACACCTCGGGCGGCTCCCAAATGGTCGGCGATGGCTTGGCGCAAGGGCGGATAGCCGGCGGCGGACAGTTTCCCCATCAATGAAGTGTCGGGCCGCCGCCAGCGCCGGGCCAGTAGGCGGCTCCAGTCGCGAACGGGAAAGGCGTCCAGGGCCGGCATGCCGACCGACAGCGGCAGCAGCGAGCCGCGCAACGCCGGCCGTTCCAACCCTTCCAATTGCCGGGCCAGACGGCTTATGACGCGGCTGGTTCCGGCTGGAGGTGGATGATGGCCGTGGACCGCCAGCGACGAAGCGGGGGCGGCGATACGGGTACCGGAGCCGTGGCGGCTTTCCACATGGCCTTCGTCCTGCAGCTGTCCCATGGCGGCGATTACCGTGTTGCGCGACAGGCCCAGTTGCGCGGCGAGAGTCCGGCTGGAGGGAAGGCGGCTACCCTGTGTCAGGCGTTTGTCGAGGATGGCGGCGCGCAGATGGTGATAAAGTTGGCGGTGCAGCGGTTCGGTCCCAGCGGGATCGAAGGGCGGCAGAACCAGCGGCAAGGGAGTTGGGCGTTTTGCCAAAGTGGACCCTTATATATCTTTAAATTGGATCTTATAAACAATCCACTTTAGCGGCAGCATCGCAGTCTCTTCAACGCTGGGGCATTGTCATGCTGCAAAATACCGCGCGCACCGCACCTAGGACCAAATCGGACCGCATGTCCTATGACCGCGACGTCGCCTATGAAATTCTTGATCAGGCTTTGGTTTGTCATGTCGGTTTCGTCACCGACGGCACGCCGGTGGTGATCCCCACTATTCATTGGCGGGTTGGCGACCATCTGTATTTTCACGGCAGCCACGGCAGCCGAATGGCCAAGACCATGGCAGCGGGACAAGACCTGTGCGTCACCGTGACCTTGCTGGACGGTCTGGTGATGGCCCGTTCGGCCTTCAATCATTCCATGAATTTCCGATCGGTGGTGCTGTTCGGTCAGGCCGAGGAGATCAGCGACTTCGCCGAGAAATCGGCAATTTTCGATGCCTTGATGGAAAAAGTGGCGCCGGGGCGGCTGCCGCATCTGCGGCCCATGCACGACAAGGAGGTCAACGCCACCAAGCTGTTGTCCCTGACGATCGACGAAGGTTCGGTGAAGTCCCGCAAAGGTCCGCCGGGCGATCCGGAAGAGGATCGCTCCTGGCCGGTTTGGGCCGGGGTTCTGCCTCTGTCTCAGACGGCGGGCGAGCCGGTCGTCGACGTCCATGTGCCGCCGGGCGTGACGGCGGGCAAGCCCTGATGCCAAAACGCCCCGGCCAGAACCGACCGGGGCGTTTCGCTTCAATGCCCGCCGTCCAGATAGGCGGCGCGGATTTCCGGGCTGGCCAGCAATTCCTGGCCGGTGCCCGACAATACGATCTCTCCATGCTGCAGAACATAGGCGCGATCGGCGACCTTCAGGGCGTGGTTGGCATTCTGCTCCACCAGCAGAATGGTCATGCCGTAGTCCCGTTTCAGTTCAAGAACGATCTGGAAGATCTTCTTGATGTAAAGCGGGGCCAGCCCCAGCGATGGTTCGTCCAGCAGCAGCAGCTTGGGGCGGCTCATCAAGGCGCGGGCGATGGCCAGCATTTGCTGTTCGCCGCCGGATAGCGTGCCTGCCCGTTGGTCGCGGCGGTCGGCCAGGATGGGGAACAGGGCTTCCATGCGCTTCAGGTCGATGTCGAAATTCGCTGGGTCGGCTTTGGCCGTACCCATTTGCAGGTTTTCCAGAACAGTCATGCGCGGATAGATGCGCCGCCCTTCCGGCACCAAGGCAATGCCGCGATGGGAGATTTCGTGGGTGGGCAGTTTGGTGATGTCTTCGCCCTCGAAGACGATCTTGCCCGACGAAGCACGGGGAATGCCGAACAGCGACATCATCAGAGTCGATTTGCCGGCGCCGTTGGCTCCGATCAGGGTGACGATTTCACCCACTTGAACCGACAGATCGACGCCGCGCAGGGCATGGACATGGCCGTAATGGGCATGCAGCCCGGACAATTGCAGCATCATCGGGCCACTCCTCCCTGCTGGATTCCCTCTTCCATGTCGTCTTCACCCAGATAGGCCTTGACCACATGGGGATTGACGCGGATTTCCGCGGGAGCACCTTCGGCGATCTTGCGTCCGTAATTCAGCACACAGATATGGTCCGACACTTTCATGACCACGCTCATGTCGTGTTCGATCAGCAGGATGCCGACCTTCTCGTCGCGGCAAAGATAGGTGAGCAGGTCGTTCAGTTCCGCCGATTCCTTGGGATTCAGCCCGGCGGCGGGTTCGTCCAGACACAGCAGGATGGGATCGACGCACAAGGCGCGGGCGATTTCCACCCGGCGCTGCGTGCCATAGGGCAAAGCTCCGGCCGGATGGTTGACGAATTCCATCAGCTTCAGCCGCGTCAGCCAGGATACGGCCCGCTCGACCGCTTCGTCGGCAGCCTTGCGGTAAGCGGGCAGGCGCAGCAAGCCGGCCAGCGAGAAAGCAGAGGCCTTCTGCAGGGTGTTGTGCTGGGCCACCACCAGATTTTCCAGCACCGTCATGTTGGCGAACAGACGGATGTTCTGGAAGGTACGGACCACCTGGGCCTTGCGGGCGACCTGATGGCTGGGCAGATCGGCCAGCCGGATGGTGCCGCGACCCGGGTGATTCAGCGTCACCGAGCCCGAGGTCGGCTTGTAAAAGCCGGTCAAGCAGTTGAAGAACGTGGTCTTGCCCGCGCCGTTGGGACCGATGATGGCGGTGATGCTGTCGGCAGGCACGTCCAGCGACAGATCGTCGATGGCGGTCAAACCGCCGAAGCGCATGGTCAGGTTCGTGACCGACAGCAAGGGAAGGATGGCGGTCGGGGGGCTCATGCTTTCTCTCCCGGAGCGATATAGACCAGGGTGGGAGCGCGGTGAGACAGAATCCCGCCCGGACGCCAGACCATGATCAGCACCATGGCGGCACCGAACAACAGCATGCGGTATTCGGCGAAATCGCGGCCCAGCTCGGGCAACAGCACCAGCACCAGCGACGCCAGAACCACGCCCATCTGGCTGCCCATGCCGCCCAGAACGACGATGGCCAGGATGATGGCGGATTCGCTGAAGGTGAAGCTTTCAGGGCTGATGAAGCCTTGACGGGCAGCGAAGAAGACGCCGGCGAAGCCGCCCAGCATGGCGCCGATGGCGAAGGAGGACAGCTTGATGTTGGTGACGTTGATGCCCATGGCCTTGCAGGCGATTTCGTCTTCGCGCACGGCTTCCCAGGCGCGGCCGGTCGGCAGCTTGCGCATGGAGCGCACGAACAGATTGGTCAGCAGCGCCAGCGCCAGGATGACGTAATACAGGAACATGATGCGTTGAGTGGGGGCGTAATCGAAGCCCAGCGCCTCGGCCAGACTGGTGCCTGACCCAGGTGGAGAGAAGGTGAAGCCGAACAGTCCGGGGCGGGGAATCGAGCTGATGCCGTTGGGGCCGCCCGAGAAATTGGTCCAGTTCACCAGGATCAGGCGGATGATCTCGCCAAACCCTAAGGTGACGATGGCCAGATAGTCGCCGCGCAGACGCAGGGTCGGCCAGCCCAACAGCACGCCGAAACCGGCGGCGACGGCACCGGCGACAGGCAAAGCCTGCCAGAAGCCCCAGCCCAATTCGGTGGACAGGATACCGTAGGTGTAAGCGCCCACAGCGTAAAAGGCGACATAGCCGAGATCAAGCAGGCCGGCTAGGCCGACCACCACGTTCAGCCCCCAGCCGAGCATGACGTAGATCAGCACGGTGGTGGCGGTATCCACTACATAACGGTTGTCCGAAAAGAACAGGGGCAGCACGGCGGCAATGCCGGCTCCGGCCCAGCCGATGACGGATTGCAGGCGGCTGGCGCTCATTTCGCTGGCCTTGGCCTGGGCGGGGCGGGAGGCCCGGCGGCGGGCCAGGGCCTCCTTGGTCAGTTGCAGCACGACGCGGCCGCCGAAACAGATGGCGACGAACAGGACCAGGGACGGCCAGCGGGTCATGACCTTCAGCGCGCCGCCTTCGTCCACCGTGGTCAGGCCCAGCATGGGAATGCCCAGCAGCAGGGCGATGAGGGCGATGGACGCGGCGTCTTTCAGGCGTTCGGCGACGGTGAGGGAGTGATGAGCTTGAACCTGCATCAGACCTTCTCCACTTCCGGACGTCCCAGCAGGCCCGAGGGACGGAACATCAGCACCAGGATCAGGATGGCGAAGCTGGCGACGTCCTTGTATTCGGCCGACAGGTACGAAGCCCAAAAGGCTTCGATCATGCCGATGATCAGACCGCCCAGCATGGCTCCGGGCAACGAGCCGACACCGCCCAGAACGGCGGCGGTGAAGGCCTTGATGCCGACGACGAAGCCGATGAAGAAGTCCACGACGCCGTAATAGACGGTGACCATCACTCCGGCCACGGCGGCCAGGCTGGCGCCGATCATGAAGGTCAGCGAGATGATGCGATCGACGTTGTAGCCCAACAGCATGGTCACGGTGCGGTCCTGCTCGCAGGCGCGCTGCTGGCGGCCGAACGGGGTCCGGGTGATCAGCCAGGTGAAGCCGGCCATCAAGGCCACGGTCAGCACGATGATCAGGACCTGGGTATGGAACAGGCGCACGGTAAAGGTGCCTTCGGTGAACAGGTCGATGCCGTCGGTCAGGATCGGGGTGATGGGCTTGACGCGGGCGCCCTGGGTTACCTGCACCATGTTTTGCAGGAAGATCGACATGCCGATGGCGGAAATCAGCGGAGCCAGGCGGTTGGAGCCGCGCAGCGGGCGATAGGCGATGCGCTCAACCGCCCAGCCATAGACCGAGGTGAACAGGATCGCCACTACCAGAACCGCCAGCAGGGCAAAGGGGACCGAACTGACGCCGAAGGCCGCCATCAGAGTGAAGCTGGTCACGGCGATGAAGGCGCTGACCATGTAGATGTCGCCATGGGCGAAATTGATCATGCCGATGATGCCGTAGACCATCGTGTAGCCGATGGCGATCAGCCCATAGACGGCGCCGAGTGTCAGGCCGTTGATTAATTGTTGGATTGCCTGAGCCATGGAGTCTCCGCTGGATGGTTCAGTGTTGAAAAAGAGTCCGGCGGCGGGAACAGTTCCGCCGCCGGTGTCTTTTAACCGCTTCTTACGCTTCGTCCAGCGACATCAGACTGGCGTTGCCGCCGGCCGCGGTGGTGTCGATGGACAGGGTGCGCTCGGTGGCGAAGCGGTAAAGGTAGTGGGGACCGCCCGCCTTGGGGCCGGTGCCCGACAGGCCTTCGCCGCCGAATGGCTGAACGCCGACCACCGCGCCGACGATGTTGCGGTTGACGTAGGTGTTGCCCACATGCAGGCGGCTGGTGATGCGGGCCACCGTTTCGTCGATACGGCTGTGAATGCCCAAGGTCAGGCCATAGCCGGTGGCGGCGATGGCGTCGCAGACCTGATCCAATTCGTCCGACTTCCAGCGGATGACGTGCAGGATCGGACCGAACACCTCGCGGTCCAGGCGCGACAGGCTGTCGATCTCGTAGGCGCGCGGCGCAAAGAAGGTGCCGCGGCTGCCGGCGCTGGCGTCCAGGTCGCAGACATGGATCAGGCCGGCGAAGCTGTCCAGTTTGGCGGCGTGGGCCAGCAAGGTCTGGCGGGCTTCCTCGTCGATGACCGGGCCGACATCGGTGCGCAGGCTTCCGGGGTCGCCGACCACCAGTTCCTGCATGGCGCCTTTCAGCATGCCGATCACCTTGTCGGCGATGTCGGCCTGGATGAACAGGACGCGCAGAGCCGAGCAGCGTTGGCCTGCCGAATTGAAGGCCGAAAGGATGACGTCGCGCACCACCTGTTCCGGCAGTGACGAGGAATCGGCGATCAAAGCGTTTTGGCCGCCGGTTTCGGCGATCAAAGGCACGATCGGGCCGGGTTTGGCCGCCAGATTCTGGGCGATCAGCTTGGCGACTTCGGTCGAGCCGGTAAAGGCGACGCCGGCGCAGCGGCTGTCCTGGACCATGGCGGCGCCGGTACGGCCGTCGCCGGGCAGGAAATGCAGAACGTCGCCGGGAATGCCGGCCTCATGCAGCAAACGCACGGCCAGGGCGCCGCACAGCGGAGTCTGCTCGGCGGGCTTGGCGGCTACGCAATTGCCGGCGGCCAGGGCGGCGGCGATCTGGCCGGTGAAAATGGCGACTGGGAAATTCCAGGGGCTGATGCAGGCGAAGACGCCGCGTCCGCTCAAGGACAGGCTGTTGCGTTCGCCGGTCGGACCGGGCAGCAGCATCGGGGCGGCGAATTTCTCACGGGCTTGGGCGGCGTAATAGCGCAGGAAATCGATGGCTTCGCGCACTTCCGACAAGGCGTCGCCCTGGGTACGGCCGCCTTCGCGGACGATCAGGGCCAGCAGTTCGGGCAGGCGCTCCTGGAATAAATCGGCGGCCTTGTCCAACAGGCTGGCGCGCTTTTCCGCCGGCGTGGCGTCCCAGCCGCGCCATGCGGCCTGGGCGCTGGTCATGGCCTCGGCCACGTCCTGGGCGCTGGCGTTGACCACATGGCCGACGAGCTGGGTATGGTCGGCGGGCGACGTCACGGGCTGTTCTTGGCCGGAGCGCGGCTGACCGGCGACCACGGGGCGGGCGGTGATCTGGCTGGCGTCCTGGGCGGCGATGGCGTCCTTCAGGCTGGCCAGGGAAGGCTTGTCATGCATGTCGATACCTTGCGAATTGCGGCGGGACGAAGCGAAAAGATCGTCGGGCAGGGGAATGCGTGGATGGGGCTTGCTGGCGGTCTTGATGGTCTGCTCGACGGGGTCGCCCAGCAGGGCTTCCAACGGCAGGTCGGCGTCGGCGATGCGATTGACGAACGAGGTATTGGCCCCGTTCTCCAGCAGCCGGCGCACCAGATAGGCCAGCAGATCCTCGTGGGTGCCCACGGGGGCGTAAATGCGGCAAGGGCGGTTCCATCTGTCGGCGGGAACCACTTCGGAATACAGGTCTTCGCCCATGCCGTGCAGGCGCTGGAATTCCCAGTCCTGGGCGTTGCCGGCGATTTCGGCGATGGCGGCGACGGTGTGGGCGTTATGGGTGGCGAAGGCCGGATAGAAGGCGACCGGATCGGCGAACAGTTCCTTGGCGCAGGCCAGATAGGAAACGTCGGTCGAGGCTTTGCGGGTGAACACCGGATAGCCGGAAAGGCCGCGTTCCTGCGCCATCTTGATCTCGGCATCCCAATAGGCGCCCTTGACCAGACGCACCATCAGGCGGCGGTTGGCGTGGCGGGTCATGCCGCCCAGCCACTGGATCACCGGCAAAGTTCGCTTGGAATAAGCCTGAACGGCCAATCCCAAGCCGTCCCAACCGGCCAGTTCCTGATCGTGGGCCAGGGCGGCCATCAGGTCCAGGGACATTTCCAGGCGGTCCACTTCTTCGGCATCGACGGTGAAGCCGATGTTCAGCGCCTTGGCTTTTAGGGCCAGCGCCTTGACCGAGGGGAACAGCTCGCGGTGGACGCGGTCCTCCTGGGCGACTTCATAACGCGGATGCAGAGCCGAAAGCTTGATGGAAATGGATGGCGCCTCCAAAGCCGGGCGTCCTCCCGAGGCTTGGCCGATGGCGGCGATGGCGTTGGAATAGCTCTCGAAATAATGCAGGGCGTCCTGGGCGGTGCGGGCGGATTCGCCCAACATGTCGTAGGAGTGGCGATAGCCCATCTTCTCGTCGCCGCGAGCGCGGTCCAAAGCCTCGGCCATGGTGCGCCCCATGACGAACTGGCGGCCCAGGATGCGCATGGCGGTGATCACCGCCTGACGGATCACCGGTTCGCCGGCGCGGGCGACCAGTCGTTTCAGGGTGGCGGCGAAGCCGTCGTCTTCTTGGGCCAGATTGACGATGCGGCCGGTCAGCATCAGTCCCCAGGTGGAGGCGTTGACGAACAGGCTGTGCGAAGCGCCCAGCCGCTTTTCCCATTCGGTCGAGCCGATCTTGTCGCGGATCAGAAGATCGACGGTCTCGGCGTCGGGAATGCGCAGCAGCGCTTCGGCGATGCACATCAGCACGATGCCTTCGCGGGACGACAGATCGTAGGTGTTGAGGAAGGCGTCGATGCCGCCGCTCTTCAGGCGCTGGTCGCGGACCGACTGCACCAGGGGGCGGGCGCGGTCCAGGATGCTGGCCTGTTGCGCGGCGCTGAAGCGGGCCTTTTCGCACAGGCTGTTGACGATTTCGCTTTCGTCGACCCGCAGATGATCGCGGATTTTACCGCGCAAGAGATCAAGCGCGGCGGGGCTGTCGTTGGTCAAGGTTGCACCTAGGATGCAGGAGAGAGGGCGGCCGGGACGATTCCCGGCCGCCAGGGATCGGACAGTTATTTGGCGGCGTAGTCGTACTGGCCGTTCTTCCACTGATAGACGACGAAGCCGGGATCCTTGTCGTTGCCCTTGTCGTCGAAGGCCAGTTTGCCGATGACGGTGTCGAAGCTGCCGGCGGAGACGGCCTTTTGCAGGTCGGCATACTTGACGCTGCCGGCCTTGGTGGCGGCCTGGGCGAACATCTGCATGGCGGCGTAGGCGTACAGGACGTAGCCTTCGGGCTCGATCTTGGCGTCGCGGAATTCCTTGACCACCGGAGCGGCTTCGGCGCTCTTGCGGGCGTCGGGAGAGAAGGTGAACAGAACGTTGTCCGAAGCCGGACCGGCGGCGGTCACCAGTTCGGAATTGGTCATGGTGTCGCCGCCCATGACGGTCAGCTTCAGGCCGGCCTGCTGGGCTTGGCGCAGGATCAGGGCGACCTCGGTGTGATATCCGCCATAGGCCAGCACTTCGACGCCGGCGGCTTTCAGCTTGGAGATCAGGCTGGAATAGTCCTTTTCGCCGGCGGTGATGGATTCGCGCAGGGCCGGAGCGGCGCCGTGGGCGATCAGAGCCTTTTCGGTTTCGTCGGCCAAGCCTTTGCCGTAAGCGCTTTTGTCATCGACCACGGCGATTTTCTTACCCTTGAAGTGCTCGGCCAGATAGGTGCCGCCGACGGTGCCCTGCTGATCGTCGCTGCCCATGATGCGGAAAATGTTCTTCAAGCCGCGCTGGGTGACCTTGGGATTGGTCGAGACGGTGGCCATCAGGATTTGGGCTTCGTTATAGACGTCCGAAGCGGGCATGGTGGAGCTGGAACACCAGTGGCCATGCATGAAGACGATCTTTTTGTTGACCATGGTGTTGGCCACCGACACGGCCTGCTTGGGGTCGCAGGCGTCGTCGCCCACTTCCAGCTTCAGCTTCTCGCCCAGAACGCCGCCCTTGGCGTTGATGTCGGCAATGGCCATTTCGGCGCCCTTGCGGATCTGGTCGCCGGCCGAGGCATACTGGCCGGTCATCGGCCCAGCGATCCCCACCAGATACTCGGCGTGGGCGGCTCCAGCCAGAGTCATCAGGCTGACGCAGGTGGCCAGCAGAACCTTCTTGCTCATTCACTACTCTCCTATGCGGCGGTGACTGTTGAGATGCTTGATGAGGGTGGCCCCACCGTCGAGCACGTGGGCCCGGGTGAGTTCGGAAGCCGCCCGGGCGTCGCGCTTGGCAAAGGCCTCGAGGATGGCGGCGTGTTCGATATGGGTCTTGGGCGTTTCTTCCTGATGCAGCGCCAGCAGGGTGCGGATGTAACGCTCCAGCTTGTTGTAAAGAGTGCGCAGTTCGCCCATCAGGATCGGCCGGTCGGAATCGCGGTACAGAGTGGAATGGAAATACCAATTCAGATTGGCCCATTCACGGGGGCTGTTTTCCACCTTGAACTTGTCCAGATAGCGTTCGGCCAGTTCCAGGGTGCCGTCGGTGATGCGAGGGGCCGAGAGCTCGGCGGCCTTGCCTTCCAGCACGCCGCGGATATCCAGGTATTCGCCGATTTCCTCGGTGGACATGATGGCGACCACGGCGCCCCGGTTCTGTACGAACGTCACCAGTCCTTCGGCTTCAAGGCGCTTCAAGGCTTCCCGCACGGGAATTTTGCTGACTTGGAAACGGGCGGCGATCTCGTCTTGTTTCAACGGTTCGCCCGCCGGCATGACGCCGTCGACGATGGCGTTGCGCAAAGCCGTGGCGATGTGGTCCGAGGCGCTGATCCGATTGATCTGCGGCATGGCGATGGCATTGATGGGCTTGCTGGTCGTCATGGTCGTGATGGCATCCAGGGAGCTGCGGATCGTTTACGTTATATCGTATACGATATTCGATTATGCATGGCTGCCATGAATCGGCAACAGCAAAATTGCCCTGATTTTCAGCGTCGTTGTGCGGGTGCGTAATGGCTGCGCAGAAGATGGCGGGCAAGAAAAAGGCCATCCGGATCAACCGGACGGCCTGAAAAGTTTAGGGAGAAGTTCCGGTGGCGGCAGGGACAGGAGCGTTCCGTCGCCACCGAAACCGCCGACCTTCGGATAAAGGCCGGCATCCGGGAAACAGAAAAAGAAAACGGTGCTTCACATGTCAGAGCCCCGCCCGGCGTCCATAAAGAACGCCCGGCGGGGATTTTCGGACTTACTTGGCAGCAAGTTCGCCCAGGGTTTTCTCGATGATATCCAGACCCTCGTTCAGGACGGCATCGGAAATGGTCAGCGGCGGCAGGAAGCGGATGACGTTGCCGTAGACGCCGCAGGACAGCAGGATCAGGCCGCGTTCGGCGACCTTGTTCACGAGAGCCTTGGTGATGTCGGCGTCTGGAGTATGGGCGGCGCGATCTTTGACCAGTTCGATGCCGACCATGGCGCCCAGATTGCGGACGTTGCCGATGCACGAGAACAGGTTGGTTGCGGCCAGCTTGTTGAAGCGGTCGGTAATGATCTTGCCGATTTCGACGGCGCGATCGCACAGCTTCTCTTCCTCGATCACGTCCAGCACGGCCAGACCGGCGGCGCAGGACAGCGGGCTGCCGGCATAGGTGCCGCCCAGACCGCCGGGAACCGGGGCATCCATGAGAGCGGCCTTGCCGACGACGCCCGAGATGGGGAAGCCGCCGCCCAGGCTCTTGGCCATGGTGATCAGATCGGGCTCGACGCCCCAGTGGGCGCTGGCAAACACCTTGCCGGTACGGCCGAAGCCGGTCTGGATTTCGTCGGCGATCAGCAGGATGCCGTTTTCGTCACAGAGCTTGCGCAGTTCCTTGATGAAACCGAACGGAGCGGGGTTGAACCCGCCTTCGCCCTGCACCGGCTCGATGATGATGGCGGCGACGCGGCTGGGGTCGATGTCGGCCTTGAACAGGGTCTTCAGGGCGTGCAGCGACTGCTCTTCCGACACGCCGTGATAAGCGTCGGGGAACGGCACGTGGTAGACCTCGCCCGGCAGCGGGGCGAAGCCGACCTTGTAGGGGGCGACCTTGCCGGTCAGAGCCATGGTCATCATGGTGCGGCCGTGGAAAGCGCCCGAGAAGGCGACGATGCCGGGGCGGCCGGTGGCGGCGCGGGCGATCTTCACGGCGTTTTCGACGGCTTCGGCGCCGGTGGTCAGGAAGATGGTCTTCTTGTCGCCCGAGATCGGCGCCAGATCATTCACGCGCTCGGCGAGGCGGACATAATTCTCGTAAGGAGTCACCTGCACGCAGACGTGGGTGAAGGCATCCAGCTGAGCCTTGGCGGCGGCAACCACCTTGGGATGGCGGTGGCCGGTGCCGCAGACGGCGATGCCGCTGGCGAAATCGATGTAGCGCTTGCCCTCGGCATCCCAGATTTCCGAATTTTCGGCCTTGACGGCGAACACCGGCAGCATGGTCGAGACGCCACGGGGAATGGCGGAAACGCGACGGGACTGAAGAGCGGAATTGCTGTTGGACATTTGAAAAAGCTCCAAATTTTAAGCGATCGCCCCCTCGCCCAGAACAAAGCGGGCGAGGGGGGATTCCGATGAATTACTTGTCGATGCCGCCCAGGCAGATGTACTTGGCTTCAAGGAAGTCCTCGATGCCGTACTTCGAGCCTTCGCGGCCGATGCCGGACTGCTTGATGCCGCCGAACGGAGCCACCTCGTTGGAGAGGATGCCTTCGTTGACGCCGACCATGCCGTATTCCAGGCCTTCCATGACGCGGGTGATGCGCCCGATGTCGCGGGAATAGAAATACGCGGCCAGACCGAACTCGGTGTCGTTGGCCATCTGCACGGCCTGTTCCTCGGTGTCGAAGCGGAACAGCGGAGCCAGCGGGCCGAAGGTCTCTTCCCTGGCGACCAGCATGTCGGTGGTGACGCCGGTGATGACGGTCGGCTCGAAGAAGCTGCCGCCCAGGGCGTGGCGCTTGCCGCCGACCTCCAGCTTGCCGCCCTTCGACAGGGCGTCGGCCACATGGCGTTCGACCTTCTCGATGGCTTCGGAATTGATCAGCGGTCCCTGGGTGACGCCGGTGACGTTGCCGGGACCGACCTTCAAAGCCTTGACCGCTTCCACCAGCTTGGCGGCGAAGGCGTCATAGACCTTCGACTGAACCAGCAGGCGGTTGGCGCAGACGCAGGTCTGACCGGCATTGCGGTACTTCGAGGCCATGGCGCCCTGAACGGCGGCGTCCAGATCGGCGTCGTCGAAGACGATGAACGGAGCGTTGCCGCCCAGTTCCAGGCTGACTTTCTTCACGGTGGCGGCGGACTGGGCCATCAGCAGCTTGCCGATTTCAGTCGAGCCGGTGAAGGACACCTTGCGCACCAGCGGGCTGCCGGTCAGCTGGCCGCCGATCAGAGCCGGGTTGGAACCGGTGACGATGTTGAACACGCCCTTGGGCATGCCGGCGCGTTCGGCCAGAACGGCCAGGGCCAAAGCCGACAGCGGAGTGTCTTCGGCGGGTTTCAGAACCACGGTGCAGCCGGCGGCGAAAGCCGGGGCGGCCTTGCGGGTGATCATCGAGGACGGGAAATTCCACGGCGTGATGGCGCCGACGACGCCGATGGACTGCTTGATGACCATCAGACGGCGGGTGGGGGCCACGGTCGGGATGACGTCGCCGTAGACGCGCTTGCCTTCCTCGGCGAACCATTCGACGAAGCTGGCGCCATAGACGATCTCGCCGCGGGCCTCGGCCAGGGGCTTGCCCTGTTCCAGGGTCATCAGCTGGGCCAGATCTTCTTGGGCGGCCAGGATCAGGTCATACCACTTGCGCAGGATGACGGCGCGTTCCTTGGCGGTCTTGTCGCGCCAGACAGGCCAGGCGGCGTTGGCGGCATCGATGGCGCGCTTAGTCTCGTCGGCGCCGCAGTCGGCAACGTGGCCGAGCAGGCTGCCGTCGGCGGGATTGAGAACCGGAAACTTGCGGCCGGAGTCGGCATCCACCCAGGCGCCGTCGATATAGGCCTGGCCGCGCAACAACCCAGGGTCGGAAAGAGTGATCATGCCTGTGACGCTCCTGACAAGGTGGTTTCAAGGGGACGGTCGTCTGTGACCGGCAATTCAGTAACAATGGAGGCTATCAGCGTTTAATATATTAAACAACTATCTTAACGGTATGGCTGGTGGTGGGATTTTTGCGTGCGCTTCCGTCTTGCCTGTCATAAAATATCGACCATTCAAAGGGGAGGGTTGTATGGAGTTCGATGTCGGTGCGCGTTTGCGGAGCTTGCGCGAGAAACATAGCTTGTCGCAGCGCCAACTCGCGCAAAGGGCCGGGGTCACCAACGGCACCATTTCCCTCATCGAACAGAACCGCAGCAGCCCGTCGGTGGCCAGCCTGCGCAAGGTTCTGCAAGGCATTCCCATCACGCTGGCCGAATTCTTCGGCGACGACGAACACTCCTCGGCGGAACAGATTTTCTTTCGCCCCGCCGATCTTCTGGAACTGACCAGCAAGATCGCCGACGCCCGCAAGGGCAAAATCTCCTTCCGGCAGGTGGGCGATCTGCGCAACCGCAATCTCCAGATCCTGCATGAACGTTACGAACCCGGCGCGGATACCGGCTCTCAGCCCCATATGCTGCAACATGAATCCGAAGAAGGCGGCGTGGTCATCAAGGGACAGATCGAGCTGACCGTGGGAACTCAGAGCCAGATTCTGGGACCGGGTGACGCCTATTTCTTCGACAGCCGCTTGCCGCACCGTTTCCGCAATGTCGGAAACGAAGATTGCGAACTGATCAGCGCCTGCACGCCTCCTTATCTGTGATGCCGGGTTTTCCGGCCTAATCGCGGATTGTCGCCGCGGGGCTGCCGAAAAAACGAAAAGGGAGAGAACGGTTCTGTTCTCTCCCTTTTTCTTAGGTAACCTTGCCGGTGGTTAGACGTTCGTTGCGGCGGCGCAGCCATTCCAGGCAGCTCAGCAGAACCACCGAGGTCAGGATCAGCACCGTCGCCACGGCGGTGATAGTCGGATTGATGTTCTCGCGGATGCCGCTGAACATTTCGCGCGGCAGGGTCCGTTGGTCGGGACCGGCGATCATCAGCACCACCACCACTTCGTCGAACGAGGTAGCGAAGGCGAACAGCCCGCCCGAGGCCACGCCCGGTAGAATCAACGGCAGGATGACCCGGAAGAACGCCGTCACCGGGGTCGCGCCCAGGCTGGCGGCGGCGCGGGCCATGTTGATGTCGAAATGCTGCAGGGTGGCCGAGACGGTGATCACCACGAAAGGCGCCGCCAGGGCGGTGTGGGCCATGATCAGGCCGGGGAAGCTGTTGGTCAGTCCCAGCGGCGCAAAGAAGAAGTACATGCCCACGGCGGTGATGATTGAGGGAACGATCATCGGCGACAGCAGGATGCCCATGACCACCGACTTCAGCGGGAAGTTGGCGCGGTTCAGGCCCAGAGCCGCCAGGGTGCCGATGACGGTCGACGCGACGGTCGAAGAGACGCCGACGATCATGCTGTTGCGCAGGGCCGGGATCCATTTGTCCGAGGTCAGAAGCTCTTCGTACCAGCGGAATGAAAAGCCCGGCAGCGGATAGGTCAGGAACGTGCCCGAACTGAACGATAGCGGGATGATGGCCAGGATCGGGACCATCAGGAAGAACAGCACCAGGACGGCGCCGATCCACACGCTCCAGCGGCCGATGACCTGCGAGGCGGTTTGAGGCTGATGTGGCAAGCTCATGTGCGTCAACCCATCTTGATGCCGCTGCCGCCGACAAGGCGGTTATAGACGGCGTACAGCGCCAGGGTCGTCCCGAGAAGAACCGCGCCCAAGGCCGAGGCCATGCCCCAGTTGACGCTGTCGGTGACGAAGAAAGCGATGAAATAGGAGAGCATCTGGTCGGCGGCGCCGCCCACCAGGGCGGGGGTGATGTAATAGCCGATGGCCAGGATGAAGACCAGCAGGCAGCCGGCGGCGATGCCGGGCAGACATTGCGGCAGATAGACCCGCAGGAAGGCCACGGTCGGCGGTGCGCCCAGGCTGGCGGCGGCCCGCATGTAATGGGGCTTGATCGCCTTCATGGTCGAATAAAGCGGCAGGATCATGAAGGGCAGCAGCACATGGGTCATGGCCACGTGCACGCCGATGCTGTTGTAGATCAAACGCAACGGCTTTTCGATGATGCCCAGCCAGATCAGCAGATTGTTGACGATGCCTTCATTTTGCAGCAGCACCACCCAGGCAGCGGTACGCACCAGCAGCGATGTCCAAAATGGCAGCAGCACCAGGATCATCAGGATGTTGGCGACCTTGGGCGGTTGGGTCGACATCAGATAGGCCACCGGAAAGCCCAGGGCCAGGCACAGCAGCGTGACGGTCAGGCTGATGCGGAAAGTGCGGATCAGCACGTCGACATAGATGGCGTGGTCGGGGTTGGTGGCGTGAATCGAGCCGGTGGCGTCGCGCGACAAATCCAGCGACGACAGAATATAGAAGCTGGTCAGCGGACCGCGGGCACGCTTCATGGCGCCCCAGGTTTCGACCTGTCCCCAGCGGGGGTCCAGCGCGATCAGGCTGTCCTTGATGTTTTCGGCGTTGGCGTCGGCCTTGCGGGCGGCGGACATCACTACGCTGCGCAGGCCGTTGACGTCGTAGTTCAGTCGGCGCGCCACGGCGATGGCCGTGCCGTTGTCGCGGGCTGCGGCCAGATCGGCGGCCAGCGCGCGGAAGGCTTTTTCGTCCGGCAGATCCTTGCCGTCCCAGTCGGCCAGAACGGCGACGGTCTGCGGCATGATCTTGCGGAATTCCGTATCGTCAATACTGCGCCAGAGCATGCCGGCGATGGGAATGACGAAGGTCAGCATCACGAAAAAGAGCAGCGGCGCCACCAGCCCGAAAGCGGTGATCTTGCGCATGCGCTCCGCCCGCCGCAGCTTGGTCTTGAGCGGAATATGACCGCCGCTCAAGACCATGTCGGCGGGCGGGGCCGAAGCCCCGCCCTGGTTGCTCATCACTTGGCCGCCCACTTGTTGAAGCGCTCGGTCAGCCGGTCCAGGTTTTCCAGCCAGAACTGGTCGTCGATCTTCTCGACGTTGGCCATGTTCTTCGGCGCAGTCGGCAGGTTCGACAAGATGGCCGGGTCGATCAGGTCGCCGGCCTTCTTGTTGGTCACGCCATAGGCGATCTTGGTCGGCAGGGCCTTCTGCACTTCCGGCTTGCCAACATAGTCCAGGAACTTGTAGGCGTCGGCCAGATTGGGAGTGCCCTTCAGGACGACCCAGCTGTCGACGGTGAACAGGCTGCCGTCCCAGATCACCTTGAAGTTCTTGTGATCCTTTTCGTTGGCGGCGGCGATGCGGCCGTTATAGACCGAGGTCATCACCACTTCGCCCGAAGCCAGCAGCTGCGGCGGCTGAGCGCCAGCCTTCCAGAAGATCAGGTCGCTCTTGATGCTGTCCAGCTTCTTGAAGGCGCGTTCGACGCCTTCGTCGGTGGCCAGAACCTTGTAGACGTCCTGCGGCTTGACGCCGTCGGCGATCAGGGCGATTTCCAGGTTGGTCTTCGGGCCCTGGCGCAGAGCGCGCTTGCCGGGGAACTTCTTGGTGTCGAAGAAATCGGCCCAGCTCTTCGGGCCGTCCTTCAGCTTGTCGCCGTCGTACCCGAGCACGAAGTTGTAGACGATGGCGCCGACGCCGCAATCATTGACGGCGGACGGCAGATAGGCGTCCTTGCCGCCGATCTTCGACCAGTCCAGCTTTTCGAACAGGCCTTCTTCGCAGCCGATGGCCAGTTCTTCGGATTCGACCTGCACCACGTCCCAGGTGGCGTTGCCGCCCTGGACCTTGGCGCGCAGCACGCCGACACCGCCGTCCCACGGCTCGTCGGTCATCTTGACGCCGGTCGCCTTTTGGAAGGGGGCGAAATAGACCTCCTTCTGGGCGTCCTGATAGGCGCCGCCCCAGGAGACCACGGTCAGGTCACGGGCCGCGGCAGGCGCGGCGGAGCAGCAAAGAGCGACGCCGGCGAGGGCGAAGAAAGAAACGAGTTGCTTCTTCATAGGCTGTGGTCCCCTTTAAATCAGTGAGTGCTGGACTTTCCGCCGGCCGATCCGGCCGGAGAAACGGGGTTGAGGGCGCGGCAGTCCTCGGTTCGGAACGACAGCGGAATGCTGTCTCCCGGCCGCGGCATGGGGAAGTGCGGGCTGGCCTGCTCCTTCACCATGATCTCGGTTCCGCCCGACAGGCGGACGATGACTCGCAGATGGTCACCCAGATAGATGGTTTCCACCACTGATCCGATCAGTTTGTTCGGGGCCTCTGACGAGGCGTCGCCGACGAACAGGCGTTCGGGGCGGATCGATAGGGTGGTGCGGGCGCCTTCGGCCCAAACGTTGATCTTGGCGGCTTCGACCTGGGTGCCGTCATCCAGGCGCACCGTGCAGGTGTCGCCATTCAGGGTGGTGACTTCACCGTCCAGATTGTTGTTTTCGCCGATGAAGTTGGCAACGAAGCTGTTCTTTGGCTCTTCATACAGAACGTTGGGGGCGTCGATCTGCTGGATGACGCCTTCGTTGAACACGGCGACACGGTCGGACATGGTCAGGGCTTCCGACTGGTCGTGGGTCACGTACACCACGGTCAGGCCCAGCTTGCTGTGCAGATGCTTGATTTCCATCTGCATGTGCTCGCGCAACTGCTTGTCCAAGGCGCCCAGCGGTTCGTCCATCAGAATCAGTTCCGGTTCGAACACCAGGGCGCGGGCCAAGGCCACACGCTGCTGCTGCCCGCCGGACATCTGGGTGGGGCGGCGCTGGCCCAAATGGTCCAGCTTGACCATCTCCAGCGCCTTTTTGACCTTGGCGGCGATCTCGGCCTTGGGCAGCTTGCGCACCTCCAGGGGGAAGGCGACGTTCTGGGCCACGGTCATGTGCGGAAACAGGGCGTAGTTCTGGAACACCATGCCGATGTTGCGCTTGTGCGGCGGCATGCTGGTGATGGCTTTGCCGGCCAGCTTGATCTCGCCGTGGGTGGGGACTTCGAAGCCCGCCAGCATCATCAAGGTGGTGGTCTTGCCCGAGCCCGACGGGCCCAGCAGGGTCAGAAACTCCCCGCGCTGGATGTCCAGATCCAGGTGTTTGACCACCAGCGTTTCGCCGTCGTAAGTCTTTTGAACCTGGGAAAATTGAACCAGAGCTTGTTGTTCCGAAACCATACGTGATCCCCGTTCCGTGTCGGTGCCCGAATGTCGGGCCCGTGCTGTCCGAGCCTGTGTTGAAAGAACCGTAGCAGCGTTTAAAAAATTGAACAAGCACATTGCTTCATCCACGTGCACTGCACAAAAACAGCCGTTTTTTGCACAAAAAATATGCAAGTGAAGAAAATTTTAAACAGTGATCACTTTTTTTCGGTGCTTTGTCGGTGGCGGTTCGTGATGTTTTTGGAGGAATCCGCGAAGCGCTGCGGTTCCTCCTTCGTCGAATTAGCTGGTTCAGGGAATGATGGCTTGAAAATGTGATCACTTAATTCGGGCGGTTTTCGTCCTGATTCTTCGTCGGAACAGAGAGCGCCTGCTTACCCTTTGGTGGTATGGAGGGATTGCTGCCGTTCGGGTAGGGCGGGGCTACAGAGGCGGTGTCTCGGCGCTTTGTTCCGGGGGTGCATCAACGTCTTGATTCCCCATGCTCGTCACGATGTTGGGGCTTGGCAGCTATGCGCTGCATGCATTGCTCGTTTATGCCTAACGGGTAGGTCTTTCCTCCCTGATCGGTTCTGTGTGAAGCGTCTCTGGTGTTCTCTCTTAGGCGCTCAATGTGCCGTTTTAGGCTGAAATTTAATGCTTTCGTACAATCTCGGGAATGGCTGCGAATGAATGTTGCGGGCTTGTGGAAAGACCCGTGGATAATAATTCGCAATCCGGGGTGCGAAAAAATGCAGCAGATTTTTTCTCGTTCGAAGCGGCCGAAGCGTCGAGGCCGGGCCAAAATGAAACCGCCCATCCGGGGGGACGGATGGGCGGTGGAGTTTCGCGTGACCGGAAATCGGATTTCGGCGGCCCTCGCGGTTGGGCGGCGTTGAGAATGCGCCGGTCGCCGCTGCGCGCCGCGGGAGAAGCGGTGCCGCGCAGGTTCCAGGCGACAGGCGGATGCAGAAGCGGAGCGGCGCCGGGAATCGCCGCGGCAGTGGGGGTGCATTGTCCCCAGCAGCAGGCGTCGCATCTCTGCGCCGGTTGACTGGCAGGATTGCGCCCGGGGGTGGCTGTGGCGCAGATGGCGCTTGCGCCGTAAATTTCGAACAGCGCCTGATTGGGCGGAATCATCGGGGCGGGGATGGCCTGGGCGAAAAGCACGGCCAGCGCCAGCATTTTCGCCAGCGTCTGCCGCCCCGCCTTCATTCCGGATGCCGCCGCCATTGTCGAATCTCAGTTAAAAAATGGGCGGCCTTGCGGGGCCGCCCATTCCGGGAAAATCACTGCTTGGGCGTTTCGGGCTGATGATGATGTTCGGCATCCGGAGCGCCGGCCGCCTGCACCATGACGTTGACCTCGACCTTGCCGGTCTTTTCGAACGTCAGAGTCAGAGGGAACATCTGACCTTCCTTCAGCGGGGCTTTCAGGCCCATCAGCATGATATGGAAGCTGCCGGGCTTCAGGGCGACTTGACCGCCGGCGGGCACGTCGACGGAATCGACCATGCGCATCTTCATGACCTCGCCTTCCATGTAGTTGGTGTGCAGCATGGGCATGTCGGAGATGGTGGTCGAGACGGCGGTCAGCTTGTCGGCGGTCTTGCCGTGATTTTCGATAACCATGTAGACGACGCCGTTCTGGCCGGTGGTGGCGCGGGACCAAGGATGTTCGATGACCAGATCGCCAGCCTTGGTTTCATGGGCTTGGGCGGCGGCCAAAGGCAGGGCGAGCAGACAAGTTAGGCTGAACAGGATGCGGCGAAGAGTGCGCATGGACGACTCCTATATATAGAGTATGGCCGGACGCATCGATGGCGTACGGTCGGGTGGAAGCAAAAGAAAAAGGGGATGAACGAAGAGAGGCGTCAGGCCTGGACCGGCGGGGCGCGGGCGGGATAGACGACGCTATCGGCGGGCACGGCCGGTATGTGGCCGATTGCCTGGAACTTTTCCGAAGCCGGGGATGACGGCAGGGGCAGTTCCGGTTGAGCCGGAGCCATGGCGCCAGACGCGGCGGACAGCAGCGGGAAGCACTGAATGCAGAACGGCTTTCCCTTGGGCTGGCTTGGCAGATCCGCAGGGTCCGCAGAGTGGCAGATGTCGCTCTGAAGAACGGCAACGTCGCCGCGGATGCCGGAAGCTTGGGCCGTCGCGGGCAAGGCCAGCCAACCGAACAGATTGACCAGAATCGCCAGCAGGGCCAGAGACGCGGCCAGCGATCCGCTTTTGGCGGGGCGGGCTGTGTCGCGATGGCGTCCGGTGGAATGGCGTCGGGTCATGGCCGAAACAGTATGGGAAGGCGCTGCGTTGGGCAAGGGCGGTTGTGGAGAAACCGGAAATGAGCTATTGTTAATCACTAGGTGAGAAGTGCTTCGCTCCCCTGATTCTCAGGGCTCCGAACGTCATCGCGGAGGCACATTATGACCAATATCCTCAATGTCATTTCGGCCATGGCCGAAGCTGCGGCCTCCTCGGACCACGGTACTCTGCTGCGCCCGGAGAAGCCGGTCATTACATTGTCCCGTGACTACGGAGCCGGCGGCGACGTTATCGCCACCCGCCTGTGTCAGCGCCTCGACCTTCCTTTGTACGACGATGAATTGCTGCGGGCGATCGCCATGCGCCTGAACGAGGAACCGGCGGTTGTCCGGCAACTGGACGAAGGCCTGGGGCGAGCCAAGGACATGTGGCTCTACCGCCTGTTCTCGGGCAAGGAAGTCAGTCACGACGTTTATCGCGACACCTTGATCAAGTTGGTCATGAGCCTGGGGCGCGTGGGCGGTTTGATCGTGGGGCGCGGTGCTCATGTGATCCTGGCCGACGCTCCCGCCCTCAGGGTGCGCATCACCGGCACTCCGGAAATCTGCGCCCATCGCATGGCGGCCAAAGGCCATGGCACGTACGAAGATGAACTGGCCAAGGCCAAGGATTTGAATCATCGCCGCGGCAAGTTCGTTTGGGAAATGTTCGGTTCGCGTCTGTCCGACGCCGGCCAGTTCGACATCGTCATCAACACTGACCGCATGCACGATTTCGAGGATGTGGTCGATATGTTGGTGGTCATGGCCAAGGCTGTGCACAGCGGCCGTGTTTTGGGGCGTGGCGAAGAAAGATCGGCCAACGTTGCCTGATCATCATATACGGGCATGAACTTCACTCCCGGCCGCGGATGCGGCCGGGAGTTTTTTTGTTAAGAATTGCCAAGGCGGCCTTTTCGAGCGCCCGAAAATCTTTCCCCGTACGTGTGATGTTCGTCACTGACAGCTTTGGCCTGCGGGCGGAATCTGCGCAGTAGGGGAGTTCCCAGCATGGAATGTCCGGACGAAACGGCTGTCTTTTCGAAAGGCTAAAGAACTTGCGGATAGAAAAAATCCAAGGTCATAGCCAAAGGAAGGTCTGCCGTGGGGCATTCGGTTAAAGCGTTTGTTAAACGATTTTTAAGGCGCTCTCCCTCAATGTTTTTGTGGGGACAGTTGTATCCTTCCTGGGGTAATCTCCGACCGAATGTGGCAGCGGTCGGGCTGGACTGGGTGCCACATCTGAATGGGCTCTGGCTATTACGACGACAATCACCGCCGATCTTAGCGGTTTAGTGACAACACAGGTGCAAGGCATCACGGTGACCCAAATGGGCGCCTTGTCTGCCTCCCAGTTGCTTACACTGACCGCGACACAGTTTTCTTGGCTCGCAAGCACCCAGCTTGCGGCGCTTTCGTCTGACCAGGTCTCATCCCTCACCACCTCCGACATCGCCGCCATCACGGCGACCAACATCACCGCGATCAATTCCAATGCCATCGGCGGCTTGACGGTCGACGACATCCAGGCGATGAGCGCTGCCCAGTTCGCCGCCTTGACCACCACTCAGGTTAGCCACCTGACCGATTCCCAGTTGGGCGTCCTGTCCACGACGCAGATTACGGCGGCAAAAACCCTCCAGCTCGCAGCCCTGAGCTCCGCCCAAATCGCCGACTTGTCCTCCAGCGACATCAAGGTTCTGACCGCAGCCCAGTTCGGAGCCTTAAGCACCAACGGCATTAAAGGCCTGACCAGCGACGATATGTCGGTGTTGACCAGCGTCGAGCTGGCCGGTCTTTCGTCGACGCAATTGGCCGCCCTCAGTTCCGATCAGGTCGGGGTGCTGATCTCCAGTCAGGTGGTGGGCATTACCGCCACGGCCCTGAAGGGGCTGACCTCGGCCCAGATTTCCGTTCTCAGTTCCTCGGTGATTGCCGCTTTGACGGCGGCGCAGATCGGCGGCATCACCACCACCGCCATGCAGGGGCTGACATACGACGATCTGTCGGTGATGAGCAGCGTCCAATTCGCCGCGCTGACCTCCAGCCAGTTCTCGGCGCTGACCACCGACCAGCTGAGTCAGCTGACGTCGACGGAGATCACCGGATTGGCGGCGGCGGCTTTGCGCAGCCTGTCGGCGGTTCAGGTCGGTTCGATCAGTTCGTCGGCCATCGGGGCTTTGACGGCGGCACAGTTCTCGGCCCTGTCGACCACCGCCCTGGACGGTCTGACCAGCGACGACATGTCGGTATTGACCAGCACTCAGCTGGCGGCGTTGACCACGACGCAGTTCTCCTCGCTCGACACCAGTCAGCTCAGCGTGCTGGTCAGCAGCCAGATCACGACGTTGTCGGCCAATGATTTCAAAGGATTGACGTCGGCCCAGGTCGCCTCGGTCAGTTCTTCGGTGATTACGGCCCTGTCGTCGGCGCAGTTTTCGGCCCTGACCACCACTGGCATTCAGGGGCTGTCGTCCGACGACATGTCGGTGCTGACCAGTACCGAAGTGTCGGCGTTGTCGTCCAGCCAGTTCAATGCCCTTAGTCTGGCGCAGATCGCCGTTCTGAATTCGACCCAGACGGCAGCCTTAAGCAGCAACGACATCCGCGCCCTGTCCTCGGCGCAGGTGGCCGCTCTCGACAGCTCGGTGATCGCCGGCCTGACGACGGTGCAGTTCGCCGCCCTGACGACCACGGGCGTCGGTGGACTGACCAGCGACGACATGTCCGTGCTGTCGGCCACGCAACTGGCGGCCATGGGGTCGGTGCAGTTCCAGGCCCTGTCCGATGCCCAGCTGATGGTTCTGAACTCGACCCAGACGGCGGCGCTGACGACGCTTGAGCTGCGCAGTCTGTTGTCGGATCAAGTCGCGGCGCTGGACAGTTCGGTGATTTTCGGGCTGTCCACCACTCAGTTCGCGTCTTTGTCCGTGACCGGCGTGGTCGGTCTGACCACCACCGACATGACCCTGCTGACCAGTTCGCAGCTGGCGGCCATGGGCACGTCGCAGTTCCAGACCCTGTCGACATTGCAGTTGCAGGTTCTGAACTCGACGCAGACGGCCGGGTTGACGACGGCGCAGTTGCGCACCCTGATCTCCGCTCAGGTGGCGGAGTTGGACAGCTCGATCTTCCTCGGACTGACCACCACGCAGTTCGCCGGGCTGTCGACCACCGGCATTCAGGGGCTGACCACCACCGATATCGACCAATTGACCAGCCAGCAGTTGGCGGCTTTGGCCTCGACCCAGTTTTCGGTGCTGACCAGCTTCCAGTTGGCGGAATTGAGCACTTTGCAGGTGGCCGGTCTGACCACCAACGAGATCGCCTCTCTCAGTTCCGATCAGATTTCCTATCTGTCATCCAGCGACATCGCGCAGTTGAGCTCGACCCAGATCGCCGCGATCAGCTCCTATGCCCTGGGCGGGTTGAGCACCACCGATCTCAGCGTTCTGAGCGTCAATCAGATGGCCGGCCTGACCACCATCCAGGTGCAGGGCATGACCTCGACCGAGCTTGGCCTGCTGGCGACCACGCAGATCAACGCCCTGTCGACCACCGCCCTGACGGCTTTGAACGGCATCCAGGCGGCGGCTCTGACGACCACCGACATCCTGTGGCTGAGTTCAGGGCAAGTCGCCGCTCTGAGCACCACCGCCATCGCCGGATTGAGCACGGTCGACGTCGCGGTGCTGACCAGCACCCAGGTCACCGCCATGTCGTCGGCGCAGATCAAGGCGCTGACGGCGGCCGACATTGCGGTTCTAAGCTCCAGCGTGGTCAAGGAGCTGACCACGACCCAGATCGCGGCCTTGTCGGTGCTGCAGATGTCGGGGTTGGATACCAACGGTATCGCCCAGTGGAACACGTCTCAGATCAAGGCGCTGACGACGACGCAGATCAGCTCGTTGTCGCTGACCCAGATCGGGGTGCTGACGACCACGCAGATCACGGCGCTGACCACCCAGCAGCTGGCGGCGCTGCTGCCCTATCAGATCGGCGCCCTGACCACCACCGACGTCGCCGCCATGACCACGTCGCAGATTGCGGCGCTGACGGTCAACCAGATTTCGGCTCTGACGGCCGACGATATTTCGGCGCTGACTTCCCAGGACGTCAAGGCGCTGACCACCACCCAGTTGAGCAGCCTGATCCCCAGGCAGCTGCTGGGGCTGACCTCGACCGACATCACGGTTCTGACCACCACGCAGATACAGTCGCTGTCGGCCTATCAGCTGTCGCAGTTGACGACGACGGCCGTCAACGTGCTGACCCAGACCCAGGTGGCGTCGCTGTCGACGACGCAGCTGATCGCCCTGACCTATCAGCAGGTCGCGTCGCTGACGTCTTATGCGTTTTCGGCGTTGACGACGACGCAGTTGCGGACCTTGACGGCGACACAGCTCTCTGCGCTGCCGTCGACCGACATCTATGCCCTGTCGAATGCCCAGATCCAGGCGCTGACCTCGACCCAGTTGGGCGGCTTGCCGTCGGCGGACATCGCCGCCCTGTCGGCCCAGCAGGTGTCTTTGCTTAGCACCCTGCAGATCAAGGGACTGACCTCGGTTCAGTTGAGCGGTTTCGGGACCATCCAGATTCAGGGGCTGACGGTCACCCAGCTGGCCGCCATGACCACCCAGCAGTTCGACGCTCTGAGCGCAACGGCCATTCAGGCCATGTCGAATTATCAGATCGCCTCGCTCAGCACGACGATGATCAAGTCGCTGGGTTCGGTAGCGTTGTCGGGTTTGAGCGCCCAGGAAATCGACGGACTGACCTCGGCCCAACTGGGCGCCCTCACCGGCACCCAGATCGGCTATCTGTCGACCACGGCAGCCAGCGAGCTGTTCGTGATCGACCTGCAATATCTGAGTTCCGCCCAGGTCGCCGCCCTGCCGGCGGGGGCGATGGTGGCCATCACCTCACAAGAACTGGGCAGCCTGACGACGACGCAGACCAAGGCGCTGAGCACGGCGGCCCTGGCGGCTCTGAGCTCGACGCAGGTCACCGGCCTGACCGACGCCCAGATTTCCCTGCTGACCTCCAGTCAGCTCGGCGCCCTGTCTTCGTCGGCGTTCCAGGGGCTGACAGCGACTCAGATTTCCAATCTGACGACAACTCAGTTCCGTGGTTTGTCCACGTGGCAGATCGCTTCGCTGACCACCACGGAAATCGACGGCCTGACCAGTTCGCAGTTGGGCGTGCTGAGCGCCACCCAGTTGTCGGTTATGACCACCACCCAGTTGGCCGAACTGTCGACCACGGCCATTGTCGGCTTGACCTCGAGCCAGATCGTCGGCTTGTCGGTCACCGACATCGCATCGCTGTCGTCCACGCAACTGGCCGTGCTGTCGACCACGCAGATCAAGGCGCTGACCACTACCCAGATCGGCGCGCTGACCACCACCGAGATCGACGGTCTGACTTCGACGCAGTTCGGTTCTTTGACGACAGTGCAGTTCGCCGCCCTGAGTGGCACCGCTGTGGCCGAGTTGTCCTCGACCCAGATCGGCGGGTTGAACACCAGCATCATCAAGGTGCTGACCGGCTTGCAGATGCAGGCGCTGACCACCACGCAGATCGACGGTTTGACCAGCACCCAGGTCAGCGTCCTGTCGACCACTCAGATCTACGCGCTGAGCAGCACCCAGCTTCAGGAATTTTCGACCACGCAGCTGGCCGGATTGGGCACGTCGCAGATCGCCAAGCTGACCTATGCCATCATCGACAGCCTGACCTCGACCCAGATCGGCGGCTTGACGGCGTCGCAGATCGCCAACCTGACCACCGCCGCCGTCAGCGCGCTGAATACCAGCGATATCGACGCCATGTCGACGACGCAGTTGAACGCCCTGTCGTCGAAGCAGCTGAACTCTTTGAGCTCCTCGGATATCGCCGAGTTGAGTTCGACACAGTTGAACGGTTTGACGTCGACACTGTTCTCGCAAATTTCCTCGACGCTGATCACGGCGCTGACCACCACTCAGATCGACGGTCTGACCACGGTGCAGATGCGGTTGCTGACGACGGTCGAGCTGTCGGCCATGGGGTCGCTACAAATCGCCGAGTTCTCCAGCACGCAGATCGGAGCGTTGACCACCACTCAGATGCGCGGTTTGTCGTCTCAGGCCTTGTCCTATCTGACGACGCAGCAGATCGATGCCCTGTCCAGCGTGCAGCTCAGCGCTCTGACCAGCACCCAGTTGAACGGCCTGTCTTCGACCGACATTATCGAATTGTCCTCGACCCAGGTCGGCGGTCTGACGACCACCCAGCTCACCGCGTTGTCTCTGGCCACTCTCTCTTATATCACGACGACGCAGATCGACGGGCTGACCAGCCGCCAGGTTTCGGCCTTGACCACGTCCGAACTCAACGCCCTGACCAGCACCCAGCTGACTGAACTGTCCAGCACCCAGATCGGCTATCTGACCACCCTTCAGATGAAGGGGTTGTCGACCCTGCAATTCCAGCAGCTGACGACGACGCAGATCGACGGTCTGACCAGTTCGCAGTTGGCGGTGTTGACCAGCCAGCAGTTGAATGTCTTGACCACCACTCAGTTGGCGGAACTGAGTGCGACCCAGATTTCGCGCTTGACCTCCCAACAGGTGGCGGGTCTTAGCTCCGACGACATCGCGTCCCTCAGCTCGACCCAGTTGGGCGCTTTGACGGTGACGCAGATACAGGGGCTGACCAGCGTCCAGATTTCAGCTCTGACCACCACCGAAGTCAGCGGCATGACGCCGACTCAGTTCGGGGCGCTGACGGCGGTTCAGTTCTCGGCCTTGAACACGGCGGCCGTGGCGATCCTGACCAGCACTCAGATTTCCGGGCTGTCGACCACGTTGCTGCGGGCTTTGACGGCCGTACAGGTGGCGGCGCTGACGACGACGCAGATCGACGGCCTCAGCTCGACGCAGGTTTCGGCGCTGACGACGATTCAGCTGAACGCTCTGCAGACCACTCAGATCGACGAATTGTCGACCACCCAGTTGCGCGGCTTGACGACGCTGCAAATCACGGCCCTGGGCAGCATCTTCGTGCAGGAACTGTCGACCACCCAGATCAGCAGCCTGACGGTGGCGCAGTTCACCGCCCTCAACGTGACGGCCATGTCGTTGCTGACCACCAGCGATATCGACGTGCTGACCACCACCGAGATCAATGCCCTGAGCTCGAAGCAGTTCAATGCCTTGGGGGCCACCAACGTCGCCGAATTGAGCTCGACGCAGCTGAACGGCCTGTCGACCACGTTGTTCTCGCAGATTTCCTCGACGGTGATCACGGCTCTGACGACGACGCAGATCGACGGCCTGACCACCCAGCAGATGCGGCAGTTGACCACGCAGGAACTGTCCGCCCTGTCGTCGACCCAGATTCAGGAATTCTCGACCACCCAGATTCAGGCGCTGACCAGCACCCAGATCAAGGGCATCACGGCACAGACTTTCGGGTATCTGACGACGCAGCAGATCGATGCCCTGACCACCGTGCAGATGCAGGCGTTGACTTCGTCGCAGATCAATTCCCTGTCGACGACGGACATCCTGGAATTCTCGACCACTCAAATTCTCGCCCTGACGACGCTTCAGATGACCGGTCTGTCCAGCCTGGTGCTGAACCAGTTGAGCACGACCCAATTGAATGCCTTGTCCACGGTTCAGTTGCGCTCTTTGGTGACGTCGCAGCTGAACACGCTGACCAGCACGCAGTTCGGCCTGTTGACCAGCACCCAGATTGGGCAGTTGACCACCACTCAGATCAAGAGCATCTCGACCAGCCAGTTCCAGAATCTGACGACGACGCAGATTGATGGTCTGACCAGCCAGGACGTGGCGGCGCTGACGACTCAGCAGCTCAGCGTGATGACCACGACCCAGTTGTCGGAACTGTCGACCACCCAGATCGCCTGGCTGACGTCTTTGCAGTTGGGCGGGCTGAATCTGACGGACATCGCCTCGCTCAGTTCGACTCAGCTTGGGGCGCTGACGGTGACGCTGTTGGCCGGTCTGACCTCCAGCCAGATATCGGCTTTGACCACCACCGAGATTGACGGGCTGACGACGACCCAGTTGCGGGCGCTGACCACCCAGCAGTTCATGGGCATGAGCGCCACCGACATTCTGGAGCTGAGTTCGACGCAGATCGGCAGCTTGAGCACGACGGTGATCAAATCGCTGACCACTTTGCAGATGGCGGCTTTGGACACCACGCAGATCGATGGCCTGAGCAGCGCCCAGATGTCGGTGCTGGCGTCGACCCAGTTGCGCCAGCTGACTACCACGGCGGTGGTCGAATTGTCGGTCACGCAGTTGCAGGCATTGACCTCGACCTCCATGGCCGGGTTCACCAGTGACGACATTCTGGCGCTGACCACGACCCAGATCGCCGGCCTGAAGACCGAGCAAATCAAGGGGCTGACCACCCAGCAGATGGCGTTCCTGACCACCACCGATATCGACGCCCTGACCTCGACGGAACTGTCGGTGCTGAGTTCGACCCAGGTTGGCGCCCTCAACACCTTGGCTTTCACCGAGCTGTCCTCGACCCAGATCGGTCAATTCTCGACCGTCGTGATGCGCAGCCTGTCGACGGTGCTGATGTCGAACCTGACGACGACGCAGATCGACGGTCTGACCAGCACCCAGATGTCGTGGCTGACCACGCAGCAGTTGAACGTTCTGAGCAGTTCGGATCTGGCCGAACTGGCGACGACCCAGTTGCGGGGCCTGACCAGCACGCAGATCAAGGGCATCTCGACCAGCCAGATCGCCCAGTTGACGACGACGCAGATCGACGGCCTGACCACCGTGCAGGTGGCGGCGCTGATCACGGCGCAGCTCGCGGCTTTGTCCATGACTGCGTTCGAGGAACTGTCGACCACCCAGATCGCCGCTTTGACTGTGGCCCTGACCTCCACCGAGGTCAGCTATCTGACGACTACTCAGATTTCCGGCCTGACCACGTTGCAGATCAAGGCGTTGACCAGCCTGCAATTGCAGGGATTGAACGCTTCGGCGATCGCGGCGTTGAGTTCGACCCAGTTAAGCGCTTTGACCACGTTGCAGGTTCAGGCCTTCACCTCGACCCAGATCAGCGAACTGACGACCACTCAGATCGCCGGCCTGACCATGGCTCAGTTCAGCGCCCTGTCGAGCGCGCAACTGTCAGGCCTGACCACCACTGACATCACGGCGCTGACCACGACCCAGTTCCAAGGGCTGACGTCCTTGCAGATCGCTGGCTTGACCACCGACGACGTCAACGCCTTTACGACGACGCAGATCGCCAGCCTGAGCAGCATGCAGGTCAAGGGGCTGACCAGCGTACAGATCGCCGCGCTGGATACCGCCCTGATCGACGCGCTGACCAGCACGGCCGTGGGGGCATTGACCTCGACCCAGTTGAACAGCTTCACGGCCACGGGCATTGCCGAACTGTCGACCACTCAATTGGCGGGGCTGACCACCACGCAGGTGGTGGCGCTGACCACTAACGAGATTGCCTCGTTGACCACCACGCAGGTGTCTGGTCTGAGCACGAAGCTGATTTCCAATCTGACCACCCGTCAGATCTTGGCGTTGGATACGACCGGTATCGGAGCGCTGAGCAGCACGCAATTCGTTTCGTTGACCAGTACCCAGGTTCGTTCGTTGACCTTGGCCGAGATCGGCGTGTTGACCAGCAGCGACATCGCCGCGTTGACCTCGGGGCAGGCAGCGGCTTTGACCTCTACGCAAATCAACGCGCTGAGCACCACCCAGGTTGATTCCTTGAGCACGACGGCGGTGGCGGCCTTGACGTCGCAGCAGTTGAACGCGTTCTCGATCACGGACTTCGCCGAACTGTCGACGACGGTTCTGGCGGTGTTGACTTCGACCACGGTGGCGGCGCTGTCCACCAGCGAGATCGCCGCCATGACCACCACTCAAGTGGCAGCGCTGACCACCAGGCAGATTGCGGGCCTGACTTCGCAGCAATTGATCGCCCTGGACACCACCGGCATCGGCACGCTGAGCAGCACCCAGTTCGCGGCTTTGACCAGCACCCAGATCAAGGCTCTGACCAGCGTTGAAATTCAGGCTTTGACCAGCGGCGACATTGCGGCGCTGACCTCGGCCCAGGCCAGCGCCCTGACGTCGCTCCAGATGGCGGCTCTGTCCACCACCGACATGGATTACCTGTCCAGCACGGCGGCGGCGGCTTTGACATCGGTGCAACTGAACAGCCTGACCAGCAGCGCCATGGCCGAGATGACCACCACCGATCTGGTGGCGCTGTCCAGCACGGTCATTGGTGGTCTCTCGTCGCTCCAGATTGCCGCCTTGACCACCACCCAGGTGGCGGCGCTGACCACCAAGCAGATCGTGGCCCTAACGTCGGCGCAACTGGTCGCCCTGGACACCACCGGCATCGGCACATTGAGTTCGACGCAGTTCGCGGCTTTGACCAGCACCCAGATCAAAGCCTTGACCAGTGCGGAAATCCAGGCTCTGACCAGCAACGACATTGCCGCCCTGACGTCGCTCCAGGCCAGCGCTTTGACGTCGCAGCAGATGGCGGCTCTGTCCACCACCGACATGGATTATTTGTCCAGCACGGCGGCGGCGGCCCTGACGGCCATTCAGCTCAACAGCCTGACCAGCAGCGCCATGGCCGAAATGACCACCACCGATCTGGTGGCGCTGTCCAGCACGGTCATCGGCGGTTTGTCGTCGCTTCAGATCGCCGCCCTGACCACCACGCAGGTGGCGGCATTGACCACCAAGCAGATGACGGCCCTGACGGCGACGCAACTGGTTGCTCTGGACAGCACCGGCATCGGTACGCTGAGCAGCACCCAGTTCGCCGTGCTTAACAGCACGCAGATCAGGGCTCTGACCACGTCTGAAATCCAGGTTCTGACCAGCGGCGACATCGCCGCGTTGACCTCGGCTCAAGTCGGCGGGTTGACCAGCATCCAGATGGGGGCGCTGTCGACGACCGAGATCGATTACCTGACCACCACGGCGGCGCTGGCCCTGACCGCCTCGCAGATGAATGGTCTGACCACCAGCGCCATGGCCGAGTTGGGGACCACCGAGCTGGTGCTGTTGTCGAGCACCGTGATCAGCGGTCTGTCCACTAGCGAGATTGCGGCTCTGACCACCACGCAGGTGGCGGTTCTGACCACCAAGCAGGTGGCGGCCCTGACCACGCAGCAGTTGATAGCCCTGGACAGCACCGGCATCGGCACGCTGAGCTCCACGCAGTTCGCGCAGTTGAACAGCACCCAGATACGCTTCTTGACCACCTCTGAAATTCTGGCCCTGACCAGCAGCGATATCGCGGCGCTGACCTCGGTTCAGGTGAGCGGTTTGACCAGCACCCAGATGGGGGCGCTGTCGACGACCGAGATCGATTACCTGACGACTACCGCCGCGGTTGCCTTGACGGCGGTCCAGTTGAACGGTTTGACTACCGACGCCGTGGCTGAATTGGGCACCACTGAGCTGGTTCTGTTGTCGACCACGGTGCTGAGCGGTCTGTCCAGCACTCAGATCGCGGCCCTGACGACGACGCAAGTGCAGGCCTTGACCACCAGGCAGGTCAGTGCTTTGACCAGCACCCAGATCGTGGCTTTGGACACGACGGGGGTGGATGCGTTGACCAGCACGCAGATCGCCGTGCTGAACGGCACGCAGATCAGCAGCATGAGCACCTCGCAGATTCTGTCGCTGTCGAGCACCGACATTTCCGCGTTCGGCACCACTCAGTTGGCGGCGCTGACGACGCTGCAGATCCAGTATCTGACCACCAGCGATATCGACGCCTTGACCACCACGGCCATCAGCGCCCTGACGTCGCAGCAGTTCAATGCTTTGAGCCTGACCGACATCGCGGAGCTTTCGACGACGCAGATCGGCGTGCTCTCGACGACCGCGATCAGCAATCTGTGGACGACCCAACTGACGGGGCTGACCACCACTCAGCTGGCCTCGCTGACCACCACCCAGGTGAAGACGCTGAGCAGCAGCCAGGTGGCGGCTTTGTCGACCACGGCCATCACGGCCCTGACCACCACGCAGGTGGCGGTGCTGACCAGCACCCAGATCAAGGCGCTGACCACCGACCAGATTTCCGCTCTGTCCTCGACCGACATCGGCGCCATGACCACGACCCAGATGCTGGCGTTGTCGACCACGCAGATTCAGTATCTGACCACCAGCGACATCGATGCCCTGACCACCACCGTGATCGCTGCCATCAGTTCTGCGCAGTTGAACGCCCTGTCGACCACCGATCTGCAGGAATTCAGCACGACTCAGATCGATGCCTTGTCGTCGTCGTCCATCGCCAGCTTGTGGACCACGCAGATCAGTGCTCTGACCACAACCCAATTGGCGGCGTTGACCACCACCCAGGTGACGGTGCTATCGACCACGCAGGTGTCGTCCTTGAGTTCGACCGTGCTGTCGGCCCTGACCACGACCCAGGTGGCCGTGCTGACCACCACGCAATTGCGGGCTCTGACCACGACGCAGATCGTCGGCTTGGAAAGCACGGACATCGGCGTTCTGAATTCAACCCAGCTCAACAGCCTGACGACGACTCAGGTGTCGTCTTTGACGACGGACGAGATCGACGGGCTGACCAGCACTCAGGTCGGCCTGCTGTCTACCTCGTTCCTTGGTAGCTTGAATAGCACCCAGTTCACGGAATTGAGCTCGACCCAGATTGCCGGTTTGACCTCCAGCCAGGTTTCCAAGCTGTCGAGCAGCGACATCTTCTGGCTGACCACCACTCAGGTTGACGGGCTGACCTCCAGCGACATTCTGGCCCTGACCACCACCCAGGTGCAGAGTCTGAACAGCAATTCCATCGCCGAACTTTCGACGACCCAGGTCAGCTATCTGAGCACGACCAACATCGCCGCTTTGACGACGACTGAAATTTTGGCACTGACGACGACACAGATTTCGTCTCTGTCCTCGACGCAAGTTACCGGTATATCGACTATCGACATATCGGCTCTGACGACTACGCAGCTTATCGTCATGACGACTACTCAATTGTCTGCTCTTTCGACTGCGCAAATTCATGCGTTGACGACTGTTCAGATCCAGAGTCTTACCCAGACGCAAATTGTCGCCTTGGGTTAATGAGGAATATTTTTGATGGTCTAGTTCTTACCTTGTGATGATTTTCTCGGATGGGAATTTTATCACTTGCTCGAAGTTGGAGAGTTCCTCGTTTGCGAGAGAAGTCGCGTCGATTTTGACGCTTCTTCACTTGACGCGTGTGTGGGCTTTGTGCTGAAAGTTCAATGGGGAAGCATAGGAGGTGTGTGATGGGTGTTAGTGCGCTATCGACGACTGTATTGGCCGCTCTGGATACGACGACTATCTCGGGGCTGAATACGACCGACATCCAGTCGCTCTCCAGCGCGCAGATCAACGCGCTGAGCACCACACAACTTCAAGCCCTGACGACGACGCAGGTGCAGGCCTTGACGACGACGCAGCTGAACGCGCTGTCGAGCATCAAGCTGAATGCGCTGACGACCACGGATGTCGACGCCCTGACCACCACCCAGGTCCAAGGGCTTTCGACGCTTCAGCTAGGGGCGCTCGGCACCACCATCGTCGACGAACTCAGCACCACTCAGATCAGCGTCCTCAGCACCGCACAGCTCAACGCCCTTGCTTCCGCCGTTATCTCCACTCTCAGCACCACCCAGATTGATGGGCTGACCACCACCCAGGTCAGCGGCCTCTCTTCCTCTTTCATTCGCGCCCTTTCGACCTCCGACGTTCAAGAACTGAGCACCACTCAGCTGGGCTCCCTTACGTCGGTGCAGCTTTCGGCATTCTCGACGTCTGCATTCCAGGCTCTGACAAGCACTCAAATTTCGGCTCTTTCGACCACCCTGATCTCCAGCCTCTCGACTACTCAGGCGGGCTTGCTGTCGACGACGCAGGTTGATGGTCTAACCACCACGCAGGTTTCCCGTCTGTCGACGGCTCAGCTGAATGCCATGGGAACGGCTGACCTCGCCGAATTGAGCACGACGCAGGTTGCCGTGTTGACCACAGCCCAGTTGCAAGGATTGTCTACCGTCAATCTGAACGGTCTCGGCACAACCAACTTGTCTGCGTTGAGCACAACCCAGGTGTCGGCCCTGACGACGGCCCAGTTGAATGGGTTGAGCAGCACCAACTTGCAGGCTCTGACCACCACCGAAGTTGCTGCGCTGACGACCGCTCAGGTAGGCGCGCTGTCGTCGACCGAACTGAATAATTTGAGCACTACTCAGATCGATGCGTTGACGACCACTGAGACATCGGCTTTGACGACGGCGCAGCTGAATGCTCTGGGTACGACGAACCTGGAAGAGTTGTCGACCACTCAGCTCGATGCTCTCAGCACGGCAATTCTGCGTGGGCTTGGCACCGTCGCTTTGAACAATCTGACCACCACTCAGATTTCGGCGCTGACCACCACTCAGATTTCGGCGCTGACCACCGCTCAGGTAGCGGGGCTGAGCACAACGCAAGTTACCAGTCTTACCACCACGCAGTTGGCGTCCTTGTCCTCGGCTGAGCTTAACGCCATCAGCACCACAGCGTTGGGCCAACTGAGCACTACTCAGGTTCAGTCCCTTACAACCACGCAGTTGAACGGGCTGGCAGCTACTGCTCTTAACGCTTTGGATACGGTCAATGTGGCAGCATTGACCACGACACAGATCAGCAGCCTGGGTTCGGCAGAGCTGAAACTGTTGAGTTCGACCAATCTTCAAGCTTTGACGTCCACTCAGATTTCTTCGTTGGGAGCCACGCAAATGGTTGCTTTTACCACTACTCAATTGCAGGCACTGACGACGTCGGAAATGGGTTGGCTGTCTACGACTCAGGTTGCGTCACTTACCAGCGTGCAGCTGAATGCCCTGCAGACGACCCAGGTCGCCTCGCTGTCAACAACCCAGACGCAGGCGCTGACCACCACCCAGCTGGCCAGTATCTCGACGACGAACTTGAACGCCCTGGACACGGTCAACATCTCTTCATTGACCTCGACCCAGATCCAAGTGCTCACCAGCGTCCAGTTGAATGCGCTGAATACCAGCAACATTCAGGGGTTGACCAGCACCCAGGTTGGTGAATTGACAAGCGCTCAAGTCAGCCAGCTGAGTTCTGTCGAACTGAACAGGCTGACCACCGGGCAGATTGATGGTTTGACCACCACTCAGGTCGCCTCTCTGACTACCGCGCAATTGAATTCGCTCGTTTCGACCAATCTGGACGAGTTGTCCACCACTCAGTTGAGCAGCCTGTCGACAGCCACTCTCCGCGCGTTGTCGACTCTGGTTTTGAATAATCTGACGACGACTCAGGTTTCGGGTCTGACCACCACTCAATTTAGCAATCTGACGTCGGTCGAACTGAATGCGTTGTCGACGACCAATGTGCAGTCGCTGACTTCTACTCAGGTTTCCTCCCTGAGTACCGTTCTGATTTCGGCATTGTCGTCTACCCTTCTAAACAATCTGTCCACGTCCGATATCGACGCCTTGAGCACCACTCAGATCAAGGTTCTGACGACGGCGCAGTTGAACGCTCTTGGGACGACGAACCTGACGGAGCTTTCGACGACCAACGTGCAGGCTCTGACCACCGGTCAGGTTTCCGGACTGAGCAGCACGCAGCTGAACAACCTGAGCACGACGCAGGTCGACGCCCTGACCACTGCCCAGGTTAAGGCTCTGACGACGGCGCAGTTGAACGCTCTTGGGACGACGAACCTGACGGAGCTTTCGACGACCGACGTGCAGGCTTTGACCACCGGTCAGGTTTCCGGGCTGAGCAGCACGCAGCTGAACGCCCTGGGGACGACGCAGGTCGACGCCCTGACCACCACCGAAGTGGCGGCTCTGACGACGGCGCAGTTGAACGCTCTTGGGACGACGAACCTGGACGAACTGTCGACCACGCAGCTGAACAGCCTGTCCTCGGCGCAGCTGCGCGGCCTGAGCAGCACGCAGCTGAACAACCTGAGCACGACGCAGGTGGCCGGTTTGAGCACGACGCAGGTGAACAACCTGACTTCGACGGAACTGAGCACCCTGGGTACGACGAACCTGACGTCGCTGAGCACGACGCAGGTGGTTGCGATCAGCACGACGCTGCTGGCTGCGATCACCACGACGGCGCTGAACAACTTGAGCACGACGCAAGTCGACGCCCTGACCACGACGCAGGTCGCCGCTCTGACGGTGGCCCAGCTGAACGGGCTTGGGACGACGAACCTGGACGAACTGTCGACCACGCAGTTGAACAGCCTGACGACGGCGCAGATCACCGGTATCAGCAGCACGACGCTGAACAATCTGAGCACCACTCAGATTTCCGGCCTGAGCACGACCAAGCTGAACACGCTGACCACGGTCGAGCTGAATGCCCTGGGTACGACGAACCTGACGGCTCTGAGCACGACGCAGGTGGCTGCGATCAGCACGACGCTGCTGGCCGCGATGAGCAGCACGCAGCTGAACAACCTGAGCACGACGCAGGTCGACGCTCTGAGCACCACTCAGATCAAGGTTCTGACGACGGCGCAGTTGAACGCTCTTGGGACGACGAACCTGACGGAGCTTTCGACGACCGACGTGCAGGCTTTGACCACCGGTCAGGTTTCCGGGTTGAGCAGCACGCAGCTGAACGCCCTGGGAACGACGCAGGTCGACGCCCTGACCACCACCGAAGTGGCGGCTCTGACGACGGCGCAGTTGAACGCCCTTGGGACGACGAACCTGGACGAACTGTCGACCACGCAGCTGAACAGCCTGTCCTCGGCGCAGCTGCGCGGCCTGAGCAGCACGCAGCTGAACAACCTGAGCACGACGCAGGTGGCCGGTTTGAGCACGACGCAGGTGAACAACCTGA